>Ga0307510_10006665_pt1 | contig 13778 bp, 13 predicted proteins | sample 12_EM_MG_FD_207224 | JGI IMG/M metagenome (GOLD analysis project Ga0307510, IMG submission 207224) | Populus trichocarpa ectomycorrhiza microbial communities from riparian zone in the Pacific Northwest, United States - 12_EM | ecosystem: Host-associated > Plants > Roots > Unclassified | place... | reverse complement strand
TCTACGACCCGAAGGACACCGACGCGGTCGAACTGATCCAGGACCGCTCGCACGGGATGGTGCGCACCGAGGTGCGGTGTGCTCGGTGCGGGTCGCATCTTGGTCACGTGTTCGAGGGCGAGGGGTACGCGACGCCCACGGATCAGCGGTACTGCATCAACAGCATCTCGCTGCGGCTGACGCCCGACGAGGGCTGAGCGCTCCGGACACGACCGTGCCATGAGCACGAGTGAGTAGGTCAGTGCCCGTCCACCGTGGATGACGGTGGGCGGGCACCGCCATGTGTGTCAGCGGCCGGTCCGGATGAAAACCTCCTTGCTGAAAGGAGTCGGCCGGTGGCGGACACGGACGAGGCGTGGAATCCATCACGGAACAGGAGGCCCGTCGGCTGCGACGGGCACGCTTCGAAGGACTGGCGCAGGTGGTGACGGAACCCCTGCACCGGTATCTGGTGCGACGAACGGCCCCTGACATGGTCGAGGACGTCCTGTCCGAGACGATGCTGGTGCTGTGGCGTCGCATCGACCATGTACCCGGGCTCAGAAACGGGTCCCTGCCCGATCGCGACGAGGTACTCCCTTGGTGTTACGGGGTGGCGCGCGGCTGCCTGGCCAATGCCCGCCGGGCCGACGGACGCAGGCTCCGCCTGGTGGAGCGGCTGATGAGTGTTCAGCAGCCACCCGTGCCCGTCGACGCCGATCACGGCGACCTGCATGCCGCACTGGCCGCACTCGGGGAATTGGACCGCGAGGTGATACGGCTGTGGGCGTGGGAGGAACTGGCCCCACGGCAGATCGCGGAGGCGACCGGAATGACTGCCAACGCGGTGAGCATGCGGTTGCACCGGGCGAAAAAGAAAATCGCCGAACAACTCCGATCGGCGCGAAAGAACGCCGAACTCGCCGGACACAAGATGAGTGAAGGAAGGAGCGGTCAGTGAATGACAACGAGTTGCTGACCCTACTGAGGGACGCGGACCCCGCATTGACCTCACGAGCTCCGCTGCCGGACACCAATCGTCTTGTGGAGGCTGCAATGAAAACCGACTCTGTGGCAACGCCGGAAAACACCGAAATCGACACCACGAATTCCACCGCGAAGATCACCGCAGGAAAGGGCCGCCGGCGTCTCCTCGGGCTCGCGGCGGCTGCCGCGCTGCTCCTCGGCGGTGGTGTCACCGCGGGAATCACTGCGAACTCCGGCAACGGCCACACGACCGAAGCCGTCAAGGAGCTGAGTCTCAGCGCCGCCGCCACCGGGAACGACAAGGGCAGCGAAAAGTGCCAGGCACCTGTTCCCGACCAACTGGCGGGTTATCCGACGCTTTTCTACGGGACGGTCACTTCCGTAAAGGGGCCGCTGATCACCTTCCACGTCGACCATTGGCTGCGGGGTGGTGGCACGCGCACCATCCTGGTGAGCAATGACCCGGACTTCCCGGAGAACCTGACCTTCACGGTCGGCCAGCATTACATCGTGGCGGCCGAAAGGGACGGGTCCATTCCCTCGTGCGGTGCGAACTGGGTCTCGGACAAGGAATGGAGGCAGTTCAGCGACGCATTCGGAAAGTAGCGCCACTGCTTAATGGGGGCGGGGCACCGTTCCGGTGCCCCGCCCCGGTTTCACCGCAGGACTATCCGATGCTGTAGCCGGTGATCTCGCCCAGCCACTTGATCAAGTCACCCGGGTCCTCGTTGGCGCCGTGGCCGCCGTCCCAGTACATCTTCAGGTTGACGTCGTCACCGAGGTTCTGCGTCTTGAGCGCGAGGTTGGTGATCGCGGTCAGGGAGTGCGTGGTGTCGCTGGTGCCGATCCGCAGCCACCAGTGCCTCGCCCGGCGCGGGTTGCGCTCCTCCAGGTAGGTCATCGGGTTGGTCAGCCTGACCTTGTGCGGGATGTCGCGGTCGACCGTGGCGGTCTTGTCACCGGTCGCGTACCGCAGGCCGAAGTCGGTGAAGTGCCGGGAGACGTGGGTCTCGTCGCCGAAGTAGCCCGGCTCCGGCTCCGACAGGGCCTTGTCGTCGAAGGCGGGCACGGGACGGGACCGGGCGATGTGCGCGATGTATCCGTCCCAGGAGAAGGACGCCTTGTCGCCGGACCACCTGATGAAGGGGTTGGCCGTCAGGTAGGCCGTCCGGTCGGCTTCGGAGAGCGCCCGCAGGTGGCTGGTGGCGGCCGGTTGTACGTAGTTCTCCAGGAGGTACCGGTCGTAGTTGGCGGCCGTCACCCGGCCGAAGCGGCCCACGCCGTGGAGGCCGAGCGAGGCCTGGTACTCCGCGAACTGTGCGGTCAGTTGCTTCGAGGCCGTCTGGTCGACCAGCTCGCCGTTCAGCTCGGCCGAACCGTACATCCACTCGTAGGCCTTGTCGGCGTTGCCGAGGTCGATGATGGGGCAGAAGACGGCGGAGGCGAACACCGCGTCGCTCGCCTCCGCCGCGCCGAGGTCCCGGAGGTAGGAGTCGAACAGCGGGCTGCCCACCGAGGCGCCCATCATCGAGGAGAAGTTGCCGCCTGCGCTGCCGCCGTTGGTGATGATCTTGTCTGTGTTGCCGGGCAGCAGCCCCTTGTTCTTGTGGACGTACCGCAGGGCCGCTTTCAGGTCGACGAGGGCGGCGGGAGCCTTGCCGTAGTACTTGCCGTCCTTGACGTTGTCCCGTCCGCGCGCGCCCGAGGTGACCACGACGTAGCCGGCCGCGAGGGCCAGCGCCGAGTTGTCGCCCTGGTCGCCCGCCCCGGGCGGCAGCGGGGGCCTGGTCGTGGGCGACGCGGTCGGGGTGGCGCTGGGGTCGGCCGAGGAACTGTCGCCCGGGGACGGACTCGACCCCGGGAAGCCGCCGCCGGGATTGGTGCCGCCGGGTGTGCCGGAGAGGAAACCGCCGAGCGGGATGGAGAAGAAGATCGGTGCGTGGGAGGCGTCGACGGCCCGCCCGTCGATCTCGACCGGCTGCTGGACGTTGAGGCACTGGTAGGTCGGGTCCACGGGATCGGCGACGTAGACGATGTTCTCCCAGAACCGGTACGTGACGTTCTTCTCGGCACCGTCGGCCGTCGTGATCGTCTTGGTCGCCGTGGTGTAGGAGTCCTTGGGGAACGTCAGTGTGCCTCCGGTCGAGGCCGCCGCGCTCTGTGCTCCGCCGTAGTTCAGGACGGCGGTCGCTCCCGCGGCGGTGGCTGCCATGCCGGAAAGGAATATTCGGCGCTTCACATCAACATCCTTGTCGGGGTGCGGGTTTGTGTGACCAAATGGAGGAAGTGATGGATTCAAACTTCCTTCGGAAAGCCATTTCCCGCGTCCCCTGAATGCCGTCTCTCGCGCGTACGGTGCCCGCCGTACTGTGCCTCGCGGTATACGCGGGTCGGGGTAGGTTGAACCATCGACGGTACGATACGGCCGGGGGATGGTGAGTGTGCTGGACGGAATACGTGGCCGGGTGCTCGGCAATCCGTTGCTCGTCGACGGTTCGCTCGCCCTTGTGTGGGCCGCCCTCATTGTCCCGGCATTCTTCAGGCAGGGCGTTTCGGTGTGGCCCGCCACTCTGTTCACGCTGTTGTCGGCGGCGCCGCTGACGGTGCGACGGAGTGTGCCGGCGGCCGCGCTCGCGGGGACGACCGTCGGCTACCTCGTCGCCCTGCTGTGGATGATGGAGCCGGGCCCGGGAATCGTGTGCTGTCTGGTGGCCCTGTATTCCGAGGCCGTGTCCGCCCCGCGCACCCGCGCCCTGATCACCGGCGCGATCGCCGGAACCATGATCCAGGTCTTCACCCTGGTCGTGACGGGCGTGCGAGTCTTCGATCCTGCGAACCTCATGCTGATCGCGTGGCTCGGTGCGGCCATCGCCGTCGGTGACGCCACCAGGAACCGCCGCGCCTACATCCAGGCCATCAAGGACCGTGCTCTGCGCGCCGAACGGACCCGGGAGGCGGAGGCGTCACGGCGGGTGGTCGAGGAGCGGCTGCGGCTCGCCCGCGAGCTGCACGACATCGTCGCGCACAGCATCACGGTGATCAACTTCCAGGCCGGAGCGGCCGCCCATCTGCTGCGCAGGGAGCCCGACGCCGCCGAGGCGGCCATCGAGCACGTGATCACGGCGAGCGGCAGCACGCTCGCGGAACTCGGCACCATGCTGACCGTCCTGCGTCAGCCCGACGGTGAGACACCGCTGCCGGAGCCCATGCCCACCCTGGACCGCCTCGACGATCTCCTCGACGGTTTCCGTGCCGCCGGCCTGGCGGTCGACATACAGCGCGGCGACAGGACCTTCGGTCTGAGTCCGGCCGTCAGCATGGCCGGCTACCGCATCGTCCAGGAGTCGCTGACGAACGCGTTCAAGTACGCGACTCCCCGGACCGCCACGGTCCGTCTGTCCTTCGCCGCGCACCGGCTCCGGGTCTCGGTGGTCAACCCCGTGACCCGCACCGAGGAACGGCGGCATTCCTCCTGGGGCACAGGTCGTGGCCTGTTGGGTCTGCGTGAGCGGGCCGCGTCCGTCGGTGGTCGCCTCGACATCGTGGAGGGCCGCGAGGAGTTCAGCGTCGACGCATTCCTTCCGGCACTCCCCGTACTCCCCGCACTTCCCGCGAAGCCCTGAACGCTCGGTGTCGGCTAGCGTCCGGCAGCTGCCGGACGGACGAGCCCTGTCCGGTAGGCGACCACCACGAGCTGGGCCCGGTCCCGCGCCCCGAGTTTGGCCATGGCCCGGTGCACATGGGTGCGGACGGTCTGACGGGAGATGACCAGGTACTCGGCGATCGCCTGATTGGACATTCCCTCGGCCACCAGCGCCGCGATCTCCCGCTCCCGGTCGGTGAGTTCGGCCAGTTCGCCGGAGAGGGTCGTCGGCGGTCCGTCGGGCAGGGAGAGATATCGCGTGATCAGGGTCTGGGTGGCCTTGGGCGACAGCAGCGCCTCGCCGCGCGCCGCGACCCGGATGGCCTCCGGCAGCTCCGCGGGACGCATCCCCTTCCCCAGAAAGCCGCACGCCCCGGCCCGAAGGGCCTGCAGGACGTACTCGTCCACCTCGTAGGTGGTGAGGATCACGATGCGGACGCCGTCCAGCTCCGGATCCGAGGCGATCTCCCGCGTGGCCGCGAGACCGTCCAGCTCCGGCATACGGATGTCCATCAGCACGATGTCCGGGGTGGTGCGGCGGACGATCTCGACGGCCTCGCGGCCGGTCTCGGCCTCGCCCACCACCTCCAGGTCGTCGGCCGAGTCGATCAGAATGCGGAATCCACCCCGCAGCAGAGCTTGGTCGTCGGCGATGACCACCCGGATCGCGGCGTCCTTCATGCCGCCACCCTACGGCAAAACGGAGATTGCGTCTCCGTTACGGTGGCCGCGATCCGGAGGGCCGTCGACCCGGCTCAGCCGGCCGGACGCCCGTCGCCGTCCGGTGCGGCCGACAACGCGGAGGCATCCGCCCGAGCCGCCCGCTTCGCCGCCTGGATCTGCTCGTAGACGTGCGTCCGCAGTTCGGTGAAGCGAGGCGAGACCCGGGTGTGCAGCTGGTCCCGTTCGTCGGGCAGGTCGATGTACAGCTCGTCCTGTACGACTGTCGGCGAGGCGGAGAGGACGACGACCCGCTCGCCGAGGTAGACCGCCTCGTCGATGTCGTGGGTGACGAACAGGACGGTGATCCCGCGCTCCTGCCACAGGAGCCGTACCAGGTCCTCCAGGTCGGCGCGGGTCTGCGCGTCGACGGCCGCGAACGGCTCGTCCATCAGCAGGACTTGGGGCTCGTAGGCCAGCGCGCGGGCGATCGCCACGCGCTGCTGCATGCCCCCGGACAACTGCCAGGGATAGGCGTCGGCGGCGTCCGGCAGCCCCACCGACCGCAGGGCGTCGGTGACGAGCTCCCGGCGTTTCGCCTTCGGTGTCCCCTTCTCCTTCAGCGGGAGTTCGACGTTCTCGGCGACCCTCATCCAGGGGAAGAGACTGCGTCCGTACTCCTGGAAGACGATCGCCATTCCGGGCGGCGGGCCGGTCACCGGTACGCCGTCGAGGAGTACCTCTCCCGAGGTCGGGCTGAGCAGACCGCCCATGCACTTCAGCAGGGTCGTCTTGCCGCAGCCCGACGGGCCCACCAGACAGACGAGTTCACCGGCCTTCACCGTGAAGGTGAGGTCGCGGACCGCCTCCACCTGCCGGCCGGACCCCTGGTAGGTCTTCCGCAGGCCACGTATGTCGAGCATGGTTCGCCCTTTCGCGATGTTCATTCACGACCGCCGGGTGGACGCGCGCAGGCCGTGGTACCAGCCGAGCACCCGGCGCTCGGCGAAGTGGAAGGCGACGGAGAGCAGGAAGCCGAGCAGGCCCAGGAGCAGAATTCCGGTCCACATGTCGGGGATGGCGAAACTGCGCTGGAACTGCACCACGGTGAAGCCGATGCCGTTGTTCGCCGCGAACATCTCGCTGATGACCATGAGGATGATGCCGATGGAGAGGGCCTGGCGCAGGCCGGCGACGATCTGCGGACTCGCCGAGGGCAGCACCAGGTGACGCAGCCGCCCGACACCGCCGATGTGATACGAACGCGCCGTCTCCAGCATCACCGAGTCGACCGCGCGCACACCCTCCACCGTGTTGAGCAGGACCGGCCAGACACACCCGCTCGCGATCACCACGATCTTCATCGTGTCGCCGATGCCCGCGAACAGCATGATCACCGGCACCAGCACCGGCGGCGGCACGGCCCGCAGGAACTCCAGTACGGGCTCGCAGAAGGCCCGCACTCCGCGACGTGAACCGATGAGGGTGCCCAGGCCGACGCCCGCGAGGCCCGCGAGCACGTAGCCCGCGGCCAGGCGCAGCACGCTGGGCACCACGTCCGAGCGCAGGCGTTCGCCGGTCCACACCGAGGGGAAGGTGCGGAGGATCGTGCGCAGCGGCGGCCAGAACGGGTCGGTGCTCGCGTCCGACGCGGCCCACCACAGCCCCAGCAGCACCGCGGGCAGACCCACCGCGAACAGCACCTGCCGTGTCAGCGCCTTCACAGTACGGTCTCCCCGCGTACGGACTGATGCCATGCCAGGGCCCGTCGCTCCACCGCACGGGCCCCCAGGTTGATCAGGAGACCCAGCACCCCGGTCACCGTGACCAGCGCGTACATCTGCGGTACGGCCTGCGACGCCTGGGCGACCGCGATCAGCGAGCCGAGTCCCGGTGCGCCGATGACCAGTTCCGCCGTGATGGCGAGCACCAGGGCCACCGCCGCCGCGAGCCGGATCCCGGTCATGACGTACGGCAGGGCGGTCGGCCACATCACGTGCCGGACGCGCGCCCAGGTCCCGAGACCGTACGACCGTGCCGTCTCGTCGGCGACGGGGTCCAGGTCCTGGACGCCGTACAGGACCTGGACGAGCACCTGCCAGAAGGACGCGTACACCACGAGCAGCAGCACCGAGCGGAGTTCGCTGCCGTAGAGAAGCACCGCCAGGGGGATCAGCGCCACGGACGGGATGGGGCGGAGGAACTCGATGGTCGACGAGGTCGCTTGGCGCAGGAACGGTACGACCGCGATGAGCAGGCCGCAGAGGATGCCTGCGCCCGACGCGATCCCCAGGCCGATCACCCAGCCGGTCAGGGTGTCGCGGAGCGCCGACCAGAAGGCGCCGTCGCCGAGTTCGTCGCCCAGCGCGCCCGCGATCCTGCTCGGTGGCGGGAAGTAGTCCGCGCTGACCAGACCCAGTCGGGGGACGGCCTCGCCGAGGGCGAGGAAGGTCGCGAGCCCCGCCGCGCCGAGCACGGTGTTCGGAGTCCTCACGGCAGCAGCTTGTCCAGGTCGGGGGCGGTCTTGAACAGCCCGTCCTGCTCGCCGAGCTTCTCCAGGGTCTCCACCGAGGACCGGCTGATGTCCTGCGGCCACTTCGGCAGCGTCACCTTCGACAGGACGGAGGCCGGGATCTGTGTGTAGGTGGCGACGATGTCGCGGACCTCGTCGGGGTGGCTGTTCGCGTAGGCCAGCGCCTCGGTGGTGGCCTGCTGGAATTTCTTCACCACGTCGGGGTTCTTCGCCGCGTAGGTCTGCGAGGTGAAGTACATGGCGACGGTCAGGTCCTTGGCCACGTCCACATACGGTGACGCGATCTCCACGCCCCCCTGGTTGAGGATGGTGGTCAGCGCGGGCTCGACCGCCATCGCGGCGTCCACCTGGCCCTTCTCCAGGGCGGCCGGCATCTGGTCGAAGGCCAGCTCCACGAACTTCACCTTCGACGGGTCCCCGCCGGCCTTGCGCACCGACTCGCGGACCGAGGTGTCGAGGATGTTCTTCAGCGTATTGACGGCGACCGTCTTTCCCTCAAGATCCTTCGCCGACTTGAGGGAACTGCCCTTCTTGACGACCAGGGCGCCGTAGTCCTTTCCGTCCACGCCGGTGCTCGCCACCCCGTTGGAAACCGCCTTCACCTGTACGCCGTTGCTCTGAGCGATCATCAGCGACGTCGTGTTGCTGAAACCGAACTGGAACTGGCCGCTCACCACGCCCGGGACAATGGCCGAGCCGCCCTGCGCCGCGGTCATCGAGACGTCGAGACCGTATTTCTCGTAGATCCCCTTTTTCTGGCCGAGATAGATGGGGGCCACGTCCACGATCGGAATGACCCCGACCTTGACCTTGGTGGTACCACCGCTTTCCGACGCGGAGTCGCCGGAATTACCGGACGATCCACAGGCGGTGACCGCGAGCAGAAGTGAGCCGGCGGCGATGCCGACGAATAGGCGTTGCATTGTCTGTCCTCCCGCGAACCGCACCGAAATTTTCCGGCCGGTTCGCGCGCAATGGGATGTGGCAGGGCGAAAGACGAAGGTTCACGAAATGGCGTCGAGTCCGACGTGCCAAAGGTGTCGTCCGCGGCCCACCCGCACATCCCCCGGGCACCGTCACTGGGCCGTACGGCAGCCGCCGTACGGCGGGCGAGGGATACGTTCACGGCCGTACCGGGCCAAGGTCCCGGAACCGGCGACAACGCCGCAGGTGGGCGTGCCAGACCCCGCGTCTGCGACATGGTCCGCCGGACAGGTCCTAGAGGTCGGACCAGGCCGGGAAGACGGCGGCCTGTCCGTGGAGGGTGCCGTCGGTGTCGATCAGGTCCCACATCGTGACGTCCGTTATCCAGAATCTGCGGCCGGACCTGGCGATGCGGATGCCGCGGTAGCCGGTGGCGTAGCCGTCGCGTGTGACGGACCGTATGAAGGCGTCGCGGTTCGGCTGGGCGTCGGGTGCGGCGGAGAGGCGGGAGGGGAGGCCGACGAACTCGTCCCAGGTGTACTCGAAGCATCTCTGGGCGGTCCGGTTGGCGTAGATGAACGTCGGGTCGTCCGCGGTGTTGTGGGCGAGGAGGCCGAAGGGGGCGTCCTCGTAGAGCCATTGGGCCGCCGCGTCCGTGGAGGTGACGGGTGGTGGGCCCAACTCCTTTCCTGTCAGGCGGTGGTGGCTGTCGAGGAGGAGGGCGCTGAACTGCCGGCTGAGGGGCCGGGGGCTTGTCATGGTGCTCGATCCGTTTCTTGCCGCTGTGACGCAGGAGTTGGGGGAGCGGTCGGCGGCGGGGCTCACCGCTTGCGGGCCATGCCGCCCCAGATCAACGGTTTGGGGAGAGCGGACGGCGGGACGGGGATGTCGGGTCGCCAGTCGTCGAGGGGGACGAGGCCCGGTTCCTGGAGGTCGAAGTCGCCGTAGAACTCCCGGAGTTGGTGGGTCGTGCGGAGTTGGCCGCGGCCGGTTTCGCCCTGGTAGAGGCGGAACAGGGTGGTGGCGCCGGTGGGATCGGCGTCGGAGACGAGGGAGTTGAGGGCGAGGGCGCTGCCTGGAGCCAGGCGGTGCCGCAACACGGTGAACTGGGTTGTGATGGCGGGTGATTCGGGCAGGAAGTGGACGACGCCGGAGATGATGACGCCGAGCGGGGCGGTGAGGTCGATCAGGGTGTGCAGGTCGGGGTGGTCGAGGACGGATGCCATGTCCTGTACGTCGCCCAGGAGCAGGAGGGATCGTCCGGGGTGCAGCAGGGGTCTGCCGTGGGCGAGGACGGTGGGGTCGTTGTCGACGTAGACGACCGTGGTGTCGGGGTGGTGGCGGGCGGCGACCTCGTGCACGTTGTCCTGGGTGGGCAGGCCGGCGCCCAGGTCGAGGAACTGGGTGATGCCCTCGGCGGTCATGGCGGCCACGACCCGTACGAGCCAGCGGCGCATGGCACGGGCCAGCAGGGGGGCTTGGGGGTTGGCGGCGGTGATGCGCTGTGCGGCTGCGCGGTCGGCGGGGTAGTGGGTGCGGCCGCCGAGGAAGTAGTCGTAGATCCGGGCCACGTTGGGCACGTCGGGTTCGATGCCGGGCGGAGTCCCTGGCGCGGTCGGCTCGTCGGCCATGAGGGGTCACCTTTCGCTCAACGAGCTTCCAACTGGCTTCGCCACGCGGAGAGTTGCACGGAGAGTTGTGCCGGGCACGACTTGGCAGGACACCATCTTCCGTCCAGCCGCCCGGGGCGGGGAAGGCAGCCCCCGGTCACACCCGAACCGGAGCCGCACCCTCAGATGTCCTCGGAGTCCGGGCGCAGCAAGTCGGGATCGATGTCGGTCACGCCGTCCGCGTGGTCCAGTCGGGCGGCCGCCGCCATGAGCCGGTCGTGCTCGTCCTGCCGCAAGGGGAGGCGGAAGGCGTTGGCCGTGTGGACGAGGTGGTCGATCGCGATCTCCGCCTCGTCGTTGGCGACCAGGTGGAGGACCGAATCGAGGGCCCGGACTCTCTCTCCCCGGGCCGCGGTTCGTCGCTGCAGGGCGTCGACCACCGCGCGGATGTCGTCGTCTGCGGAACTGTTCATCAGCTGCCCGGACCTCCGTGCTCAGCGTGTCGTGACTTCCGGAGGCCGTAGAGAGCGGCCCCGAGGGCGAGGACCGCGGTGCCGGAGACGACGGTGCTCGCGGGCAGGGCGAAGGCGAGAGTCGCGCAGCCCGCGAGGCCGATGACGGGGACGAAGCGGCTGGGTCGGCCTTCTTCCTCCGTGAGGGTCCAGGCGGAGGCGTTGGCGATGGCGTAGTAGGTCAGGACGCCGAAGGAGGAGAAGCCGATTGCGCCGCGTACGTCCGTGGTCGCGGCGAGGACGGCGACCACCGTGCCGACCGCGAGTTCGGCGCGGTGGGGAACGCCGAAGCGCGGGTGGACGGAGGCCAGGGCGTGCGGCAGGTGCCGGTCCCGGGCCATGGCGAGGGTGGTGCGGGAGACGCCGAGGATCAGCGCGAGCAGTGAGCCGAGCGCGGCAACGGCGCCGCCGACGCGGACGGCCGGCACCAGCCAGTCGGCGCCCGCCGCGCGCGCGGCGTCCGACAGCGGGGCGGTGGCGTGGGCCAGGCCGGGCGGGCCCAGCAGCGTCAGGGCGGCGACGGCGACGAGGGCGTAGACGGCGAGGGTGATCCCGAGCGCGATCGGGATCGCGCGCGGGATGGTGCGGGCGGGGTCGCGGACCTCCTCGCCGAGGGTGGCGATACGGGCGTAGCCGGCGAAGGCGAAGAAGAGCAGACCCGCGGCCCGGAGCAGTCCGCCGGCGGTGGTGTCCGGGCCGATGGCCAGCCGTGCGGTGTCCGCGTGGGCGGAGGTCAGGGCGGTGACGATCACGGCGCTGAGCACGGCGAGGACGACGGCGACGACGGCGCGGGTGAGGAGCGCGGACTTCTGCACACCGGTGTAGTTCACCGCGGTCAGCGCCACTACGGCGGCCACGGCCACCGCGTGGGTCTGGCCGGGCCAGAGGTAGGCGCCGACGGTGAGGGCCATGGCGGCGCAGGAGGCCGTCTTGCCGACGACGAACGCCCAGCCGGCCAGGTAGCCCCAGAAGGCACCGAGGCGTTCGCGGCCGTAGACATAGGTGCCGCCGGACCGGGGGTAGAGGGCGGCCAGCCGTGCCGAGGACGTCGCGTTGCAGTAGGCCACGACGGCGGCCAGGGCCAGGGCGAGCAGCAGCCCGGAACCGGCCGCGTCGGCCGCCGGGCCGAGGGCCGCGAAGATCCCGGCTCCGATCATCGACCCCAGGCCGATCACCACGGCGTCGGACAGGCCCAGACGCCGCTTCATCCCACCCGTGCCCCTCGGGGCTCGCTCCGCGTGCATCGCCCTCTCCTCCTCGTACTCGGCGCACGGTAGCCGAGTACGAGGAGGAGAGGACCGCCGCCGAGCACGAACGCCTCCGGCTCCGAAGCCAGGAAACAGCAAGAAATCGAGCCGCATCCGTTATTGCGGGAAACCCGGAGCGGTTGCCGATGCGTACAGCCGCTACGACACTTTACTCGGTCGGATATGAGGTGGGATAGGCCGGTTCCGTGGTCGCGGGTGAATGGTTGTCGCGCACTGGCTTGACACCGCCATCCTGCCGCCGTTGCATGACTTTGCAACAGGCCGGAGACAGGGCGCAGGGGGAATTTCCATGTCACGAGCCGTTGAAGAACTCCAGCAGAATCCCTTCTCGCGGCTAAATCGACGCGCCTTTCCTTGCCATTACTCCGATCCCGTGCATCGTGATCTACAGCTCTTTCTCGAGCCCGATAAAGATCGACGCGCGCGTGTTCGCGACCTACAACCAGAAATCGAGCAGCAGCGAACACCAGCAGCGCGAATACACGATGCCATCCAGGAGAAGCCCGTGCCCCGGCGAAGCCGGCGGGACTGTACCGGGACAGAGACCAACGACCCTGCCGACGTCCGGACGATTGACCGGTCCGCTTCGGCCAACTCGCCTGCCGGCACGGCCTGTTCAGGCTCTTCAGGTTCAAGCTCTTCAGGGGGAGAACGACATGAACGTACATCGAGCGGGTGCACGGGGCACCGTGACCGCCGTGTGGTCCGATTTCTGCGCGGTGGCTCCCAGCCCGGAACTGCGGGAGGGGCTGTTGCAGCAACTGGCCGGGATCCGCGCCGAGGACAGTGACCTGACGAGCCAGATGGCGATCGGCCGGACACCGCGCCTGCTGGGTCTGGACGACGGGACCATCTTCCCGCCGGACGAGTTCCCGCTCGGGACACCCTCGGAGACCATCCGCTCGGCAGCCGCGGACCGCGCGCCCCTGCAGGGCACCATTCGCGTCATCGTCGTCCTGGCCGACTTCTCCGACCAGGCGATGACGGCGACCGTCGCCCACTTCCAGGACCTGTTCTTCTCGCTCGGGGTCCTCCCGCACGGCAGCGTGCGGGACTACTACCGCGAGGTCACCCACGGCCTGGTGGACATCGTCGGAGAGGTCGTCGGCCCGCTGCGGCTGCCCCAGACGCTGGCCTGGTACGCGAACGGCAACTTCGGCATCGGCCGCCCGAGCGGCACCCCGCGGGCCAACATCATGGCCGAGGACACCGTGGCCGCCGCCGATCCCCTCGTGAACTTCGCGTCGTACGACAACGACGGCAACGGATACGTGGACGCCTTCATCGTGGTGCACGCCGGACCGGGCGGCGAGACCACCGGCAATCCGGGACACATCTGGTCGCACAAGTGGACACTGCCCGCGGTCCACAACGCGGACGGCACGAAGATCTTCGCCTACCTGACGATCCCCGAGGACGCGAAGATCGGGGTCTGCGCACACGAGCTGGGCCATCTGCTGTTCGGCTTCCCCGATCTCTACGACACCGACGGAACCTCGGAAGGCATCGGCAACTGGTGCCTGATGGCGGGCGGTTCATGGGGCGGCGGAGGTGACGTACCCGTGCATCCGTCCGCATGGTGCAAGGTCAACCAGAGCTGGGCCTCCGCCACGGTGGTGACGTCCGGCGGCACCCTCTCCATCCCGGACGTCAAGTCGAGCA
>Ga0307510_10006664_pt1 | contig 13779 bp, 8 predicted proteins | sample 12_EM_MG_FD_207224 | JGI IMG/M metagenome (GOLD analysis project Ga0307510, IMG submission 207224) | Populus trichocarpa ectomycorrhiza microbial communities from riparian zone in the Pacific Northwest, United States - 12_EM | ecosystem: Host-associated > Plants > Roots > Unclassified | place... | reverse complement strand
TGAGAACGAGAATCAATCGCGTTCCACGGCATGATGATGGCGGTGAAGTGCCTTCCAGTGAGAACTTGTCAATATTCTCCAATCCTGGATGACCCACACCTAAAAATGCTTTAAGGGGAAGATATTTTTCGGAAATATAGTTCAGACAAGCACACAATTATGTGCTATTTAACTGTGATGAGCTGAGACATTTTATTCAGTAAGTATATATATGTACTACTAATTAAACTTTGTTAATAATATACTATTTATATATTGTAATATCATAAACTCATTATCACTTGCAAGCAACATCGATAATATTTACTGTCCAATAACTCACAGCTAACCGAATCCCAGATCTTTCAATTACAAGATGAATAATTTACCACGTGGTTCAGAATACATATAAGTACTATCACAAACTCATTATCACTTGCAAAATTACTGTATGCATATCATTACGAAATTCTCGTTTACTGTTCATTGTTGTACATTACATACAAGGTTTATCAAATGGGAAAGAGTGCTGTTAAGTCATTGTCTTCACTAAGCCTGGGTCCTGAAAGAAAAGTTAAGTGCTACAATAGGTATTTTGTCAATGGATATTTGTTCCATACTGAAGAATGCGAGCATGGAAGAAAAACATACAACAACGGTGTTTGTGTTAAGGGATCAACTAGTAGTGAGTTAGATGTTGACTACTATGGTAGATTAGAAGAGGTCGTCGAACTACAATATCATAGCGAGCAGAATAGAGTGTTTTTATTCAAATGCTATTGGTATGACAGGACTGATAGAGGAATCAGAGTTGATCCTCACCATAGTCTGGTCGAAATCAACTCAAAAGTTAGACTCCATAACATAAATGATGTCTTTGTTTTCGCAAAGCAATGTCAACAAGTTTATTACACATACACCCATTCCTTTAGAAAGGATTGATCAAGAGTTGATTGGTTATCCGTTATAAAAACAAAACCCAGGGGTCGTGTCGAGGTTGTTTATGCTGAGAATGAAGACACAAGTGTGCGAGATGAAGTTTTTCAAGTTAGTGAGTTGGTTGAACCATATCAAGTTACTCCTTCGATTGACTTGGAAGACAATTCAAATTTTTGTTTTTTCGATGATAGTCTTGTTGATGTTGACGCAGAGGAGTTGAATATTGCTTTGAACTCTAGCAGACAAGCAAATGTCGATGAAGATAATGATGATATTCATATTGAAGATTGTGATGAAGGTGATGACTATTCAATTGACGACGAAGAAGAAGAAAATTCTGACTAACTATCAGAATGAAGCAATGTGTAAATTTTTTTTTTCATGTAATATATATTATGGATGATATATTTTGTAACACAAAATATTTATTTTATAAGTGTGTATTGTTTAAGCACTGTTGTTATTGTTTTATGCGGTAAACAATTTGTAATTTAAGTGTTTGCAGGAAGGTAAATAGGCAAAACAAACATAATCTTTCTTGCACACTGCACTATCACCGACGTCCATACCGACAGATTACCGTCCGTTAGCATTTCACAGTAGCCTCACTGGAAATGACACAATAATCACCAACGACTTTGCGGACGAATTACTGTCCGTCGGCCTTTCACAGTAGCCTCACTGGAAATGACACAATCATCACTGATGACTTTGCGGATGGATTTAGTCCGTCAGCATTTCATAGAGGGTGGTGGAAATGGCACAATCACCGACGACTTGGCAGACGGAATCATGTTTGTAGGCATTTATCGGCAATTCATGATCACCGACAAGTTCACCGACAGACTGTGCGAATTCCAAAGGGCGGAGCATTAAATGCATCTCTGACCGCGTACGTTTGCCGATGGAATTACCGACGAACCGCAAAAAATATGGAGGGTAATTAAAAATTCTTGTGCAAAATTCAAAATTTACCGACAGATTTTCGAAACGTCACCGATGGAATAAATAAAATTTTCTATTATTTAAATGTTCGTCGGTAAAACTTCGCAATAAATCCCAGTGACCTCCCTTTCAGTTCATTTTTTCGTCTCTTCATTTCAGAGTTTTGTTTTTTTCCTTCAAGATTTTTGTGTTTTTGGCTTGTAATCTTTAGTTCAATCTTCAACAAATTAAAATGTATGTACTTCCTCTTCTTCATTTGCTTTAAGATTTTATTTTTTTATTTGTTCCTTGTTTTATCTATTGTTATTTTTGTTATGTATTTCCATTAATGTTAATTGTTATTGTTGAATTTAGCTTGTAATTAGTAATTGAATATATATGAATAAATTTTTTGGCAATGAAATTAGAACTTTATTTGGTATGTATGTATATATTAAAAACCTTAGAACTTTTAACAATTTTATTTGTTCTTTGTTGAATTTACAATTGTGGTGGTCAAATAAACATATAATTACTTCTTCAATGCTCCATGAAGTGGAGATATTGAAGGTTAAAGTTTTAGATATTGTCCTTAGATTTTCCATCAAATATTAATTTGAATACTGTTTATGGAGTACTAAAGGACTTGGATATCCTGATAAACTCGTGACCCATATTATGAGATAAGAATAACCCAATAGAGAAAAATTAGAACTTTAGAACTTTTAGCAAGAACATTGTTTTCAATTAGTTGTGACAATTGTCAATATTTGGAGGTTTGAAAAGTTTGGGTAGTCTCTAGTATAGGGGAGGTGTTGCCGAATTTTTTTTTAACAATCGAATTTAATTATACAATTATTCGTATAAAATTGTGTAGATGCGTATAATGAAATCAACAGCTCGTCGCTCACGTATGGTCGCAACTAGTTCTTCTAGCAGCGAGGATGACATGTCCTTAGGTGCCAATCAAGAAGAGGCACCTACGCCGTCACCCGATGCTGCCTCTTCCAGCGCGGTTTCACAACGCAAAGGTGGTGTGCGTTCGCAGCGGAATGAATTCACCCGCAAGTACGAGGCACAATGGAAGGATGACCTTTCAATGTAAGTTTGTTTCGGTTTTAGTTTTTTTTAATTATAACATAATTTATGAACAACTAATCAATATTTCATTAATTTAATTTATTTTCAGGTTCACAAACATTGAGGCCGCCCGAGTAATATCATCAGCGTTTAAATCGTCAATGGAGATTCTATTATTTCAATGGAGTCAAGTATCCAGACATCCTGAATGGATACCTCAAATCGATGCATGGTTTGACAGATTTGAGGTTGATGTTAATTTCTAATTTCCAACTTATTTCTTATAAATTATTAATATAATTGTAAATAAATTATTATTATTATTTAAAATTAATTATTTATACATAGAACAAATTCAGCTGGGACAATGCGCATGACACTGTTGTGAGGAGGGTGGGGGAAAATCACGCAGCAACTAGGTAACATCGAAAAAAATATAATTTTTTTTTAGAAAACATTTATGTTTCAAAATCTAATTTCTCGATATGGAAGTAGGTTGCGTGATTTTTGGTATGAAACATAAAGAAAGGCAAAAACAAACGCGAGAGATAACGGTTTCCAAGGCTGGAACGACGTGACAGTTTGGAGGGATTTCAAACCGCTATACATTCCGGAAGATATATGGCCGTAATATCTTGCGCATGTGATGTCTGAGCGGTTCACACGATGCTCACAGTCCGATGCTGGCAACCGAAACCGGCCAATTCATGGCTCGGTGACAACACACACTGGTGGCTCCATTCATTTTGCTGCACATGTGAAACAGATGGTAAGATTAATTTAAATGAAATATATCGTTAAATAATTTGTTGTTAATTAATTTTTACAGGCTATGTCTCTTAGACGTGAGTCGAGCACAATGGAGCTGTTTGTTGAGACGCATGAGTGGAGTCAAGGCCGCCAAAAGGAGGCGCAATAGTTCGTTGACAACCGCGCTCAACACTTTGTGGTATGTTTGTTCAACCATTTTATTTCATAAGTTATTATTTTTATTGAATTGAATATGATGATTTCTTTTTTCATTTTCAGGAGACCTATAATAGCCGGTTGAGGGAGAGATATAGGGACGATCCTTCAACCCATCCGGATTTCGATTCGGATTTGTGGATGGAGGTAGGATCATCCGATGGACCCGATAAAAATCTGGTGTACGGGCTCTCCAACACTACGACAGAGAACTTGCGGGCGACCCATAGTGTCTCAACCATTGGGAGCTCCCAATCAGTATCGAGCACCCAATCTAAGGAGTTTGTGGCCTTGCAGCAACACACGGCTCAACTCATCGAAAAATACGAGCACCTATCGGCGACTTATGAACAACACACTACTCATCTCACCAAGAAATACGAGCAACTCTCAGCGAATTATGAACAACTTCGCCAAATGGTCATGAACATGGCATCACAGAGTGGTGATACATGTGCGCCTCCTTTTTGGTCGTATAACAACCAACCTCCTCTTCCTCCTTCAGCTCCGCCATTATGTTAATTTAATATTTTTTTTGAAACACATTCAATTTGTAATGAATATTATGTAACTTTATTTTTTTATTTTTGATGTTTAAATTGTATTTGCATAAAAAATATTTAAACAAATCACCGAAGGATTTACAGACGGACTGTATCCCTCGACATTTGACAGAGAGTGGGAAATGCCAATATCACCGATGAATTTATAGACAAAATGTTTCCGTCGACATTTCACAGTAGCTTGGTGCAAATGCCACAATCATCGACGAATTTACAGACGGATAAATTTTGTCGGCATTTCACAGAGTGGTGGAAATGCCACACCCACCGACAAATTTACAGAGGGATACCATTCGTTGGCATTTAACCGGGAGCTAAAAAATATTTACTGGATATGCCACTATCATCGACAAAATAAATCCGTCGGTATATTTCAAGCGGGAATTGTTTTTTGGCGTGTAATTTTCGTCTGTAAAACCATCGGTAATTTTTTTTACCGACTGACTTAGCGATGAAATTAGGTATTACTGACGAAAGGTAAGCCGATGAACGTTGTTTGTCGGTGAGTTAGTCGGTAAAAAAAATACCGACGAACTCTGAATCACAGACCGACGGAATATTTCCATCGGTAAAATTGTGAAATCTTGTAGTAGTAACATGGGTAATTCTTTAATTTTTTTTATTTAATTGTGCGGTAATAAAAATAAATGTTTGTAAAAAATATAATTATTTAAAGTTTGGAGACAAATGTTTTTTGTCAAAATTCTATTTTCTGATAAATGTTATTTGTTGTTTTTTTAAAAATAACTTCTTTATTAGAAATATGGTTTATTGAATAAAAAATAAAGGCAATTAAAGAAAATTCTATTGATTTGAAATGAGTAGTAAAAAATATATCTCTCTAATCAAAACTTCCCTTTTTTATTCATGTTTTTTTCTTTTTTACAAAAACTTCTATTTTTAAGGACCATGTTTAATTAAAAATTATTATAATATTAAAAGAAAGTTTGGATAAAATAAACATAAATTGATAATTTATATGTGAAATATCAAAAAATATAAAATATGAGAAAACCATTTAAAGTATCTACAAAAAAACAATAATTAAATAGACATTTAAATGCTCATGAGGTAATTTGCTTTTAAAAAATAAGTTTTTTATGTTCATATATAATTATTAAAAAAATAAATGTTAATACTATCATAAAAGCTATAATAATATTTGAAAACCATGCCATAATTGAATAACTATTTAAAGTCAATCCTATTAAAAAATATTAAAGAAAAGAGTGAATGAAGCTCCCATTTTATATATATATAATCGGCACCATTTCCCAACCATTGAAGCTAGCTCTTTGATTCAAAAATTAGGGTATAAGTTTTTAGAACATTTAAAAAAAATTAAAAAATCAAATTTCAACCAAAACTCAAAATTAAATCAAATATTAAAAAAAATCAGAGTCTTAATTTACCTTGATAGGCATCATTGAAGGCATAAATCACTTCTATTAAGATACTCTTTTAAAGACAAATCTAAAAACACCAAACTCGTAGTTATTGATGACTAAAATTTGGTCATCCGAGAACATTTTTTTTTCTAGCAATTTTCTCTCTCTTTTTTAGACATTCAATGATTAAAATGTAAAAAACAATACAGATAAAACTTAAAAAACTAAAAGAAAGGGACACCATATGAAAAATATGAAATTTGAAGATTCAAAATGAATATTTATATGCCTTTTGAGCAGCAAAAGCATGAAAAGGTGTGGTTTTTTTTGTTTTTTAAAAACAATATATCAACTTTTATCCTTGATCTTTCAACTTTAAATTTAAGAATAACATAAAATCAATTTTTGTAAGATTGGTCTCTAATTCAAAGTTGTAATATTAACTTTAAATCAGGCATATGAGAATATGCAAATTGAATAAAAAAACAACAAATAAAACCATGTTTTTCTTGTAATGATGTAATTAAAAATAAATAAAATTTAATAATCAAAATGAAAAAAAAAGAGAAATTCGAAAGACCAAAAGGGGACACTATAGTAAATGAACACTGTTTTTCCCAAATCATTTTATGCTAATGTTCATAATCTCCTTATGTACAAAGAATTTTGGGTATAGAGATAATTTTAATAAGCTGCTACTAGAATTCCTTTTCTTTTCTACTTTCAATTTGAGTTGAATTTTCTAAAAAAATCTTATATTACAATATTTGATTGATGATTTTGTTTTTAATTTTATTTGGGTTTGGTTTAGTTTTTTTTCCCTCTATAATATTGAGAAGAGAGAGTATGATGTGAATCTCATAATTACATTGTCACGCAATCTACAATAAAAATGATAATGAATCCTGAAAAGTCGAAACATGTTTGATAGAAGTGTGACTGAAAACTTATCCTAAAGTACCAACATTATCAGAATAATAACCCCTACTCTACAAATACCAATTCATGAATAAAAAATATAAGAAAGACACCACAAAATCAATTAATCTTCGATATGTCAATTTCGTTTATTAGAGAACCAAAGAATATGATAATCTCTCTCACACAAGCTGAATAAATTCAACAACTATAGTATTATCAAGTCTGAATATTTTATCCCTATCAAGAGTATTTATACTCTTTAAAAATAAAAGCCCTGATGGATTTACTATCGTGATCTAAATTGATCCGCTTACAAAATTGACCTAAAAACTATATTAATAAACCCGAAAGTATGACCCAAACAAGTTTTGGATCTTATCTAATTAATCAAACCCAAAAGCATAAATTAAGAATAAAAAACTGAGTGTTAAAATTTTTCTCTAAGCTGTTGAAAATTAAAAAGAGCCAAAAGAAATAAAAGAAAAATGAAACTAAAGTATTTATAAAGCCTCTAGCCATCACACATAACTTAAGAAAAAAGAGACTCTAATTCTTCAATGAATCCAAACCACATTATAAACCATTGTAGCCCATGCCCATGCCCATGCACAAGTTTAGGGTCTAAATAAGTTTCATTTAATCTTCATTTTTTGTTCAAAACTAACCCATTATAAGTCTGGACTAATTGAGCTGAAAATAGCCAAAAAAAAAAAATACTTTGTTGATGAATCTATCAAAATAGTAATAGTAACTTTGACCAATTTAAATAATATGTTACTGAAATCAAATTGACCTAAAATTTTATAAAATATAGATATATGTGTCTAGTATCTCCTTATAAAATTTCAGTTTGATCCAATATATAGTTTGAGAGATATTCATGATCTCGCAAAACTAATATAACTTATCGACATTTTTTTTTTATTTGAAAAAAGATTAACTCTCATTTCTTATTTTTTTTCCCAACCTCTTTCATGAAAATGAAGTTATGTTTAATTTATATCTCTTTTCACATTCTTCATTCTTATTCCTACTTCATTAGAATGAGATTAGAATAAAAATATTATTTTCATTTTTGTAGTCCTTGTTATCAAATATAAATATCTTATTAGAGGGGCCATATTTTTATGAATTGCCCTCGTATCTCCAACAAGAAAGGGTCAAAGAGCACAAAAGGAGTAATTTCAAAACAGCACTAGGAAGGAACAAGTTGTGAAGGTTCGCCACCACCTAACATAGGAGGAACAAGACTTGGTTGCCAGCGTCTCAAGGTCTCCCTTGTTAGAAGAAAAAAAAAGTCATATATATATATATATGAACAAGAATATTTATTTTGACTTTGGAATGAGCTACGGAATATTCAACCTCCAAGCATTCTGGATCTTCTTACTTGGAACATTCAATAGTCTAATTTATTGACTCTAAAACAATTGAACAATATTTTCCGCCAAGAACTTAAATGCTGTGATGTGGTTTTCTTCAAGAACATAAATGCGGGGCGCGGGTCAAGAAAATAAAATGAAATCATATAATTAATCAAAGTTGCATAGTAATATTGTATTTTTTAAATTTTGATTAAAGAATGTCATAGCATGCCGTCTCAATCTTGTTTTGTCATGATTATATAGAAGCAAAGATATTAAAAATACCAAAATTTGATATATATATATATATCCAGTAAATGAATAATTTTATAGGAAAAATTATAGAAATTAAGAATATAATTAAAAGAATGATTTGTGTGGTGGCATAACACAAAAGAATGATGAGAAAGTAAATTAAATACCCTTTTGTTAGTATTTTTTTTTTTAGCTTGATGTTTTATCCTCATTAAAATTTGTCTCGAGAAATAAAAAAAGTTCCAAAATTCCCACCTAACGGGTATCAACTGTGAAGTGTGAACCCTTATTCTCAATCAAAGTGGACCCTGCGTGCATGCAAATGTTCAAGGAAGACCGGCTTCTTTGCTTGCCATCTCGCAACCCGCGTTTTGTTGGGCCCGAGCAGCAGTGTAATCGCCTTCTTCTCTATATATGCTTCATACACTAGATCTTCTGTGACCATAACATTTGAATATTGCAAGCACAACAGCCAATACACTTGCTGAAATATAGTGAGGAATTGAACATCATATTATATTGGGCTTGAGAGAGTAATGGCAATGTTTAATATTGGTGTAACATTTGGTTTTGCCATGATGGTTCTGTTTCAACGCTCTGTGGCACAAACAGTGTATGTGGTCGGAGACAACGACGGTTGGACTGTTCCACAGGCCGGTGCTCAGGCATACATTACCTGGGCTAGTGGCAAGAACTTCATGGTTGGTGATACCCTAAGTAAGTGCATGTCCTCTTCTCTCGTCTCGGTATCTATCATGATGATTTAAATATTCCGAGACTTGATGTGTTGTTTTTTTCTTAGTACGATCAAATTATATAGGTATAAATCATCATCATCTTAATTTGTTTTCTTTTTCTTCTTCCTTTCAGCTTTTAATTTCACCACCAACAATCACGATGTTCTCCGAGTTCAAAAGGAATCCTTTGATGCGTGCACATCTTCAAACTCTATTGGAGACGTAATTTCCACTGGTCCTGTTAACATTACCCTTGATTCTACTGGAGAGCACTACTATATCTGTACTATTGGCAGGCATTGTCAATTTGGACAGAAGCTAGCTATCACTGTCTCATCACGCACAACAGGCGCATCACCACCCTCCACCACCCCTAGACCACCTCCACCACCAAGTCCTACAGCTACTCCTTCACCGTCTTCAAATAATACCTCGGATGGTTGTGCTCCAACACCAGCACCAAGCCCCACAAGCTCAATGACTCCAGAGTCACTTCCAACTATCCCTCCTCCACCTGGTTCATCGTCTTCTAATGTTTTGGCAAGTTTCATGATGACCATGCTAGCTGCTATCGTTGGTTTGGTATTTTAAGATTATGGAGAGGCTTATATATAGTTAATGCTTTTAATTAATTAATTTTTATATTTATTTTGGCATTGTTATCGAGTTTATCTTTTTCCATTATTAATAAAAGTGGCGATTTATTTATAGTGTATGTATTCTGTCTTTTATTTAGTATTAAAATAAAGTTATTACTTTTCCTAGATATTTATATATGTTGTCGATAACTTTGGGATAGTTGCTTTTAATGAGGTAATTTTAGTTTCATGATCCGGATCATAGATGTGAAAGATTAGCCCGTGTTGATTTTGGTATTTTTTTAAAGCATTTTTTAATATATTGTTTTAGTATTTTTTTTGCTTTGCTATTTATGGGATCATCCCAATTTCATATCCTAGATCATGTGTTTGATTTGTTCACCTGAGTTGGTTATCAGGTTCGCCCGAGCTTTTTTTTATATGTTTCCATCATATCAGCAGGTGCCCACTCCTTATATTTTTCTGATATATTCGGCTTTTTGTAATATTTTAAATGGTGCAGGTTTATTCAGTTATTTTCATTTGTATTTATCATTTAAGCAATGAGTTTTTTAATTTAATGTGGATTTATCTTTTATTTATTTTTTAAAAAAATAGTGAACATGATCAAGTAAATAAATGGTTATCGATTAATTTAATTGAATGATTGCTTGGACTTTTCAAATGACACTTTTAATTTTTCATGTAAAAATAATATTGAAGCAACCCGCATACATGGTATTTGTTTTCTTAAAAAATTATAACTTGCATGCCAAATTCATATTTTTAATGTTTTTTTTCTTTTTTTTTTCTTTACACTTTTTAAAAAAATATATTTTTTATTCTTTCCACTTGGCTTATTTATACCATTTTTTGTGTTCATTTTTTTTATTCTTTTGTAATTTGTTTTCAATTTTTTTCTTTACATGTTTTTTTTAAATTTATTCTGCACAGACTAAGAAAATAATGTTTTACTGTAGCAATTGCAACATTGTTTTGTTTTTTTACTACGTTAAAAATTAGTTTGAGATCTTACAAATTTTTGTTGATGCATATGATCTTTATTATATGTAAGCGTTGACTTTGTGATTCCCGGTTATATTTTTTACTTGATGTAAAAAAACACATTAATAACATGTGCACATTAATTATTTTGCGTTGGAAAAAACATTATTTGACTTATAGCTAGATAAGTTGAATAGATGTCTTAACACTTTGTTTTTTGTATTTATTGACACAAATAGTTCTCATCAGCTTTTTGATTTATGATTAATTTTTTTAAAAAATAAATAAATTTGAAAAGCTTATATATTTATTTTTTTATTTTTTGCCAAAAAACTTTATCCGACCTACAGCTCAGTGCAAGTAACATAATTAGTATGGTAGAAATCCTTAGCATATGAAACATGCTAATTAAGATGTTATTTAAACCTTCATGATATCCTATGAAATTAAGTTACTTTTAATGGAATGCTAAAAACTATTTAAAACATGAGTGATGCTATTTTCACTTTACAATTTTATCCATTTCACTTCATGTTTTTATGGTCTGATAAAAATAATATTCTTCCATGACTTGATTTCATTACAAGTAATATTACATGGCATTATTTTATAAATTATAAAACGAACATAATCAGGTTATAAAATATCTTCTAACATTAAATATAATAATCCAACAATATAAATTATTTGTGATATTCTTTGTCCTAAATAATTTTAGAGGTTTTAAATAAACAAAAGCTAATTGGTAAGAGAAAAATAATGTTTATTTTGAGAGGATTCACTGCTCATTGAAACAATCTATTAACAATTTTACCATTTAAAAATAATAATAATCAATGAACTGACTATTGAGGGTAATATGGTTTTTTCTCAAGATCCATGGTCATTTAAAAGTGTGCATAAAATATTGTTCACCCACACATTATAGAACATCTCATATGTCACTGTGGATTGAGACCATTATTTTTTATTTTATCATTAAACCTTTTTTTTGTATTTTGTTTTTGGTTTTTTTTTTCAGTTGATATTATCTATTCTTTGTATTTCCTTGAAGTATGAAAGTTTTGATAAGATTTTAGGGCTTAATTGTAGGTCAATTTATTGAGATATGATGTTGATTTGTAGCATTAAGATACAATTAAAAGATTATAGACCAAACCGAGAAATAAACAAACCCATGGTGGTCTATCACAAATTCACACAAAAAGTTATTATTTAGTCCCCATATTTTGTGCTGACTTTCTTTTAGATCCATATAGCTTGGATTTTTTTTTCTATTATTTTGAGACAAAACCTCATTCTGCTCATGTTAAGTCCTTGAGTTGAAGAAAGGAGAGAGAAAGTTATCATAAAATAAAAGAGGAGAAAGAAAGTTGTTGGTTGTCCACATTCTAGCAACAAGAAAGCTATTATTGGGGTCAATGAGTTCATTTGATATGTTTTTTTTACCTTTGAACTTGCCAGGAAAGATAGAATGGGGTTGAGAAAGAATTGTTTTTGGTTTAATTCTTATTTTTGAACCAATTTATGAGTGATTTGGGTTGAGAAGTTGGTTAACAGAGATTCTTAAGTTTTTCCTAGGTGTTTTAAGGTTAAAATAAATTGAAAAAATTAGGGTTAAAAAAACCATGGCTTAATTTTTCGACCATCTCTCTAGTGGTCGGAATTTGGAAATGTAGACAACGCATCGTATGTTTTTTCTTTTCTTTTTATTAAAGGGGAAATTACCTCGACCCTCTTGTAGTTTAATAATTTTCTCATTTTGCCTCAATTCTTTTAAAAATTACAATTTATATCTTAAAATTTATAAGTTCATAAAATTTGACATCCTCACTCACATGCAAAAAAAAAAAAACAAAAAAACAAAAAAAAAGGTAAGATTATTTATAAGATCATCATTATATTTTAATTAATGATTAAAAAGATTTTATATTAAATATTACAAATTTATCATATATATATATAGCTAGATTCCGATGAAGAGAATCCTATGCAAACCAAACCAAATCAAAGCAAAGCACTGTCAAAACACCAATTGATATAAATGTATATCTTTCCAAGAATAGAGGAAAAGGAATAAATCAATTAGAATATTCTTGAATAATTAGAAGCCTAATATGTGTTATGAGCTACATAAAACTTGATATTGCTTATTTAGTTAGTAAACTGAGTATATTTACAAGTAATCCAATTATGAGTCATAAAAAAGCAATAAAAAGGATACTCAAGTATTTGAGTTATATCTTGGACTATAAACTACACTATACTAGTTATCCAACAATAATAGAAGAGTATAGTAATGCTAATTGAATATCCGACACTAAAGATTTAAAATTCATAAGTGGATATGTCTTCACATTTGATGAAATATATATGTCATAGAAATCCTCCAAATAAACATATATCTCTAGATCCATGATGCAGTCAGAGTTTATTGTTCTTGATAAAGTTGGAGATGAAGATAAATGGATTCATAATTTCTTAGAGGATATTTCATGTTATCCAAAACCAATGTCGGTTATTTGTGTCCACTGTGATTATCAATAAGCAATTAAAAGGGCATAAAAAATTTGTATAATAGGAAGTCTAGACATATATGTCGTAGACATAATATCGTTAAACGCTTGCTCTCGAATGAAATTATTTTCATTAACTATGTGAAGTCAAAGGAAAATATTGCAGATCTGCTAACCAAAGATTTGTCAAGAGAGTTTGTGTCATTGAGGAGGATGAGCTTAAATCCTTTAAAAGATGAAAGAGTGTAATGATGGTAACCATACCTAGTTGATTGGAGATTTCAAGAATTAGGTTCAAATGCAAAACTAAGTTATATAATATTCTCAGTACTACTATAAAATTATTATTTCCTGCTTATTCCTACGATGAAATAGGTGCCAGTTGCAAGTGATAAAGGGTGAGTTGAGCTTTTAATAATTTTTATATCTTGGTACACCAAATAAAGTATAGTATAATACTTTTAATGAAAGATTACCTATATGAGTGAGAAATGTGGTTGTTTATTTGAGAATTACGATAAACGTTGAATTCTCTAAAGCACTTATAAATTCAAGAGTTGTTTA
>Ga0307510_10006663_pt1 | contig 13779 bp, 11 predicted proteins | sample 12_EM_MG_FD_207224 | JGI IMG/M metagenome (GOLD analysis project Ga0307510, IMG submission 207224) | Populus trichocarpa ectomycorrhiza microbial communities from riparian zone in the Pacific Northwest, United States - 12_EM | ecosystem: Host-associated > Plants > Roots > Unclassified | place... | reverse complement strand
ACGCCGCGCTCCAAACGCGCCGACCAGCATAACCGGAGAGGTGGCAGAGTGGTCGAATGCACCGCACTCGAAATGCGGCATGCCTGCAAGGGCATCGTGGGTTCAAATCCCACCCTCTCCGCCATTCTGGGCCTTAGGCCATAAGGTTTCCCGCCAACTCCTGCCTTTTAACGATCTTGGATCCCATTGTCGAAATTGGCTAGGGCCACACTCTCGGCACGTCAAGTCAGTTTGCCTTCGCTAAATGTTTACAACCGGCGCCGCTCTGTGCCAAACCTTGGCAACTTCACGGAGCAGTTATCAATGCCGCATCTTGACCGCCAGGCGCTGCTTTGGAGCCTTGAGCACATCACTGCGCACGGCGATACAGATATTTTTCCCTATCCCTTTGAGTTCGAATTTTTGCGAGAAAAGAAGGAAGAGATCGCCGACGCTCTTGCTACGGAGAATACTGCAACCTTCAGACCGCTAAGCCCGCTGGACTCACTCGTTCCGAAGAGTCGCCACGGATTCCGTGTAGCTCATCAGCTCTACCCAACTGACGCTATATTCTTGCTGGCCGCCACTTTCTCCATCGGGCCTCAGATCGAAGCAGCGCGAGGCGGGGCAGACCGGCCGGGTTTCTCTTATAAATTTGAGCCTGGTGAAGAATTTACAATGTTTGCCCCCTACTGCAGGTTTGGGAGTTGGCTTCAAAGCCAATATGTTCGCACCATGTTCGCTGAAGGCGAATACACCCATGTGGTCGAAGCCGATATCTCAGATTTCTATCAGCGGATCTATCATCATCGCCTAGATAATAGTTTGCTGGAGGCTGTTGGCGATACGACCGAGACACGGCTCATCCGCTCGTTTCTTAGGGATATTCGCGCCCGACAATCTTTCGGTATTCCGGTGGGAGGGAACGCGACGAGGCTGTTAGCCGAGCTCTCTCTCGTAGACATTGATCGTGCACTGCTGGGCGAGGGTTACGAGTTCACGCGCTACGTGGACGATTTCAGAATATTCATCAAACCAGATCAGGACCCCTATAACGCCTTAGCCTTTCTCGCAGACAATCTTTGGTCAAGTGAAGGGCTTTCACTAGCGTCAGCGAAAACGCGGGTAGTATCGTTCGAGCAGTATCGCGAGCAGCTAGAGCTCTCTAGCGGAGAAGACGCCAGTCAGGCTGAGGAGTCGGCGGCAGAGCGCTTGCTATATGCGCTCTACGACGCAGAAGAAGGCGATCAGCCTCCTGAAGATTTGGTGAATTTAGACTTAGTTGCGGAAATGTATGCTGAGATAGCAAAAGAGTTTTGGGATCTCGGCAAAATACGAGTCCTTCTCCGGTGTATGAAGCTAACTAGAGACGCGAATGCCGCGAATTTTCTTAGGGAAAACTACTCGATTTTGATGCCTTTCGCAAAAGAGCTTGTCCTTTTAATGGAGGAGCTCGTATCCAGCGGAGATATTTCCTTCCAAGATCTAGAAAGTGCCATCATCGACCTTATTTTAACACCAGCAATTCGGCATTTGCACGTCACTCGGGCATGGTTACTGGAGTTATTCGTTCGTGGCGTGATATCTATAAGTGCCGCTCAGGCAAGAAGGCTCGAGGTATTAAGCGATACTTTGGACCAACGGGCGTTATTTAAGATTCGCGCCCGTCTTGGTGAGGTCCACTACTTTCGCCAAAGGAAAGCCCGAATTCATGAACTGACACCATGGCTGCAGCCTGCTTTTTTGTATTCTGCAGCGTGCTTGCCAGCGGAAGAGTATCGAACCTGGCTTGGCAATATTCGGCTAAACCTAAATTTTCCCTTGTCGTCGCTCTTTGTCGACTGGGCTCGCGCTCGTAGGTGAACTCTTATGACCAGGCCATGGATTATTCGGCCCACTCAAATTTCACCTTAAGCCCGTTCAAATTGCGGTAAGGGATAGCGCCGCAGTGTTGAAGCATTCCAACCACTATGCCGGGGTGGATCTCAACTTGTTGGGCGAAGGCCTTTACTGCCATCTCAGATCGCGGATTAGTTTTCTTAAAAGCCGCAAACTTAGCTCTACCCACTAGCTTTTCTTCGGCCCAGGAATCAGCTTCGTTCTCTACTCCGTCGCCTTCGCCGCCCTTATCATCAGCGAACGCTCGTCCCTTATGAAGCGTTATGTGAGCGGCTTCGTGGAAGAATGTCCACCAGAAGTGGTCATTACTTTTCATTCTCAGGGACATCTGAATGATTGCTCTGTCGCCCTCGAGCCATCGCGCGGAACCGAATAGGCAGGTCTTCGAAATCGGCTTCTCAAGCACAAACGCCACGCCAGCGCTACGGCATAGATCCGCCATCCGGGGATAGAAAATATTTGGTTCGCTTGTTGTCAGCTTACGGATTTCGAGCACAGCGTTCGCAAACTTTTCGGCGTCGAACGTCGGCAGATTCATTCCACGCGCCTTCTTCTCTCCGAGGAGCAGCCACGCAGCAACGTGATATTGGCTGGTATCGAAGGCCTTAGATTGTCTATGATGGACAGCTAAATTTGCCCATCTGGCACCGAAAGCATGCGGGGTTCCGACGGCAAAGAACTCTAGCAGGGAACTAAGAAGTCGGCCGTTATCATTGGTCGCGGGCAGTGCACCACGATCTTTAAGTTCCTTGATTGGGAACTTGGAAAGAACTTGATCCGCGTCTGCAAGTGCCCGGTTGTTTACGGCCTTGGCTTCATGGAGATCCCAATTAGCCTGTAAACCCGTCCAGATGCTCGCCTTTAATCCAAGAACGCGTTCTAGTTTCAGTGCCGTGTCTGCCGTCACCGGGTTGGTGCCGTTGATGATAGTGCTGACATGCTTCGGGCTCATGTCCGCGAGCCTGGAAAATTCGGCTTGGGACCACCCGCGATCCTCAAGATACTCAGCAAGATGTTCGCCTGGATGAGTTGCCCAATCCGGCGCCCAGTCTTCCTTCTTCGCTACAGTAACCATCACCTAATCCCATCGCCATTCATTGCTTGAAAGGTCATATGGCATCAATGGTAGTCAACAATACCGCGAATCCGAATCGCAACAACGGCGGCACGGTCTATGCCACCGTCATCACGTATCGGGACCGGGTCATGATCCGGCTCAAAAATCAGCCGCCAATTCCCAGTGATAGCTACCGCGAAACAACCAGTCCATTCACCATCAAGCTCATGGCATCGATCTGGCGATTCAGTCGGGACCTCGCTTAAATTGTTTGCCTGCTCCAGCACCGCTAACCGCAATTTCAAGCGGCCGGCGCGATCACCGTATGCCTTCCTCAACTCCTTGTCAGACTCCAACTGACGTCGAAGTTTGCCATTCGCAAAATCGATATTCATCAGCTGCTGCCCGTTACCCAATAAGTAATAGAATCGGAATCGTTACGCAATAGGTAACACGGACCCGCAAAACTTTAAAGTTTGCCTGTCTCAGGAGAGCGATCGGGCATGTCTTTCAACAATTCCAAAACCGGACGGGATTTTGAACGTGCTTGAGCTCGGGGGTCGTTATCCGCTTTCCTCTCGCACCAACGTAGAGATCCCATATCTCTTCCGGTGCCTCCCTCCCGACGAAGCCGACCCTATTTGCCTCCGATCCGTCGGCATAAAGGATGTCAGGGAAGTTGTCGGTAGTTGCGGACATCCACCTGTCGGCCTCGAACGCTCCTAAAACCACACCGCGGACAACAGCGAGGACATACTGAGCATTCTCAGCACGTGCCCTTGAAATTCTCCAGCAATAGCGGACGAAATTGTAGATTGCTCGACGATCGAACCTATTATCAAGCTTATTGATGTTGATCAGCACAAGGCGATGCTCGGGGTTCGAAGGAAATATCGGCAGGCTATATTTGTCGACGATCTCGACATGGTTCATGGGACCGCGGTCGCTGCTGGCGTGGCCACCCTGGGTGTTAGTGAGGCCGGGATAGGCATCGATCAATGCAGCCTCGACTTCAAAGATCGCTGCGTCAGGGATCTCATGACGATGGATGACATGTAGCACTTCAAGTCCAGCGTTCTTTATCGCCCGAATGCGATCGAGCTTTGATCCAAGTGTCTGGCTATCGTCATCTGCTAAGTCTGCGACGCCGGCGGCATGATCGAATACGCGATTGTTTCGACCTTTACCGACGTAAAACGTCTCGCCGTTCCGCGGATCGATAAGGCGATAGACGTAATTACCAAGCCGCTCACATACTTCTTCAGAAAATCGCACGGCTGTCCCTCAGTTCAAGCTGATGATTTTCGCGGGCGAGAAGTTCTGAAACTTCTTAAACCCGCTGACAATTCCCTTGCCCGGCATGGGGGTGCCAATGGATCCTTTCAGCCAGCACTGCTTCTTCGAGTAATTGTAGGAAAATGCCATACAGCGATTATCGTCAACGCAGGCGAGGCGACAGTCGAGCGGCGTTTTGGCGGTGCTATGAGGGCGCGGGGAGAGATCGCCGCCTCGAAAGTCAACGTCGTGAAAGAGTGCGCTCTGCGGGTCGATCATTCCAAGAGCAAATGTGGGCGGGTCGGCGTCGGCACCGCTGAGGAATCGGCCCGAGAAGGCGACACTGTTTCCATCTGCCCGGCCCGCACTGGATTTGAGGAAGCAGTTCGGCCCTTTTGTGATCTTTGGGTTGGCGTTGAAGGTGAACGCCTTGCATTGACCGTTCATCACCAGGCAACTCTGAGCACATTCGGCAGCGTCGCTTGTTCGGATAGAAGAAATGTCGTCGCCGAAGAGATCTAAGCCGGTATAGATGGCGATCCGGTTTGGGCGCTTTGTGAACTCTTCGATCGGTGAGAGTTTCGCTTGTGTCTGCGGTGTTGGCGTTGTGCTTACCATTGTCTCCGTCGAGTGCGGCTGCTCCGGCGCCACTTGCTGCGTAGTTGATTCCGTTGTGGTCGTCGTGTTTTGGGCGGGCGGAGATGTATCTGGTGTTGCCGACGTGCCCGCGGCAGAGGGCTTTGCCCCATCCCCAGTTCGATTGAGCCTATACTGATCAATCTCTTCTGGCGTGAAGACGTGCATGTCATTTGGGGGCGTCTTGAACATGACGCTCAACACGTCGGCAGGAGTGTCGAAGCGGTTGAGGACGTCAATGATGTCGGAAATCGTGAGCTGTGCTCCCACAAGATCCGAGGTATCAGACGAGATCTGGTGCACGCCGAGCTTGCCGTCGACTCTCCGCTCGACACCTGCAAGAAACATATACGCACATGCTGATAAGCATGCGCTGTTCGTCGGGATATAGGTTGCGAGCTTCCGCTCATGAATGTCGTCTGCCATCAACAGCCCCATCTGCACGGTGCCGCCTGGGCTGTTCAGTGTAATGAGCTTTGCGCCTGGCGCGGCATGAAGAGCCCGCCGGAAGTTGAGTGCTGAGCCGACGTCGATATCGCCGTTCATCACTATGACATCTGGCTTGGCGTCATCAACGACAAACGGACCAAAGACTTTCTCAGACGCGGCGGCAGGGTTGATCATTGCCGTTCCACATAGCGCAGCGCTCAACGCGGCAGATCGAAGCAATTTACGCATGAACAAGCTCCCAGCCCAAGATTATCAAACTACATAGGCCTCAAGCTGACAAGGTTGTTGTAGGCGCGACGCTGTATATTCTGGATTGCGGTTAATGGACGACGCTCGTGCCGGGATAGTCCTTGGCACCTCTCCAGGGGCATCCTACGCGTGATCTTCAATTTCGACTGGAGATGACATGGCAACGATCCGCAAGCTCCGAGGACGCTGGCAAGCTCAGGTTCGCCGGCGAGGTATGAAGCCCCGCTGCAAGTCGTTCGACAGCAAGCTCGAAGCTGAGAAGTGGGCACGCGACCTCGAGGCTCAAGTCGATCGTTTCGGCGCTGCGCCAGACACGAAGATCCTCGAAAGCACGACGCTCGGCGAGCTACTGGAGCGCTACCAGCGCGAGGTCTCGCCGACCAAGCGAGGCTCGGTGCAGGAAATCCAGCGGATCGATGTTCTTCGTCGCCACGAGCTTGCCTATCGGACGATGATTGGACTGAGCCAGCAGGATATCGCTTCCTTCCGTGATGAACGCTTGCGGTCCGTAGCTCCATCTACTGCTGTGCGCGAGCTCGCCATTCTGAGCCACGTCATTGAGGTGTCGATCCGTGACTGGGGCCTGCCGCTCAGCCGTAATTCACCGAACTTCCCGGACTTAACAGCGTGCTCATACATCCAGTCAAACTTCTTGCCGCGCTGAATTTTATCTGTTGCAAAGGTCTGATCGGAGAGAAGGACGCCCAGGAACGCATTTGGAAATGCTTCGACGATCGCCACATCGCGGAAGACGGCATTCGCGAAGGCTGGTGCCGACGTCAGATGCCTGATCTGCTTCGCCGTTTCGTTTGCCGCACGCTTCAACTCAAGTCCGGTGCCAAAATGGCTGGAGCCGGGCTTGCAGCGCTTCTGAAATGTGCCACGCGCCAGCAGCTGTTCGCAGGTCCGAACAAGCAAATCAGGCGAGCCATCGGGCACCAAAGGCCCGTCGATCGCAATGATCGAAAAATTGGTCGAAGGGGGCAGATGCAGGCGCCGCCGCTCCCAATCCGTATGGGTCTTTGCCGCGCCGAAGGTGCCGTCGGCACTCCAGGCTATCCCGGTGGTGGGGCGAGACTGCGAAAAGCCGACATCAATCCCCAATAGGTTTATGTTTCCGAGGTTCATTGCTTACCCCGCCGCGCTGTCGTTCAACCCCTGAATGACAGCGATCAGCTTCTTCGTCCTCTCGAGGTCAAATACCTGTTGTGGCCCTTCTGGTGCCTTGTCGATGAACGGGCTTTCGTATAGCAGGCCCGGATCCATCGCGCCTTTCTCGGTCAGGTGCTCGATCACCATCTCAATGAACTCGATCTGTTCGGCGGTTGCCGCGCCGTCCCCGAGGAACTCGCTGAAGGCTCCGGCCACGGCGCCGCGATCGAGACCGACCAGCGAGCGGATGAAGGCACCGAAGCCATGGGCGAGCTCTGTTGCCTTCTCGAAGTGCTCGGCATCACCGATACCCTCGGAGCGCAGCATCTGCCGCAGTTCCTCGATGTCGATTGCGGTCAGGGGCTTGCCGTGACGCAGCTTGGCGATGGCGATGTGGTCCTCATGCTTACGCAGGAAATGGCGAGCCTTACGCTTGAAGCGGGTGAAATCCACCTCGCCGACCTGTGGCAGATCGAGTTCACGCATCTCGCCGAGTTCGTCGATGAAATTCGTGTAGACGATCGCCTTCTTGCGCTTTTCGATATGGTGAACGAGACCGCGGAGCCTGAGCCGCACCAGTTCGAGCAGCGGCACGGTGATCCCTTCCCACCAGTGGTCGGAGAGGATGTCTAGGATCAGGGCATGTTGTGCCGCAATCGTCGGGATCGAGGTCTGTTCGTCAAGTGCCGATGCGATCTCGATCAGTTGCTTTTTCAGCTTGTCGAAGCGTTTGGAGCCCTTCAGCAGGCCGATCTCCAGATTGAAGAGCAGAAGATCGAAGCGCTTGGCTTCTTCCGGCTCGCTCTTCATCTGGTTCGGCAGCGGGGCAACCTCATCAATCAGTTCGTCGCGGATGGCATCCGACAAGGTCGCCCAGGCTTCCGTTGCCTGATACTTCTCCACCAGCTTGCGCTTGCCGCGCACGATGAAGTTGTCGAGGTTCATGCTGCCGACATAGGTCTTGAGGAAGTCGAGCGCGCTATCGCGGATTTTCGGCTCGCTCGGCGCGGCATCCGAGCCGGGATCATAGTCCTCACCCTCCTCGGCAACACCGGGCGGCTTTTCTGTTGCATGCTTTTCGTCCAGTGCCCGCACGAGATCGAACCGGGCGGCAAACAGCCGTTCGCTCAGGGATTTCGCACTCGCGCCTTCATCCGGCTTCGGGTTCTGACGGAAGAATTCAAGGTTCTGGCAGTAATCGAAGACGCGGAAGAACTCCTTGTCCTCGCCGGGTCCGAAAAGATCCGGGCAGAGGCGCGTGCCGCGCCCGATAATCTGCCAGAATTTCGTCTTGGAGCGGATCAGCTTGAACAGAACTAGGTTCACCACCTCGGGCACGTCGATGCCGGTGTCGAGCATGTCGACCGAAATCGCGATATGGGGCTCCCCGTCCTTCCTGGAAAAATCGTCGATCAGGCTCTGGGCATATTCGGTCTTGAAGGTGATGATACGGGCGAAATGGCCGGCGAGATGCGGGTAGGCGAGATTGAAACGTTGCTCGATGAATTCGGCATGGGCCTGATTCTTGGCAAATATGATGGTCTTGCCGATGCGATCACCACCGGCGACCTTCAGCCCCTCGGTCATCACATGCGCCAGCACCTTGTCGACGGTGTCGGCATTGAACAGCCATTTGTTGACGGCCTCCGCGTCGACGCTGTCGGGTGGATCGCCGTCCTCCTCGTCCCATTCCAGCATATCCCACTGTTCTTTTTCCGCCTCGGACAAATCGTCATAGCGGATGCCCTGACGGACGAATTTGAGCGGCACGGTCACGGAGGCCGGTGGGACGAGATATTCGTCCTCCACGGCCTTGTCGAGCGAATAGGCATCCGTCGGCACGCCGTCCTCGAGGTCGAACAGGCCGTAGGTATTGTGGTCGATCTCATCCTTCGGCGTTGCGGTCAAACCGACCAGAAGGCTGTCGAAATAGTCGAAGATCGCGCCGTAGCGCTGATAGATGGAGCGGTGTGCCTCGTCGATGATGACAAGATCGAAATGGCCGGGGCCGAAGCGCATGGCACCGCTTTTCCGCTCGTCGATCAGGTTCATCATCGTCGGATAGGTCGAGAGAAAGACGCGGCCCTCGGCGTTTTTCTCCGTCACCAGATTGACCGGCGAGGTTGCCGGCAGGTGCGCTTTGAACGCCCTTGCCGCCTGATTGACCAATGCGACGCGATCGGCGAGGAACAGCACGCGTTTCACCCAGCCGGCGCGCATCAGCACATCGACCAGCGCAATCACCGTGCGGGTCTTGCCGGAGCCTGTCGCCATAACCAGCAGGGCCTTGCGCTGGCGCCGTGTTTCGAAACACTCCTTCACGCGCGCGATGGCGCGATCCTGATAGTAGCGTTCCACGATGGTTCGATCGACCGGAAAGGCGCCCAAGGGCTTGGCTGTGCTTCGTCGCTGGATCAGAAGCTGCAACTCGTCCTTCTTGTAAAATCCGGACACCTCCCGCGGCGGATAGGCGGTGTCGTCCCAGATCCAGTGTTCATAGCCATTGGAAAAGAAGATCACCGGACGCTGGCCGAATGCGGCCTCTAGGCAATCTGCATAGAGCTTTGCCTGTTGCTGGCCGACCCGCGGATCCCGCTTGGTGCGCTTGGCCTCGATCAGCGCCAGCGGCTTGCCGTCGTCGCCCCAGAGCAGGTAGTCGACAAACCCCTTTTCTTCGCCATTCGGCATGCCGGTGACGGGATACTCCCGATCGCGCGCCTGGTCGAGCGGCCAGCCGGCCTCTTTCAGCAGGAGATCGATATAGCGATCACGGGTCTGGGCTTCCGAATAATCGTGGGTGTCGGGACGGGCCTCGTTTTCGCGGCGGATCCTGTCCCGCTCGATGCGCGCCGCCTTCAGCTCGTCGTCGAGGCTGCCCTTGTCGCGCAGGAGATTGGAAAAGGCCTTGTCCTTTGCCTCCATCTCGCCTTTCAGCCGCGTCAGTTCGGCAAAGGCCTTTTTGACCAGATCGTCCCGGCGGGTGAGCTGAGCAGGATCAAAGGCCAGCTTGTCTGCTGGTGGTGCCTTGGCATAGGTGCGGGCCAGCCAGAAGGCGAGATGAAAGAGTTCGCGCACGGCATCGGTGGCGTCCTTAGTCGAGGTTTCCCTTGCCTCATGCACGGCACGGTTGCCGATGCGGATGATCAGCTTGGCCTTGGTGAAGATGGCCTGCCCGGCACGGCTGACGAAACTCGGCTCATGGATCAGCGCCGAGATCTTGTCGTCATAGGGAAAGTGGAGGCCGCTGTCGTTCTTGTAGGCCCACTGAACGGCAAGCTCCACGGTGCGCCGGGCATAGAAGGCGGCCGAGCGCGGATCGCTTCCAACATAGGCCTCCGCCCGCTTCGCGCTCTCAAAGATCTCAGGAAATTCGGCGGCGATGAAGGCGAAGTTGGACATGGGGCCTCAGAGTTGGCCGGAGAAGGCGCGGTGTTGGAGGGAGGCGAAGAGGGTGCCCAGATTCCTATCAGTCATCAATAAATCTGCAACCGACGAATGCAATCGCGCAAGACGAACAAACTCTTCCTGTAGCTGTCTAGGCGGCTGCATCAGCAGGACGTTTTCAAGTCTCGACTTGCTTACCAGTCCCTTCATGCCGCCGGTTGATTGAGCTTGCACCAGCCTTTTTGCGTATCTCAGGTGAAAAAATTGAAACCAAGGGTCAAGTTCTATTGGTATGACTGCGTTTATTTGCTGGTTGAAAGCAACGTCGCGGTTCGCCAAGCCAACGTTACCAATAGAGTTAGGGCTTCCCGCGATACATGTCACAAGTGTGGCTCCTGATGGGGCAACACGAGCAACGGCTTGACCTTTTTTCGACAGAAACTCAGCCGCTTTTGAAAGGAAAATCCCGCCATCTGCTATGTTGTCTGATTTTATCCACTCGATTTCAATATCGTCGTAATAATCAGCAATTTCCCTAGGTGGGGTATTGCCGGTTACTACTTTGCAAATTTCACCAATCGCCTTTTGCTGCCAACCCTTCGGATTGCTCACCGGATCCCCGAACATCTCCAGAAAGATCGACTGGGTGAGACTGTCGAGCAGGGCGATGGCCTGATGACGCTTCTGGCGCAGCTGATCGGCCTTGTCTAGAATCGCCGCAATCCGCTTCTGCTCTTCGAGGGGTGGGAGGGGGATTTCGAGACGCTTGAGGAACTTATAGTGGCGGCTATAGCCAGCGCTTGGGATGTTTGAATGCTTCAGGAAGTGAAAAATGTATTTGAGGTCCGCTGATCCTTCTCTCTTTAATCGAAGAACCTTGACGCCATCAGCTCCCATACAGAAAGGCGTTTCAATGAACTTCAGCGCTCTCGTGTGGTCTCCGAACACTATCCAAGGACCTTCGCCCTTTACCAGGTCACTACGATCGTTGGAGAAACCTCCAACGAACTGCTGCCCCTGGTCGACAATTGGATATTTGCCAAAGGTGAGGTAGTCGCCTCTTTGCACCTTGATATTTCCACCAGAGGCGTCTTGAACTACCTCCTCGAACGGAAGCACGTTCACAGCATCGCCTCCAGCTCTTTCAGCCCTTCGGCGATCTCATCCTCGAGCTCCAGAAGCTCCGCAATAATCTCCCTCGGCGGGCGATGTTCGGTGGCTTCGTGCACCACTTCCTTGTAGCGGTTGAGCGAGAGGTCGTAGTCCGCTCCGGCGATCTCGTCGCGCGAGACGGTAAAGCTTTGGCCGGTGCGGGGGTTGTCGCGTTCGGCGCCGGTGCGGTCAGCCCACCGGGACAGCACGTCCGGCAGATTGTTTTTCGCGTGATCCTCGTCGCTCAGGGCCACCTTCGGCACCGGGCCGAATTTTTCCTCCGGCACCAGCAGCTGACGCTTGTCGTCCAGACTCATGCCATCGGCCTGGACATCATAGAACCAGACATGGTCCGTGCCGCCGGAATTGGTCTTGGTGAAGAAGACGATCGCGGTGGAGACACCGGCATAGGGCTTGAACACGCCGGACGGGAGCTTGACGATGGCGTCGAGCTTGTGGTCGTCGACCAGCTTCTTGCGGATTTCCCTATGCGCCTTGGAGGAGCCGAACAGCACGCCATCCGGCACGATGACCGCCGCGCGGCCACCGGGCTTTAAAAGCTTCAGGAACAGCGCCATGAACAGGAGCTCTGTCTTCTTGGTCTTGACGATGGCAAGCAGGTCGGCAGCCGTCGTCTCGTAATCCAGCGAGCCGGCAAAGGGCGGATTGGCGAGGATCAGCGAATATTTGTCGGCATCGTCGGCATGACCGGAGGAGAGCGAATCCCGGTAGCGGATATCGGCGCCCTCGACGCCGTGCAACTGCATGTTCATCGAGCCGATGCGCAGCATGGTGCTGTCGAAATCATAGCCGTGGAACATGCTGTTGTGAAAATGCTTGCGATCCGTCTTGTCGGTGAAGAGCTTTGGGTGGTGATCGCGCAGATATTCGCCCGAGGCGACCAGGAAGCCGCAGGTGCCGCTGGCGGGATCGCAGATCACGTCCTTCGGCGTCGGCGCCATCAGTTCCACCATCAGCTTGATGATGTGGCGCGGCGTGCGGAACTGGCCGTTCTGGCCGGCACTGGCGATCTTGCCGAGCATGTATTCGTAGAGATCGCCCTTGGTGTCGCGGTCCTCCAGCGGAATGTCGGCCAACATGTCGACCACCTTGGCCAAGAGACCTGGGGTCGGGATGGTGAAGCGGGCACCCTTCATGTGTTCGGAATGGGCCGTGCCGTCTTCCGCCATTTCCCGCAGGAAGGGGAAGACGAAATCCGAAACCAACAGGAACATGCGGTTCGGATCGGCATTCTTCAGCTTGCCCCAGCGCAGCTCGTCATAGGTGACATCATTGCCGTCGCGATCCTGCCGGTAGACACCCTGCGGAAAGATCACCCGCTCGATCGGCCGGCCCAGCATGTTGGCCTTAGCCTCCTCTCGGGTATGGATATCGTCCAGGCCGCGCATGAAGAGCAGATAGGTGATCTGCTCAATCACCTCCAGCGGATTGGCAATCCCGCCGGCCCAGAAGGCATTCCAGACCTGATCGACCTTCGAGCGAATTTCACCTGTGAGCATGCTGCATTCCATTCCAAATCATGTCGGTGCGACTGTAGCGAAGCTGGGCGGAGAGGCAACCGGGAAGAGAAGTTGCAACCATCAGTTATCGCACTGGAAGCTTTACCAGTTGTTATTTCTTTGCCTGTTAGCGGGACAACCGAGCTTGGAGGCAAATATGAGAGCAATAATCGTTTTAGCTGTGGCTGTAGTTGGCGGGCTACTGACATACGTGACATTTTTTAAAACTATAGCGGGATCGCTGGATTTTGCCCGCATGTCTAGCTCCTTTGTCGGCCTGCAAAGCATGGGTGGTATAGATCCTCAGGCTCAAGAGCTGGCAGGCACAATCGCCATTCAATGCAAAGTTGCGCAGAACGAGATCATGCAGACGGCTGCACAGAAGGCCGCAGTTGATCTGACGATTGAACGCATAAATCTCACGCAATCCCTTGCAGTTGATGCGGTCCTTACTTCTGTTTCAGCTTTGGCAAGTCAGTCAGGTGCAACGCCGGAGCAGTCTAAGTGCTTGGCTGCGCTCACTCTGATGAAACTCAAGTTTCCGGAGGCATGGAGCTACGTCGAGCACGAGCACCCGGAAAGCCTGAAACCGTTCAATGAATTGATCAAGTAGCAGTGATCCAGTGCGTGACAAATGTCTTTAGTCTGCAGGCATCCTATGAAAACTACATGTCGCACAACCCTTGCGACCGGCATTGACGGTAAAATGATTGCTGCTGATGCACCTGGCTGCATAGCAAAGCTATATGCGCAACTACAAGAGACGCATGATCAGAAGTGGTAGGATTTATCCGCAACGGCACGCTGCGCCCACATTGCCAGTTCAGGAAATCCAAATTGCCAGCCCGCCAAACTCTCGTTATGAGAACGCCCGCGCCGAACAAGCGCCGACCGAGACTGCGGAGAGGTGGCAGAGTGGTCGAATGCACCGCACTCGAAATGCGGCATGCCTGCAAGGGCATCGTGGGTTCAAATCCCACCCTCTCCGCCATTCTGGGCCTTAGGCCATAAGGTTTCCCGCCAACT
>Ga0307510_10006662_pt1 | contig 13779 bp, 16 predicted proteins | sample 12_EM_MG_FD_207224 | JGI IMG/M metagenome (GOLD analysis project Ga0307510, IMG submission 207224) | Populus trichocarpa ectomycorrhiza microbial communities from riparian zone in the Pacific Northwest, United States - 12_EM | ecosystem: Host-associated > Plants > Roots > Unclassified | place... | reverse complement strand
CAAACGGCTGAGACGACCATGGGCATCATGATACGTGTCACGCTAAAGACCCTCCCTCTGGAGCTCACAGACCACATATATGCTGACATCTCTTTCCTGGCCGCACGCCCTCCATCCGCTGCTCCTCCTCAGAAAATTCCCCAACCCCATGGCAGAATGTGTCTGATACCACAACATCAGCGACTTCTCCGCCTCTCGCGCGATGGGACTCTTGTTCTCGCTCGCGAATGCCCCTTCGACATGGTGCGAGCCCGTCAAGAGCCTCTTGGTTGGTTTCATCGAAAACAGAGTCCTGACCGCGCTCGAGTTACTCCTAGCCAAGCCGCGCACGTGCCTGCCGTCCTGCCCCATCTGCGCTCTCGCAGCGTGGAGGTATCTGTCCTCGAAAACAGACACCACACCGTCGCGTGGACATTCCCCTGGGACGCCCCATTTGGCTGCGCTCTTTTGCGACTTGCATCAGGTACGTCCTGTATTGTCCCGTTCCTAATTCTGCGTACAGGAAATGGGAATTATGGGCTCGACCCAGATTTGGTCGCATTCCTTGTCCCAGCCAGAGATCCCTGACCTCTCGTTCCGAGGCATGCCCTCATACGCTTCGGCTCCTTTCATGCTCCCACACCTCAAGACCTTCTGCTCAGTACAGGTCGATCTAGATACCCTCGGCAATGTACGTGCTTATCTGTCCAGCTATTCCCCACTCTTTTCTGGCAGATGGGATTGATAGACGATCGCCGCGACCCGTGGAGGGCATTCCTCTCTTGTTCCTCGAACGCGGATACCGTGCGCTCGAGTACTCACCTAGAACTCGACACCTGTCCGGCACCTGACGAGCATTGAGAGTAGGTCATTTTTCTCACGTCGGCGCCGTTACTCAGAGCGGGCACTGGCTTGGGAATTTTCGCGTCCATGGCCAGCGGCGCGTTGCGTTATGAACTCGACGACAAGGCGACCGTTGCGGAACGATGTGCGCGCTCGTGACCGGTGCTGGCGACAATCATCCTGCCTAAAGGCTGGGTGTAGTTGCGGGCAGTGCGGGTAGGTGGGTGGGTATATTTGTGATGACATTCTGTGAGGATGGCTCGGAGTGTCTTTGAAATGGGATATAAATACGACACTGTCCGTCCAAAACAGCGGCCGATATATTTTGGTAACTACAGAACGTTCAGGAAGTGTATGCAAAATAAGTATTAGCCCAGGTAACGAAAACTAGGAAAACACAGATAAAAGAGAGTACGGTCACTGAGGTGCCACGCAAGGCTGTAGTCCGAGACGAGAGGAGAGGGAGAAATGAACAGGTTGAAAAGACTAAGGTAGTGATATGATATGTCTGCACAACGAGTGGTTTCGTATTGCAACCATTACGGTTATGCTCGGTTTGCACTCAACTCCGACAATCCGACCAATTCCCGACGATGCCAGATGTAAGGACCCGGGTCACCGCCAGTATGATTATTATTATTGTTGTGAGCAACTGTATATTACATAATGTAAATGACGACGCGACTTCGTTATTGTCATTGCTTGCTGTCACTGACAGCGAGCACACCCTCCGTTGCTTTCCCCCATTGATACCAGATATATATATCATATTATTTGTATTAATTAGTACTACATGAATATAACATCGCAAATACAGTAAGGGTCATCCCCTGATCCCTTCTGCAATGCACCGCTTGGCGTTCCATCTCCCCGGAACCTCCAGCAGCGCAATGGCGCTGTCCCGTGGGCTGCGTCCGTCGCTGCGTGGCGCCCTGATGGTGGTGGCCACAGAAGGGATGGTGATGGTGATAGCGACGCGAGAGGTCGCGTTGCCGAGGTGGGGCGATAAGATGGCGCTGTGCGATGGCAAAGCGAGGGCGTACGCGGCCGACAACGCTGGCGCCAGCACACCGCTGAACTGCTCGCCTCCTTGAGCTGGGCTGTGGGCAAATGAGAGTGCGAGCCTTGCTGGGCTCATTAAAAAGTACGGGGGAAGGAGGGGAGCGTGGCCAGCAATGGCAAATGCACCTGTGTCTCCGGTATATCCTGACGCCCTTGGGCTTACTGGCACGGTTGTGAGCCCCAACACAGATGCGAGGGAAGTCGATCCCTTGGGCGTTGACACGCAAGGACAAGGGAGCGCTGCCAGTCGCGGGCGCTGCACTTGCGAGTGCTCGATGAGCTATAAAGAAAGTGATCGAGTGATGGCCACCCACAAGCTGAGGATGGCAGAGGGAGGTACCTGTCAGGACACGAAAAGAAAGAGACAGAATGAGGACTCACCAGTACTCACCCTCTGAAGACCGCAGAGGAAGGAACACAACAGGACATGGAATGAAAGCAGGATTGCGATGAGCACAAGGTGGGGATCGCAGAGGGAAGGGCTTGTCATGACATAGAAAGAAGGCAATGGTGTGAGGGGGACTCACTTTCTGGGGAGTGCAGAGGGAGGAGTGGACAGGGGAAGAAAGCGGCTGAGTGGAGGGCACTCACCTTCTGGAGTTGGCAGAGGGATGGAGGGCATGTCAAATGCTTTGGTGTGGAGAGACTGGAGATAATCGAGGCAAGCGAATCATAGGTGAAACCAGAAGTCGTAGCGTCAATGAAGTCGGGGCTCTTGTGGTGCTCCAGAACTTGCTCGAGGGTCCTTCTGTAGCAACTAGTAAAAGTAAAGGTGTGAGTTCCGGGCACGCAAAGGCCTCAGAACGCGTGTGTCAGACACGGGAACTGTAGTGATATTGGGGAAGCTACTACTCACCTCAGAGCACGTGCATCAGACACGGGAACTGAGGTGACAAAAGTCAACTATGTACGGTATATAACGGATGATTAAGGTTCTAGGGTATTGTGCTACTGTCTGTCAGAATGAGTGCTAACTATGATGGTCGAAGTATCTAATCAATTGATCCGCTCACGCGCGCCATTTGCTACACTCCCCCTCATTTCGCAGACAGTCTGGGAACTGCAGCGAAATGCCTCCAAACAAATATGGGGGCGCGCAAGGATTGTATTCAGCAGTTTGCGGCCGCGCGTTGAGTTTCTTCTGCCAGTGCACCAGTGCGTGCATGGCGCGGGGACGGGTGTGACGGCGCGTGACTCGGGTGTGACGGCCACCAAACGGCCGCGTTGTGATGCCTTGCAACGCCTCTGCCTCTGCATCTTCCAGGACGATGCCGTGCCCTCTCGATGGGCTTCGAAAACAAAAGGTGCATGGACTCCTTGATGGTGGGATGGAATAATGGAAGATGGGTACCAGGTGCGTGGTTGACCCCTCGTGACAGTGCTGCCTGACTGACTCGGCTTTGTGCAGCTTTTCTTGTGGGCGACGATGCCTGGTGCGACGTCCATGGCCTCAACAGGCCCTTTTGACTCGATGGTGTCCTTTTTGGCAGGTTTTCCTCCAGGATCCCAGGTGGCCAGGGCACCCTCGTCCGGGTCCCTTTGTGGTGGCGCACCACGCTCGCCTTTGCCCTTGTTGGGACTCCCTTGTGGCATCGCGCGGCGTTCATGCTTGTGCTCCAGTGGCAGCGCCTTGGGCCTGTGCCTGCTATCTTGCAGCAACGCCTCTGCGCGTTCGCCTTTGCCTGTCGATGGCATCTTGATGTCATGCTCGACTTTTCGTGGCAGCACCTCAGGCGGCGGCTTGTGCGCATGCTTGTGCTCGTGTTTTTGCAGCGACATCCCAAGCGCCCCTTTGTCTCCTCGCAGCGCCTCTCGTGGTGGTTGTGTGTCGACTTCATGTCCACGCCCGGCTTCTTGTGCCCATGACACCAACGCCTCGGGCTTAGCAGCGCTGGCTGTCTCAGCCTTGTCAGCAGGTCCGACGCTGACGGTATCCTCAGCTAGGGCTGGTACAACGCCCGTAACCGGCAACACTCCCCCTTGTTTGTGCGCATCAACACACGAGGGTTCGACTTCCTTCATGTCCACGTCTGCGACCGTGCATGCAGGCCCGAGACTGTCAAGGTCTCTGGGGCTGCTGTGATCTCCAGGGAGGAAAGGTGAGTCGCCCAATGCTGATGCTCCCCCTGATTCCTGCAGGTCTTCATCGGGTGGCTTCAAGGGTTCAGGGTGGCGACTGTCTTTGGTGGCACGCCGCTCGATGGCAGCGGCTTCTCCACATGGCGAATTCTTGTGTGCGAGGGTGTCAGGTGGCAATGATGAAAAGATTTGAGGGGCTGATGGGGCAGCATGCAGCTCGCTCCCCACACATGGTACGTGAATGTTTTGCTCCCCCTCAAGCTGTGATGCTGACCCGATACAGGTATCCGGATCGACGATGATGACGCCCAGGCTGGGCCACGGATCAGGGCGCGTACGAGCACCCATGTCAAGAAGGGGCCTCCGCGCCTGATGTGCGCAGACTCAGGCCTTCGGGGCAGCGAATGCTGGCTCCCAAACGATGGAGCCCTGCATCTGCGGGTTGGGGAGGTCAGGAGGGCGGCCGTGCGCCTCTCCAATGGGCATCATGCCCTCATGTGTCCACGCTGATGTCGGGCCCCTCTGGCCCGTTGCGCACTGTGATTCCTCGCCCGGGAGTGGCCCTTCAACTTCAGTGGGGGCTCGGACCTGCTTGGGCAGCTGGTAAATGGGAGGTTCCGCGCCCTCATTTGGCGGTGGTGGTGTGTCATGTGGCTGCGGCTCCAAGTCCGCACCGTGTTCTGGTACTGGAATGGCCAGCGTCTCTGTGTCGACGGCCAGCGAGTGCTGCATACTAGCAGCCTCCGGGGTGGTGGGTGGTGGTGGTGATGACATGGTGAGTGATCCAGCGACCTCTTGCGTGGCAAGGCAGCTGACCCTGGGTTCTCGTAGTCCGATGCAAGGATCCATGTCCCCCTCAACACTGACGGTTTTTCCAGCGGTCCCATCCTCCTCCACCTCAAGCGAGCGATCCTCCTCTGCATCCATCAAGACTTCTGGCCCTGCGCCTTCAAGATGCGCAAGCACGTTCAAGTCAATTTCTTCTGGCGTTGAGTCCAGCTCCAAGTGAGTGACTCCTTCCAGGGTATTCACATTCGGGTCGCCTGGCTGCCCCATTTGCAGGTCCGGCTCCGCGCGGTCGTTGTGCACATGAGCAACCTCTTCAATGGTGTCTGGCTCGCCCGATGTCGCCTCCAGCTCCGCGCCAGTTGTTTGTGCAGGTACCTTGGGGTCTGGGCCTTGTGTGTGCTGCTGGGACAGGACCGCCTCCGCGCTGACGATTTGCGCGTGAGTGTCCCCTTCCTTGGGCAGCGAACAACCCTCCCCCTCAATATCGGCAGTGTCAGTGGCATCTGCAGGGCGGCATTTTTCTCTGTGCCTCCGCCTTCTTCGGCTGCTCCCCTCTGCTGTGGCTGCAGGGGGTTCTCTGGTGAGTCCTTCCGTTCTGCTTGCTTCCTGTGCTGGCTGACCGAGCTCTTCAACAAGTTGGTCCCATCGACCCTTCGCTGTTTTGTGGTCGATCAGGCCAATGAAGATGTGGTCTGGGAGCCGCCTGGAGAGGTGGTATCGCGCAGCGCGGTCTTCCTTTTCCCACTCCTTAATGGACTGGCTTTCCGCATTTGTGAGGTGGGCAGCGTCTTTCGGAACGGGACACATGGTTGTCCTATCAAAGTGGCCCCAGCGGTGCATGGCCTCCATGGCTTTTCGGAAACGCATGGCGAAGATGGCCCAGTTGGAGGTGTCATTTTGGAGATGTGGGATGGCAGTGAGGAGTGCTGGAAGAGACATGACGATGTACTGTGGTATGACACGTTGCAGCAATACAGTTGGTTTTCCTATAGGGCCAGGGCAGGGCCCATAACCTGTAGCAACTAGTAAAAGTAAAGGTGTGAGTTCCGGGCACGCAAAGGCCTCAGAATGTGTGTGTCAGACACGGGAACTGTAGTGATATTGGGGAAGCTACTACTCACCTCAGAGCGCGTGCGTCAGACACGGGAACTGAGGTGACAAAAGTCAACTATGTACGGTATATAACGGATGATTAAGGTTCTAGGGTATTGTGCTACTGTCTGTCAGAATGAGTGCTAACTATGATGGTTGAAGTATCTAATCAATCGATCCGCTCACGCGCGCCATTTGCTACACCTTCCACTATGGTTGTAGGCAGTGGAGCGAGGGAAGAGTGGTCGTGAAGATGTCGACTAAAAATGAAGCGGAAATGAAAGCCTGTCAGTGTATGCTATGGAAAGAGAGCGAATGAGTGGGCACAGTGTGGGCACTCACGCAGTACTCACGCGACTCACGAGTTTGTTCAGATGCTGTGGTTAAGGTTGGGGTTTAAGGGTTTAGTGGTGTTGTACTGCGGTCGCGCGTGAGGTCATGTACAAGGTTATATCATCGCTTCACTGTACAGAACTTGTACAGACCCGACCGCATGTCTGTCCGGACTCATCCACAAACGTTGACAAGACCTTCGCACTGCGGTCCCTCCCTCATGAGTGCCCATCACTCAGTCGCTTTCTTTTCTGTACCCCGACGTGTCCCTCCTTCTGTGGTCTCCAGATGGTGAGTGCCCCTTGTTCTTTTGCTCTCTTTCCCTTTCTTGACAGGTCCCTCTCTCTGCGCGCCCCAGCTCATCAGCGCCCCTTGCGAGGTTGCTTTTTCCCCTTGCCATGACATATCCCTTCCTCTGCGGTCTCCAGAGGTGAGTAACTTTCAATCGGTCGCATTATTTCCGTGTCCTGACAGGTCCCTCCTGCGCTCGTCAGTGCCCCTTGCAAGATTGCATTCTTTTCGACTCAACGAATGCTCCCGCTCGCTCGCCCTCTCGCAGCGGTGCATCGACCCCACACATGCCCCCCCTGCTTCGCCATACGCCCTGGGCCCCAACGCCTCGGATGCTGCAGCGGTGGCTTTATCAGCCCCGCCAGCAGATCCGATGCCAGCAGTGCCCTCGGCCATGGCAAGTGCAGCGCCCGCCCACGACCGGCAGCGCTCCCCCTCATCTGTGTGTGTCAACGCCCAGGGGTCCGACTTACTTCCCTTCTGTGCCGGCCTTCACAACTGTGGCAGGCTCGCGCTCATTCACCCCACGGCGCGGCCCATGTGTGAGTTCAGCGGTTGCGCCAACGCCAACGTTGTCGGCCGCGTACGCACTCGTTCCGTCACCATCACACATCGCCATCGCATTACCCCGCCTTGGCAATGCGACTTCTCGCGTCGCTGCCGCCGCCGCTGCCGTTATCTCCATCGCCATCATCATCGTCGCCACTGTGGCCACCAACACCAAGGCACCACGCAGCGACGGACGCAGCACACGACACACCGCTACGACCTGCCCGCGCGAATTGCCCGCGCTTTCGCTCTTGCTCGAACCGCCCAGCCTTGTCATCACGACGCGCAAGCAGTACACTGCATGCGCGCACAGCATCCACGCCATCGTTGGGGTCCACGTGCGGGCCTCGGAACTTGCCAGTGCTGCCCAGCTCAGCAGCGGAGGAAGTTACAGCGCTGTTATGCGTCCTTGTGGAATTTGTGGGTCGCATTACAAAACTACTACATCCACTGTTGCCCCACTCCCACCTCAACACTGCGCCATGGTCGCACCCTTGGTTCAATACATCTGCTACCTTCAATCTGAACACTTGACCAATAACAAACACCTCGGCCCCTCTGCCTTCGCTTGCTGTTCACCTACGTTCCCCCTTTCCTGTCATCTTTTACCTCGTAAATCGCATTGCGCGTCATCATCTTTGGAACGTGCCTTAGGTTTTTATTTCTTTAACCTGCCCTATTCGAACTCATGCAGGGACTATAAGGTTGCGATACCATAGTCATCAATAAGGGTGCGAGTTTGTTGTTTTCCACTTGGTTTGCTGACTGTCGTTGCATCAGAACTCGCCGACCAGGCTTGTGGCCCACGTCCCTCTCCTTCTCAGTCAGTTGGAGAACGATCTCGACTGCCTTTCCCAATACAAGCAATGCCGTAGGGACAGCGAGAGTGAGCACGCAACCATGCCACACAAGGAACCATGCCATCGCTGTGTGCTCGTTTTCAGATGGTCCCCTTCTTATTGCACACCCTCACTTTCATATGGCAACTGGAAGTCATTTACATTATGTAATATACAGACAATAATCATGGTGTGGTGACCTGGGTCCTTCGATGTGGCGTTGGTCGGGAATTGGTCAGAAGGTCGGAGTTGAGTTTGAAAAGAGCGTAACCGTAATGGTTGCACTAGTTTCGTCTCTCAGACTATGGAAGGGTGTGGTGGCATTTGGAGTCGGTGATCGCGACGAAGTTGGCAAGACGGAAACGTGTTGACAAACACCATGGCTTCAGTCTTGGTCTTCTTACCGCGGCTGTTCACTGGGACCTCCGCCGCGGGCACAGAAGCGGCCTTGGGCCTGGACCTCCCAGCGCCCGAGGGGGCGGATGCGGCGGGCTGCTCTTCGGCTGGGCGAGCGCGCGCTTGGCTGATCGCCAAAGGGGAGAAGTCTCGTCCTTGTCTTTCAATGTTGAGCTTCAGGACCTCGTCGACTGCATGTGTGAGGACGCACGGCCAGCTGTCTCTACTGCGGGAAGGAACTCGAGCATACCGTCGCGCTTGCACTTTCCGGGGTTCGCGCCAAAATCACGGCAGATTGCGCGGAGGGGTTCTGCCTTGAGCTTGCCCCATGGGATCTTGGATTGGTCGCTATCGTGAGGATGGAGTTGTGTGCGGAGGGATCGGGATATGTAGGCGAGAGCGTGAGAGACCGAACAATGGTGACCGATGAAATGCATCAAATAAACTCGAACAACTGACGCGCTGTACTGTCGTTGCGCGACTCGGGAATAACCGGAAGGGGGAAAGTGGCTATCCAAATTGAGTGACAATTCAACCTCCGCTTAAATGCTGGATCTCTGGGGTCTCCGCCTTGTGCGCGTCTACCTCTGCTCGTTGAAAGCAATCCCCCCCTTTTTTTGGTGAGCTCACAACCCAGAGCAGGCAAGTAAATTGTCCAATCTGACAATCAGGCCCGGCCTTCTCCAAGAGAGCGCTCGTGCCAGGTTCCACTGACCCGTATGGGCCCAGCCATTTCTGCCACAGCCTGTCTTTGACAGCACTGCCCACCGTGGTTGTTTTTATCTCATCACGTCGTTGCGGCCTCCCGTCTCTCACCCCTCAGATTTTGTTGCAAAACCTGAACGGCTGAGACGGCCATGGACATGATGAAACGTGCCACGCTAATGACCCTCCTCTAGAGCTCACCGACCGCATCGACCACACGACCTCCATCCACTGCTTCCTCATCAGAAAATCTCTCGACCACATGGGCAGAACGCATCTGATACTGCAACATCGGCGACCTCCCCACCTCTCGCGCGATGGGACTCTGGTTGTCGCTCGCGAATGACCCTGTGACGCGATGCGAGCTCCTCAAGAGCCTCTCGCTTGATTTCATCGAAAATAGAGTCCTGTTCGCGCTCGAGCTGCTCATGGCCAAGATTTACACGCGGCTGCCGGCCTGCCGCGTCTGCGCTCTCTCAGCGTGGAGGTATCTGTCCACGAAAACAGACATCGCACCGTCGTGTGGATATTTCCCCGCGGCGCCCATTCCAGCTGCGCTCATTTATGACTCCCATCAGGTATGTCTTGTATCATCCCGTTCCCAAGTCTGCGGACATTGAACAGGATTTATAGGCTCGACCCAGATTTGGCCGTGTTCCTCATCTCGGCTGGAGATCCGTGACCTCTCACCGTGAGGCATCCCCTCATACCCGTCAGGTCCCTTCACGCTCCCACCATCCGCGCTCCCGCACCTCGAGACCTTCCGATTCGTCCATGTCGATCCAGACAGCCTCGGAGTAGTACGTAATTGTATATCTGAGCGTGTCCCACTCTTTCTGTAAATTGGAATTATTGATAACATCTTCCCCAAAATCGTGTCCTCGCTGCGTGGTACTGTATGGGAAGCCTGCCGACTATGCTATGCCGTCGGTGACAGCATATGTGCCTTGATGTAAAGGGATTTGAAAATGACGTATCTCTGTGAGGTGAATTGGGGGCGCTAGTGCCACGCTGCCAGAATTCTTGATCGACCTTTCATCGTATTTCATCGACTTCATCCCGCAGGGCGCAGGAATATCGCTGTAGTCCAGGAAGAGTATTGCAAATGTTAAAATGCGAAACGTCTCCGGGGGTGTCGTTTCGCGACTCGGGAATGACCTGAAAGGCGGACAGGTAAGAAAGTGGTTATCCGGATCGAGTACTAATTCAAAAGAGCGGCTCTCTGGGCCTGCGTCCATGCCCGCCTTGTGCGCTTCTATCTCTGCTCATTGAAAACAATCTCCCTCCCTTTTTTGGTGCCCTCACAGCCCGGAGCAGGTGAGTAAGTTGTCTAATCCGCCGATCAGGCCGGGCCTTCTCCGAGAGTGCGCCCGAACCAGGTTCCACCGACCCGTATGGTCCCAGCCATTTCTACTGCACCCAGTCTTTGACAGCACAGCCCACCTTGGTTGTTTCTATCCCATGCCATTTCAGCCTTCCGACTCTCACACCTTGGATTTTGTTTCAATCCTAAATGGCTGCGACGACCATGGACATGATGAAACGTGCCATGCTAAGGACCCTCCCTCTGGAGGTCATCGACCACATATATGCTGACGTTTCTTCCCTGGACGCACGACCTCCATCCGCTGCTCCTCGTCAGAAACTCTCTCGACCCCACCACAGAACGCTTCTGATACCGCGGGATCAGCGATCTCACCGCATCTTGCGCGATGGGACCGTCTTTGTCGCTCGCGGATGCTCCGGCGACGCGGTGCGGGCTCGTCAAGGGTCCCTTGCTTGGTTTCATCGAAAATGGGGTCCTGTCCGCGTTTGAGCTGCTCTTAGTCAAGGTACTCAGGCGGTTGCTGGCCTGCCGCGTCTGCGCTCTTTCAGCATGGAGGTACCTGTCCATGAAAACAGACACCGCACCGTCATGTAGATATTCCCCCGGGACACCCTACTCCGGCTAGGCTCATTTGCGACTTTCATCCGGTAGGTCTTGTATCATCCCATCCCTGAGTCCGCGGACACTGAATGGGAATTATAGGCTTGAGCCCGATTTGGCGGTATTCCTTGTCCCTACCGGAGATCCGTCACCTCTTGTTGGGAGGCATATCTCATATGCTTCTGTTCCTTTCACGTCGGGGCCTTCCGTTCAGTACACGTTGATCCGGGTACTCTCGGTGACGTACATGCCCATCTGTCCAGGCATTCACCACCTTTTTTGGGCAGATTCGATTGATAGAGCACCCTAGGCAGTTACCGCGACCCTTGGAAGACATTTCTCTCTCGTTCTCCATACATGGATACCGCGCGCTCGACGTGCTCGCCCAGAACTCGACACCCGTCTGGCGCCTAACAATCCTCGTCGCCGACATGTCAGCGCCAAATGGGCGCTTCCCGCGACTCGCTGCAAATCTGCCTTACCCCGAGGCGCGACATATCGCCACCCCCGTGCAGACGTACGACCTTGTGCGTTAAAACACCTCGCTTTCCCCACACAAGAAGCACACCCATGCTTATGTTAGCGAGCAGAAAACACAAGAAAGTGTATAAAGATTAGCACAGGCACTAAAATCTAAGAAAATACATGGAAAGAGTGTACAGTCACCGAGGTACCACTTGAAGGCAGCTAGACTATACATGAGCAATGTCGTTCGAGAGCGAAAGTGGCGAAGGACGGAGGAAAAGTCGAAGGAAAGGAGAAATTTCCAAGCGTTGATTTGTTTTATCACTCAGATTGTGGAAGGCCAGTTGCAGGCTTTGATATTGAGGATTGCGATGAAACTGGGGAGGGAAGGAGGCACTGACAGACGCCATGCTTTGACTTTGGGTGTGCTCCGACATCGCCGATCTGCGATCTATTCCGATTCGCACGTAATTCTGGAAGTCAACCTCCTTACAAGGCAACATATCTGCTTCAAACTACAAATCACAATGTACTATGAGGCGCAGATCCGTAATCCAAAAGTAATTGCATGATATCACGGAGACCTTTACTCGATGTGCACTGCAGCGGAGTCATACCCACAAAATCCCGCATATTTGTGTCCGCCCCACCCTCGAGAAGAACCTGAACCACTCCTACATGTCCGTCTGCGGACGCTAGATGAAGCGGAGTCGACCTGTAATTGTCCTGGACATTCACATCCGCCCCACGCTCGATGAGCACCTGAACAAATTCTACATGTCCACCCCTCGACGCGGCATGCAACGGAGTCCACTTGGAATCGTTCTGGGCATTCGCATCCGCACCATGCTTGATGAGAACCCGAGCGACCTCCATGTGTCTGCCACCCAACGCGAGATGCAACGGAGTTGACTTGTCGCTGTCCTGGGCATTCACATCCGCGCCATGCTCGATGAGCACCTTAGCGGATTTCACATATCCGCCCTTTGACGCTTGATGCAACAGAGTCCACTTGGAATCGTCCTGGGCATTCGCATCCGCACCCTGCTCGATGAGAACCCGAGCGACCTCCACGTGTCCGCCACCCAACGCGAGATGCAACGGAGTCGACTTGTCGCTGTCCTGGGCGTTCACATCCGCGCCATGCTCGACGAGCACCTGAGCGAAGTCTACATGTCCGCCCTCCGATGCGAGATGCAACGGAGTTGACTTGTCGCTGTCCTGGGCATTCACATCCGCGCCACGCTCGATGAGCACCCGAGCGAATTCTACATGTCCGCCCCTCAACGCGAGATTCAATGGAGTAGACTTGTTATTGTCCTGGACATTCACATCCGCGCCGTGCTCGATGAGCACCTGAGCGAATTCTACAAGTCCGCCCTTCAACGCGATATGCAACGGCGGATGAGACATGTAACTGTCCTGGGCGTTCACATCCGCGGCACGCTCGATGAGCACCTGAGCGAAGTCTACATATCCGCGCTCCAACGCGAGCTGCAAGGGAGTCGACTTGTGACTGTCCTGGGCATTCACATCCGCGCCATGCTCGATGAGCACCCGAGCGAATTCTACTTGTCCGCCCCTCAGCGCGAGATTCAATGGAGTAGACTCGTTATTGTCCTGGACATTCACATCCGCGCCAAGTTCTAGGAGCGTCCGAGCGAATTCCACATCCCCGTCCTTCAACGCGATGTTCAATGTGGACTCATAATTGTCCTGGGAATTTGCATGCTTGACAAGCACCCGGGCCAATTCCACATGTCCATCTCTCGATGCGAGATGCAACGCGGTAGACCCGTGGTTATCCCGTACATTCACACCCGCGCCATGCTCGACGAGCACCCGAGCCAATTCCACATGTCCGCCCTTCAGTGCTAGGTGCAATGGAGTCGACTTGTACTTGTTCTTCGCATTCACGTCTGAACCATGATTGACGAGCACCCGAGCACAGTCCACATGTCCCCCCTTCAACGCAAAGTGCAGCGGTGTCCACTTGTACTTGTCTCCGACACTCACGTCCGCGCCGTGCTCGACAAGCACCCGAGAAAATGCCACATGTCCACCTTGAGAAGCGAGATGCAACGGTGTCCATTTTTCATCATCCCGCGCATTGACGTCTTGCGAGCGTTCAATCACAAGGAATGTTACCAGCTCTTGAATCCCAAAGCAAGCAGCATAATGCAACGAACTGCCTCTGAGCTGGGGCGGGTGCGTCGATTTCTGGGATCGCGACCGGGAGGGACGTGGGTCAAATATCCTAACCAAGACCGCAAGATGTCGTGTCCTTGGGTCGAACAGACGCCTCACGCCATCTTGCACCATGGCTGACACGGTCTCAAATCGCGCATGGTCCGCCCAGTGCTCCGCCGCATATTTAACAAGATGGAAATCCTTCAGGCCATCGCTGGTGATGTCCTCATCGAGATGTAG
>Ga0307510_10006660_pt1 | contig 13781 bp, 19 predicted proteins | sample 12_EM_MG_FD_207224 | JGI IMG/M metagenome (GOLD analysis project Ga0307510, IMG submission 207224) | Populus trichocarpa ectomycorrhiza microbial communities from riparian zone in the Pacific Northwest, United States - 12_EM | ecosystem: Host-associated > Plants > Roots > Unclassified | place... | reverse complement strand
TGAGAGAAGTGATGAAGTTGGAGTGCTTGGAGGCGAGGAAAGCGTGGAGGAGCAAGTTGATGAAGCTATTTTGGAGAAAATTGTTGAATGGGAGTTCGAAAGTCAACCCAGTCGCGACTCATTTATAGCTCGTCTGCTAATGCGCTAATGGCTAGTGCGACACACTGTGAAGGGCGACGGGTGAAAGGGAGCGAAGCTTGCTATGACTGTTCCTCATTATGAGGTTTGACGCGTCAGCGGCGTCATGTCCCATTCATTCCCTGGTTTCCCACGGCCCACACTGCATTCCATGAATTTCCATCCGCAGTATACAACTTTTCCAGTTAGAGAACCCCCGGACTGACGCAGGCAAAAGTTACCCTTATCTTACAGATTCTTACTCTTGTTGGTCCTGGCTGCATTCATCTCGCGCACCATGTCGCGGCGCTGTCGACGCAATGCGACCGTTCTCGCTGCCCTAACTATGGGAGCATGTAGACTGTCGACCCATCAGCAAAATGTACTACTGTAGTAAAGATGAGTAGAAGTCACCTCTAGTTGCCTCTAGTTGCCTCTAGTCCTTCTACTTTTGAGACTAGACCAGGAGAGACTTGTACTGCTCTAGTCCATGAAAGCAGAGCTAGTGTATCTAGTTTCTTGTATAGACGTATTCACACCAACTAGCTCTATAATTTTTACTAGATCTAGTTTCCAGGTAGATCTAGTTCTCCAAAAAAACCACTCTCATATCACACTGCCAGGGATCATGTACAGTACTTGACTTGACTTGACTGGCAAATATGAAGAAAACACATGGGTTGCGATACAATAACGACGGAGGACAAGGACCGTCCACCTGCGACGGCGGATATCATACTGAAACCAATGCCCGGCACTGGGTCATCGTACAAACCAGTTTGCAGAACTCGCTATGTATAAAGGTATGAGAGGCGGAGGCCGGTAGTACGGGTCATAACAAAATCACAGATGTGCCTTTATCCTCTCCACCAACGCATGTGCGTCGTCCTCGTCGAGGTCATCGCGCGACTCGTATTCCTTCCGATGCATGTCCATTCCTGTCAGGGCCAGTTTCTGATCCAGGTCTCTGGGACCCGAGCCAGACTGAGTCGGCAATGTGCCGAACCTCGGGGCAGGAATTATGTGGTAGTGGACCTGCCGGTGATGAGATCGGGGTGTAAGGAGGTAAAGTAAAGAGGCACGGCGTACATGCGGGACGACCTGTGCATACTCTTGGTTGCAAACAACGTTGAGTGCCGTATTGTCGACGGCTACAAGCGAAAGTCCCCAAAATATTGTGAGTTGAGCTGTACCTGCGGGCGCTCAGAACATGCTTTTAGGCGGAGCGCACCTTTCGTCAATGCATTGGATATTCTGGATATGGCTTTCCCAACGAAGGCCGCGTATTCTGGAGGAAGTTCGGAAACCCTCGAACAATGAAATTTAGGTACGACGAGCGTGTGTCCAGGGCGAAGTGGTAATATATCTGGGAGTGAGGCCTGGGTTTAGGATGACACCGTCCTGGGATAGGTGAGGAACTGTGATTACTTACCGAGAAAAGCTACGACATGGTCATCCTCGTAAACGCGATGGGCATGCGCCGCCTGGCGAATTATCCGACAGAACGCGCATTCCCTGTCTCTCCTCCAAAACTCCGGGACTGGTCGACTAGCCTGGGCTTTAATTATGAAAGAAGTCATGATAGAACAGGTACGTCCAACGTGTCGAGCACCAAGGGTCTAGGGGTTATTATCCGGGGTAAATCCCGACATCGGGCGGTTGTGGTTGTGCCATTTGAGAAACGGTGAAATTGAAACGCAAAGCGCACGCCGGCCGATTGATGCATGCCTGCCTGCCGTTTACAGAAAGAAACCGTCTAGGCTATTACAATACAATAGTACGAGCCCACGCACGACAAGCTAGGGAGGCCCAGGCTGTGCCAGTCAAGCAACAGACGTGGGAAGTGAGGACACCTCATACCCGATTTTAAAGGCCCACCCAGCCTCGGAGGGCCCATGCTAATATACCAGTAGACACGGACACTGCAATCAGTTTTGCGTCCTCGCGTGCGAGAGCGATACCAGCAAACTCGACCGCCGGACGCCTATCATGATCCTCCCTCACCGCACCCATTCTCTCTTCCTGCAACGTAAGAGCGGGTGCCAATGGCGGCGTGCTGCTCGAAGAACCCTCCACAAACCGAGCAAGGATTCGACCCTGCTCCTCCAGCCGAGTCTTCAGGGCATCCATACCTCCAATCACGACGTCCACGTTCGCCGCCTCCATCTCCTGCACCCTCCGCTCGAAAGCCCCCATGAGCCGGCGACGCTTCCACGGCTCGACGAGCACGATCGCGAGCACGAACACGAGCACGTTCACGCCCAGCACAGCGAGCTGCCCGTACGTCGACACGCTGCGAATCTTGTCCGACCAGACCTGCTCCTCGTGGTACCGCGCGAGGATGGTGCGCATCAGCGCGCTAAACTCGCGCTCCACCTCGTCCTCCGTCCGCGCGACGACGGCCTTGGCCCGCGCCTCCCCCTGCTCGAGCGCGTGGTCCTGCCGCACCAGCGCCGTGAAGCGCGAAACGTCCGTGTCGGTCCACATCGACTTGCGTTCCAGGAGGCTATTCACCTCCCGCTGCGAGTCGGACCGTTTCTGCACGCTTTCTTCGTAAGCCACCTTTGCGTCCCGCGCGGCCTTCCTCGAGGAAGAAATGCGAGCCTCTATGTATCTGAGTCGTCGTGCGCTCGCTAGGGAATGAGAGGGTAATCGGACGTACCTTGCGAGACGACTTGTCGCTTCAGTGCCTCGATTTCATCGTAGCCAGTCACTCTATTAATCTCTCCCCCGAGGCGAGTGAAGGAAACAGCTATCCGCGCGATAAGGCTATCCGCACGCTGGCGAAATGCAATGGAGTTTTGCTCGGACCAGCGTCGGATTAAGGATTGTGCTTGCTCGATGCCTTCGCCAGCTTTGCTGAATGCAGGACGAGAGGAAGGCGGGGAAGAAGTCGAGGAGTATTCTGACTGTGGCTCTAGTGTACTCCCTTTCGATGGGTCGTTGGGGCGTGGCGGTCGCGAATCGAGGTCTTGCTTAGGGTGAGGTGTGGTCTGAAAGAATCTCACATGCACGCGCGGAAAACCAGAGAATAATAATCGGGAAGTTCCTGGTCTAAGCATCCAATGCAATGGAACCACTATAGCTGGGTGATACCGCCTAGGAAGGAAGCTGGAGGTAGTGGCGAGTTCAGTAACACTATTCGGTCATATGTGCGCTGTCTCGGCGTCTATTCCCGAGTCGTGAGTCGTCTCGCCGTGGGGGTCATCACACTCGTTCTAACCCTTCGGGTATTGAAAAAATATATATATATTAGTGTAGCCCCATCTATCATAGTGCCATAACTGAAATATGAATGCTACATGTGTAGTGAAACGAGTGCAAAGGAGTCACTCTACGATACAGAACTAGTCTAACATCGCTCAACTCCAAACATCGAGCATCAATCTCGATCGCTCTTTCAGCAGCTTGATCTCTGCTGCACCCTCAACTTCCGCCGAGCCACCCTTCGCTTCACCGAGGATACGTGCGAGAGTCTCCTCGACGGATCTGGCCATGCTCTTCGCATCACCACAGATATATATGTAGCCCTTACCATTCAAGATCGCATCCGCAACTTGTGTACGGTCCTGCCAGATGAGGTCTTGGACGTAGATCTTCCCACCATCAGGTTTATACGGCGGCTCACGAGAGAACGCATTGCGAAGCGTGAATTTGCCCTGCAGTTCCCTGACATATTCTGGCCATTCCTCTTTGTAGAGGAAGTCTTCGTTCGAACGCCGACAACCATAGAAAAGGAAAATGTTTCCCCAGTCATTCAATGCATCTGGTCCATTCTTCTCGATCGAACGCCGAGCAAGGGCAACACGCTCTTGGACGAACCCACGGAACGGTGCAACGCCCTGAATAGAGAATTCGTGAGAGTCTAGATGTAAAACTTAGCTGAATAACTTACGGTGCCAGGGCCAATCATGATGATTGGACTCTTCGGGTTAGTAGGAAGGCGGAAGGTGGATCGACGGACATGGATGGGAGCTTTGTAGATGGTCCCATCACGATGAGCACCTCGGGGACCCTCGATAGCGTAGGCTGGGAATAAGGTTGCGGCGGGCTCCATACTTCTGATGAGTGAGGCTGTTTCACCGTTGGCGGCATATTTGATGTTGAGAAGGAAATTGGAGCCAACACCAAAGATGGCGCGAGGTGGGATTCGAGAACCGGCGGACTCGTATTTGAGCACGACACAGGTGACGTGGATCGAGTTGGGGTTAAGCTTAGGGCTAGAAGAGATAGAGTAGTACCGAGGCTGGAGACGAGGGATCGAAGAAACGATGATATCGAAGGGAATCTTCCATGCAGTGATATTCTCGGGAGTAGGAGCTGCTTTGATGTCGTTTTTGGCGGCGAGCTGGAGGAGTTCGCCAAGCTTGAGGCAGCCCTCGGTGACGACGGCATGGTATTCTTCCTTGTGCGTGTTGAGATTTCGGAGATATGCTTCAGCTTCGGGGTTTGGCCCGAATTTCGCTAACACGCCAAGAATCTGCCTGCCTGCGACAGCACTGATGTCGATGTAATGACGGAGTACGGTGGCGTATGTCGTGGGAACTGGGAATGGTACTTTTGCAAGGGCTGGGTCAAGAGATTCGATTCCAATGACGGTGTCCCTCTTCTCCGAGAGGCCGAGTGCACACAGAAGGCGTTCCACTTCAACATCTGGGTTGGAGGGCCAAACGCCAACATGGTCACCGTGTTGATATGTGATGCCAGACCCTTCGATGTCAAGCTCCACATGAACACAATTGCGATTATAGGTATTCTGGAACAGCTCGCGGGAGACGGAGATGGGAGATGCATATGGGTTCTTTGCGTCATGGATACCTTTGGATCGAGCGAGGGCACGAGCAGACAACTCGCCTAAAGGAAAGTTATGAACGAACTGTGATGCGGTCGGGTGACAAGAGATAGCATACCGCGATAGACCTTCTCGGACGGGAGAGTGTCCTGAATCTCGGACACAGCGAAGTCGGCTGTATCGCCACCTTGACCTTCCTCTACATTCATAACGCGGGCAAATGCATCCCACATGCCGTCTTTCCATTCGAGGTAGTCTTCTTCCATACTCTTGTCGTCATCGCCTTCACCACGCTGACCAATCCGGCTAGCGCCCATCTTCGTAAGATATTCGTCGACTTGCCTGGATATAACGTTGTAGTGTTCGTAAGTCTTGTTGCCAAGGCCAAAAATGACATATTTAAGACCGTAGAGCCGATGTTCACCCTTGCTAAATTCGAAAGACTCATCCGAAAGATTTTGCATAAGTTGTACGGCGTTGTCGGTAGGCTCGCCTTCACCGTAAGTGGCCATCACGAAAATTGCAGCACAGTCCTCGGGTATTTCGTCCAGATTCTCAAAGTCATATTCTTCAGGATCACAAACGAGGGAGGCGAGACCGAACTTGGTCTTGGCTTCCTTGGCGATACGAATGGCGTATTCTTCAGCGGTTCCAGTCTGTGAGCCGTAAAAGATAACAAGGCGCTTTTTCTACAAAATAACTATAAGAATGCAATTGAAAGGTGAAGAAAGAGCGACATACTCCAGCCTTCATCTTCTGGACAAAATCACGAGGGTTTCCATGACCGTTTGTCTCCTTGTTGACAGGGACGACAGGGGTTTTCGGTTTGGAGGACGAGTTGAAGATCTGGTCGCGGAAGAGATAGAGGGCAGCCAAGACGACGCCCAAGACGAGGACAAGGGTGTCAGAGGAAATGGGGAGCGCCATGGGAAGAAGCGCAGAAACGTGGGAGGAGGGGGAGGGGGGGAAATGGTGAGATGATTTCAAGAAGACAATAGGTCGGGTATATAAATCAGTGCCCGGTGATGCTGGACAAGTTACATAAGCATTCAGGCGATGCGTGTTGGTGGTTGTACACCTGTCCGGGTTACATAAGCATTCGGGTCGGGTCCACTGCAGCCATGCATCGCATTATGTTTGCCCCCCGCGGGGTAAGGAAGTGCTTCTACACCGACCTGGGCTTTCCGTACGATTGTGCATACATTCACACAGTGTTTGAGTACATAAGAGCTCTTATACCTTAAATACCGGACATCTCAACTCGAAGGTGTCCCAACAGTCAAGACCGGTCTTTGTTCCCACATCGTATGCCTTTTTGGTTCCTTGATTGCTATTCGCATCTCTTCGGCAAGGTCACTATCCGGTCCCAGCTCATAGGATGCCCATTCGAGTCCCAATTTGGCCCACTCCACGGCTGCTTCTGCGCTGTACATGTCGTCCATGACGTTTTCAATCACCGTGACTCGGATCACAACTTCGAGGGACGTACTCCGAATGTGCGGCTGCGACTAGCACGGCGTCAGCCGCGAGACGACCACGCTCGCTCGTATACCCCTCTTCCTCCCCGATATCCCAAATTCGCTTCACGATCCGAATAGCCTCCCGCCCGTCAATCGTCCCCTGGCCCCACGTACTAAGGCGCTTGTATAGATCGCTTATTGTCTTTAATCTGACATCTGACGCCTTTGACTCCTCATCGGGCAATGCACAACATGCACAAGTGCACTGAAAACCATAGTCTTCATTGAGATGAAGTCTATGTATGGATAGATCACTTGTACAGAGGCTGATAGCGATGAAGTACTGACTCGTACCTTCTTTCGTCTCGGGTTTGCAACGTTCTGAAATATGCGGTTAGCAGTTCTTCACCTTTGGGGATGTCCTTCAGAGCATGTACAACTAGGACACCCTCTCGTTCTCTCCACGAGTACACCGAGTTGAAAGCACCGGAACACCCGTGATTCAGGCGTGCCATCGTCGGAAATAGTCCGACATTAGATCCAGCAGCCACGGCATTGGTCTGGAAAATGGCCAACGGAAGCTGTTTCGAGAACTCCTCAGGAGAAAGATTCCCAGGCAAATTCACGTGCGACAAATTGTAAAACGATGCACGTCGGTCGGGTGAAAGCTGATGTACTGATTCTAAGATCAATTGAGAAGGCGAGGTCCTGACTACACTGAGGTTGAAGCCATCTGCTGACAAAAAATACGATGATCGCTATCGCTCACTTGAATGCGGAACCAATATCAGCGGTTGTTCCCGGATCAGTAGCTCTCCCCGCTAATCTCATGCAGTAAAATTGTAAGAGTCTCGTTATTTGCACCCAAATAATGGGAATGCCCACCCGGATATTCCGAAGAGCAATCATGCCTTTCCCTCTTCCAGGAAGATCACGGACAATGAATGCTGGGCTCGTGGCATCATCGCCATGTGACTCTGGTGGGATGAGTTGACGTGGCAACTGAGACAAAACGCCCGTCCAGTAGAGCAAGAGAAGCGCAGAACAAGTCACAATGAACGCAGCGCGGGTCAGCGAAATCCCGTGTGTCTATAAATAAGTCAAGGACTTGAATATCTAGGCCTGGACAGGGAATACAGTAGCATTGTTACCTCGGAACGTTTATAATGGCCCCCAGCGCTTTTCGGCTTTGAATCATCCTGTACGCGAACTCTAGCGGCCCTTTGACGAACAGACATCGGGCAGCCTATTAGCCTTGGAATACGGAATACGACTCGGATGTAGTAGTAAAGTGGTAGGCGAAGGAAGAAGCAACGAGGCCCCAGAATGGGGTTAGGGTCATTTTTTGTCGTGGTGTCGGTGTCGATGCCACGTCGCCATTTCAAGCGCGTCAAGTTTATAATAATAACATCGGTGGTAGAAGCAGTAGTTCTCAAAAGAATGTCCTTCCTCAGGTACGATCTCTCCAAGTCCGTAACGCGTGGACATGACTCAGTGTAATATCTATCGAAGGCTTGCGGTCTGTGTAATTGGCGTCTATTCTATGTTTTTGGTGAGTGATAGCTCATATGGGTTCCTATTGATACTGAACTGCCCTGCCCATAGCTGTGGGCAGTATCCCAGGAGCGATGTAATGCATATATGCTGTCGTTCAAGTGAAACAAACTGACCTGTTTTACAGTGTCTGTTCCCTTCCTGTCTTTCGATGGAAGATCTTCAGACAAGTTCAAGTCAGCCATATTCCTTAGCACTTGTCAGAGTGCCCTCAGCTCTATGTCTGCACTTATATATCTCTTCTTGAGACGAAAACCCGGCCAAACTCTTTCAGAGCTTCTCGGCCTCTCTCCCGCTCTCGTGCGTACTACCACCAAAACAAATGGTGTTGCCAATGGCGCTCCTAAAGGACACGCTAAATCAAACGGTCACAAACCTGCACGTCCCAAGCACACGAAGTCAAAGGCGCTTTTGTTAAGATACATCCAATGCTCCTCCTTCATCACCTTTGCTGCACCTTTCGGTTTCGCGGCGCTCTCTCACATCTCCTACCCCGCAATGGTCCTCGCCAAGTCCTGTAAACTTGTGCCAGTCATGGTAATGAACGTCCTCTTATACCGCCGTGCATTTGCGCGGCATAAATATGTCGTCGTCGCTCTTGTGACAGTCGGCATCACTATGTTTATGGGCTTTGGTGGGGAAGATGGCAAAAAGCATGGCACCAAAGACCAAGGCCATCAGACTCTGTGGCATAGTATCATCGGGATGCTATACCTCCTGATCAACTTGATCCTGGACGGGGCGACGAACTCAACACAGGACGAGATTTTTGCGCGGTACAAGGTGACCGGGCAACAGATGATGTTTTGGATCAATCTTCTCTGCACGCTCCTAACGACCTTTATCTCCGTGCTTCCTCTGCCATATATTCCCGTTCTTCACCCATCCAAAGGAGGTGAAGCCGAGCTCAAGACCGCGCTCGCGTTCGTTCACAATCACCCAACAATAGTATACCCCCTCGTTCAGTTCGCCTTGACTGGCGCCTTGGGCCAGTTGTTCATCTTTGAGACCCTTCAACATTTCGGTTCTCTCACCCTTGTGTATGCTTCGCCCTTGGGAATCAGTTCTCGATTTTCGTTAATTGATGACGCCAGGACGATCACTTTGACACGGAAGCTCTTCACGATGCTCCTTTCTGTGTTCATATACGACCACAGGCTAACCCCCGGTCAGTGGCAAGGTGCGGGCGTCGTTTTCGCCGGTATCTTCGTGGAGGCTTTGGTGAAATATCAAGGTAACACCGTGACAGACCCATGCATAAGTGTCTCCTTTGTTGACTTGAATACTTGCAGGGGTTCTCAACGCAAGGCGGGTCATTCGGGAGGAAACGAAAGCAACAATCAAGTCTTTATAGTATCCTAATAACGTCCACCGACGTCAAAGATATAGATTATGATTAGACGGGCAAATGAGCAGATCGAAAACAAGAGTGGATTAGAGCGAATTTATCAAACTAAAGGAGTACAACAGTGGAGATATCACGATTCCATGGCATCAGGATCAGGATCACAAAGCGGGCTGTCGTCAACAAGTGGCCGTTTGTCCTCTCTAGGGGAGTCATGAGGCTGGGTCAGTCATGACAACATTGCGAGATGCAACTTCTCACCGTTCGTCGTCGTCATCGTCGTCCTCCCGTTTCCGTCGCGACACTGGCTGGTGGCTCACTGGGAAGGTCGACACTGCTAAATTTGCCTTGTAAATGCTTTCATATTCCTATCAATATAGTTATACCCCGCATGATCAGAGCAACGTTCGTCGACAAAGACCGAAACACTCTCAAAGCGCATACCTTGATCTGTGTTAGAAACCCGCCGTTGGGAGAGATACAATACCGCCGATTTTGGACCAAATGGAGTGCATCTTCCCATGACAGCTGATAGTGTTGCATCACGAACATGATGACGAACGCCGGCGATAAGCTTATCCCTCCTATCGGTGACTAAAGTCAATGGTCGACTATATACGAGGCAGAGGCTTACCGTTACAGTGTACCAGAACACGCCCGCTTTGGGAAAGAGCGGTATTTATGAATTGCTGGGCTCTAGGACGACGAGGTTCACTGAGCCCAAGATATACCAATGATCCGCCGCCACACCAACCTAGGAAACAAACGGATCAAGTTCTGTTCCTCCGAATCTTGCACATCGAGAACGAGATACTCGAAGGATTCTGGGAAACGAGGGCGAACTGAAAAAGCTTCCTTAACGTCGCGAATGCAGACTCTGTATGCAAGGACGGCAAGGTTAAGGGCGATGTGTGTGTGAAAGGTCATGAAAGGAGGGACGCGTACATGTGCGAAATGCCGAGCTCCGTGAGCGAGGTCAAATTCTTTGAAACTTGGAAAGGGCCAAGCAGGAGACCGGGAAGAATCTCCTGGCATTGGTGTCGCATGTCATACCTGCGCTTGGAAAGCCCGTCCGCGACTGATTTGAGGACACAGGGGTGGTAAGACGCACCTCCACTCGACATCCCCGGGTCCCTGTATCAGCTCGCGGAGTTCTTGAGAGTTGGGTACGGACATGAAGGGTGTCTTGGGTGTGTGGTACGGGATGTTGTAGGGTCGTAGGGCGAAACGAAAGACGCGTCGACTCGGAGGCAGTGTCCGCGTGCGTGATTCAAATCAAATCCTGGTGACTGGACTGAATGCCGTTTCCCACAACCACAAGCCCCTGGCACGCATCGGCGTCCGATCCTTACTTAGTCTAGACTAGACATTCTGTCACCACCGTCATCGACCAGCTCGACACACGCATAATGAGTGACGACGAAGACGCCCCGTGAGTTCCCATCCATCTTGCCACATCGTTTACCGCTCAGCGTTGGTGAATCGGATATCACGCACAGCACCCTGATTGAGCCGGAACTTGAGAGGGATATTGTTGGCAGCGATGAAACGCCATCCTCCGGCCACCAGGTGCCCCTCACCATCATCTCCGGATTCCTCGGCGCAGGGAAGTCCACGCTTCTAAAGTGTGTCCGAGTCTGTGATCGCAGTGACGCCCGTTCTACGTAGATCGTTGACATTTTCTATCAGACGTATCCTCACTGAGCACCACGGATACCGAATCGCGGTCATCATGAACGAATTTGGTGATACAGCTGTATGCCCGGCTCATGACCCTTCGCAGACCCGATCTTATTTTTAATCTAGGACATCGAATGTTTGTCCCGGCCACACCATTCTTGGTTGGGCGCAATGATGTAACGAGAGAACCAGCCAGGGCTATCAACGTTTCATCCACGTCAGATGCCTTTGCCGAGTCATCTGAAGAATTTTTGGAACTCGCCAATGGCTGTCTGTGCTGCAGCATCAAGGACTCTGGCATTGCGGCAATAGAAAAGTTGATGCAACGCAAGGGCGCCTTCGACTACATTCTGTTGGAAACTACGGGGCTGGCGGATCCAGGTACGTCATCGATCTCGGCACTGGCCAGTCAATGTCTTCACCATGCCGTATGCAAAGGTCCCATTGCGTCGATATTCTGGCGCAATGAGGAGTTCAACCGTGGGAAAGGGAAAGACATCGTGCTCGATGGTGTTGTCTGCGTTGTTGACGCAGTATTTGGGAAACAGGTGGGCATCCTCACTGAAATGATTTAGGGGTCTCATTCATATTGTGAACGGTGCCAGCAAATGGAGGTTGATCAAGTCCATGGGGGTATCGGCGAGAGTCTGAGGTTAGTTCGCGGTTTCCGCACATGTCCTTTGTATCGTCTCAATCAAGACAGGCAAATTGCTGCAGCGGACGTCATTCTGCTAAACAAAACGGACTTGGTTTCCGCCGCGAACCTTCAGACTACGGAAGATCTACTGTCCAAGATCAATCCTGCCGTCACCATTCACCGCACGGTCCGAGCTGACATAAATCTCAAGCACGTCCTCGATATCCGTGCATATACGTCTCGAATTTTATCGCATGTAGCCACGCCACCGTCCGATGATCATGACCACGCCTCGCATGGTCATGAAAGAGCCGACGATAAAGTCAGTACCCATTACGAGATGCGCGGTATCACGAGTTTGCGGGTCACCTGCCCCGTGTTGTCCCCCGAGCAACTGGAGCGCTTGGAGGAGTGGATTCGTACAGTGTTGTGGGAGTGTCATCTCCCTGGACACTTTGATAATACCCAGCAGGGCTCTCTAGAGGTCTTGCGCTGTAAAGGGATGTTTGGTACACAATCTGGCCAGACATTTGTGCTTCAGGGTGTTCGGAACCTCTACGAGTTGGAGCCCTTTATAGGAGACGACGTTGGGTTACCAGGGCATGGAAAGCTCGTCTTCATTGGAAAGGGTCTAGATGATTCGGTTAGGAAGAGCTTGGAGAGTATCATTCACTGATATGATATAGACTTAAAAATATCACCCAATTTCCGATCACTGATAATCCGTTCGTGAACCGGTCCGGAGCACGGTAGATACTCGGAGTCACTCACCGCATACTGCATAGGATTAGACTCGTCCGCGTTTCTCGAGTCACATATCTCCTCCCCCATGTCAACACCAGAGGCGAACGACATTCGGGTTGTGACGACCATCGGTCACGTTGATCATGGAAAGACTACTCTTATGGACGCATTGTTGGCCGCGAATAACATCATATCATCGCGCATGGCCGGTAAGATACGTTACATGGATAGCCGAGAAGACGAGCAAGAGCGAGGCATCACGATGGAGAGCAGCGCAGTCTCGCTCAGATTCAAAGTGATGGAAAAGTCTGCAGACGGTGGTGCGTACGACCCCCAAAGAAGCAGGGTGGGTAACAGACTTTACTCAGGGAGCTCTCCAACACCAAGGACCTATTTTATAAACATGATCGATACGCCGGGGCATGTCGACTTTTCTAGCGAAGTGTCTACCGCATCTCGTTTGGTGGATGGTGCCCTCGTCCTCGTAGACGTCGTCGAAGGCGTTTCCTCGCAAGTGCGGCACCTCGATCATTTCACCGTCTCTCGGGGAGCCGACTCGCCCTAACTCTCCACTTAGACGGTTTCCGTCCTACGCCAGGCGCGGGTCGACCGCCTGCGCCCCATTCTCGTCATCAACAAGCTGGATCGTCTCGTGACGGAGCTCAAGCAGACGCCGCTGGAGGCCTATCATCACCTCTCTCAGCTCATCGAGCAGGCGAACGCGGTCATGGGCAGTTTCTTTGCCGGCGAGCGCATGGAGGATGACCTCCGTTGGCGCGAGGAGCGCGAGCGCCGCCTCGCGAGAAAGAAGGACGCCGTCGCGCAGCAGACGGACGCGCTCGTGGACGACGAGACGGCCGATGACTTTCATGAGAAGGACGACGAGGACATCTACTTTGCCCCGGGGAAGGGAAACGTCGTGTTCGCCTGCGCTCTCGGGGGCTGGGGATTCCGCGTCGCCAAATTCGCTCAGATCTTCGCGGACAAGCTGGGGATCAGGGAAACGAACTTCAAGAGGGCGCTCTGGGGCGACTTTTACCTCGACCCGAAGGCGAAGAGGGTGATCAGTCACAAGCACCTCCGTGGCCGTTCGTTGAAGCCGTTGTTCGTGCAATTCGTGCTCGAGAACATCTGGGCGGTGTACGACGCCGTCCTGCTGAACCCGTGGGCGTTTTTAATTATTTTTGTCCTGCCAGTGTGAGATTCGACTGACCGAGCGTCGGCGCCGTAGAAACGCCGAGAAAATTAACAAAATTGTTTCGACCCTGAATCTCAAGATTCCACCCCGCGATTTGAACTCAAAGGACCGGATTAACCTCCTCTCGCTCATATTCACCCAATGGCTCCCTCTCTCAACGACCATCATTCAAACAATCATAGATGTCATACCATCTCCGCGTACTGCTCAGCCCACTCGGATACCCATGATGCTCTATCCGGACCAATCTGAAT
>Ga0307510_10006659_pt1 | contig 13782 bp, 11 predicted proteins | sample 12_EM_MG_FD_207224 | JGI IMG/M metagenome (GOLD analysis project Ga0307510, IMG submission 207224) | Populus trichocarpa ectomycorrhiza microbial communities from riparian zone in the Pacific Northwest, United States - 12_EM | ecosystem: Host-associated > Plants > Roots > Unclassified | place... | reverse complement strand
TAAAAAACAAAACTATTTAAAAAATACTAAATAAAAAATCAAAGAGAAGATGTATTAATTTAAATATATATTAAAAAATTATTAAAATAAAAACACATAAAGAAAACATGCTTCTTTTTTTAAAAAAAAGGAAAAATAGAAAAAAGATGCAAGGCGCTGCAAGCCAAGCCAGCCCCTGACCCATTTAGAAAGGGCTCGCACAAGGGCCCTATTTTTTTAAAAAAATTCAATTGGGGAGAATGACATGTCGTCCGTCTCAATATTTTTTGAAAAACAAATTCCTGAAGATGCGTTATCTACTGAGGAGGATGACGCGTCACCTAGTATTTCCTAGATTTCGACCACTATGATGGGCCTGGTGGCCGAAAAAATGATGTTTCTGTTTTTGACCCAAAAACTCATTTTTAACCCAAAACACCTAAAAAAGAGCCTAAACATATTGAAACTATTCTTGATCTTATATATGTTTTTTAAGGCAATTTTCAAGATGAAAAAACACCCAACTTAAACTCCCTTCACTAAATGAAACCTTTTGACACTAAAATCGACCATTTTGGTGGTCGGAATAAGTGTCAATTTTAATTTTTTTCTCTCTATCACTGGAATTCGGTGTTCTCTCTCTTCTCTCTCAAACTAAGAACTAAAAAATAGGGGTGAGCAAAAAAATAAAAAAACCGATTAAACCGAGAAAACCGAAAAAAAAAATAACCGAAAAAAAAACCGATTAAACCGATTAAAATTTTAAAAAAACCGGCCGGTTCGGTTCGGTTTCGGTTTTATAAGCAAAAAACCGAACCAAACCCAAACCGAAAAAACCGAGCCAAAACCAAGAAAACCGAGCCAAACCGGTTTGAACCGGTTTTTATCCTAAAAAACCGAATCGAATCAAAACCGGTAGGTTTGAACCGGTTTCGGTTTTTTTTTTAATTTCAGTTTGGTTGTTTTTTTTTTATAAAAACCGAACCGAACCGAAATTGATCATCCCTACTAAAAAATAAGAAAAATAATTTTTTGTACCAAAATTGAATTGAAAAACTATTGTGGGATCGAATAAGTATAATTTGTAAAATTTAAGGATTAAAGAAAACTTTTGTGATGATAACTTTGAAAGCATCACTTCTTTGTGATGTTTTTTTAACTTTCATCATCTATTTTTTAATTTTATCTTTAATCAATAAATTTGATTTAATTATTCTTTAATTGTGAAAAAAAAAACAATTATGTAAAAAAAATTGAAAATAAAAAATAAAAGGAATTAAAATTTTAAACAATAAATCTATATTTATGAGAAGGTAAACAATACACGCAGTCTTTCTTAATAATAATAGTAGGAAGGATTTGAGTGCTCCTGGAGAGCTTACATGTAAGTTGTATCCTGCTTCTGAGATTTTTTGACCGTTAAATAGGGGACACAAAATATCTGGCTTCCGTTAGCTGGGGTTTGGGGGTTCCGACAAGGATGCAAATCAGTCATTATTACTCTGCCTGAATCAGTTTTCTGTCTGAAGTTTGGACAACAACAGATAAACAACTGTTGTAGTTGTTAATGACCAAGCGAAGAACTAGGGCCTTATGCATTTGAGATGTTTGGACTGGATTCGAGAAAAGAGTGTAATTCCCCAATTAAACATATTAAAAAAATCCAACCTCGTAAAAGATTTCCAGCTATTTTCTAGACCACATTCTAGGCTAAAAAGTCCTACCTTGCAAGGGTAATTATCAGAAGAAGCAGGAAAAGCACCTGCATCTTGAAAGATATTGATTTGAAGCAGTCAGCTTGAAGTTACTGCCTGAGCTCCATGTTTCCAAGTTCAACTCTACCTCCACGATCTATAACTCAACATAACAGCATGTTTCCAGTTCAACTCTACCTTCAGATAATGAAGAACGTCGTGGATCATATATATACATCGCGTTTGAGTCCCACTGTGTGGACATAAATCCTACTGCTTAAAATGAAATCCATAGCCTTAAACAGATCTATGTCTGAGGCCAAGATATTCAGTAAGGCATCACCAGTACCAGTTGTATCAACAGCATCAACTTTAACACCAGAAACTTTGCCCTTGAATTCCTGCTTGACGTTGCGCAAAGAAGTCAGTTGATTATTTCTTGCAGCTCGAAAAGGAGTTGAATGTCTTTCTGCCTGGAATGATGTAAATATGTAATATGTCGCACAAGAGCCAACTCTTAATTTAAACGGTCTCCTGAAGCAGATAAAAGATGATAAACGCCCTCAGTCAAGCATTCAATTTCCTCCTCATTTACCTGGAAATGCAAGTTACCCTGGTTCCTCTATATTATTCACTTGCGTTATAAGAAAAAACCATATTTCACTTCAAAATCCATATGTGAACCCTAAATAGATAATTTATTTCTCTGAAAATAAGGTTATGACCTTTGTCTTCTTAAAGATTTACAAGAATTTTAAATAAACTAGAAAACACTACCTATACTATAAATCAAATAAGAAACCTGAAGTATAAAGGAAATTAAAACAATAAATCCTAAAAAACATTTACTAAATAATAAAATTTTAAACATATCTAAATGTAAAATTTTTTATCATTATTATTTTTAGCTACTGATCTGATACGATTAAATATTTTCTTGAATTTAGACTTATTTTATTGATTTATAAAAATATTTACTAAATAATCTATATAATTTATTGAAATAGATCTTTGTATAGTTATGATAGATTATGATAGATTTCCATGTGAATGCTTTTAAACTTCAGTTTCTACATGTTATACTGCATCAATATTTCACATCGAAGTCTCGAAATTTTCAAACATTCACCTTAATAATGTCAGCTTCATTCCATGGCTCGTGATGTCTTTCCGAGCAGCTTCTTCAGATGGCCATTGTGGCAATCTCAAATTTGGGTCACAAGAGAGGAGGCAACCAGCCTTCTTAGCAATGTCCATGGCAGCAAGATGAGCAGACTTACAAGGTTCCTCAATCAAACTAATAGATCCATCGTGGAAAATCACAATTTAAGAAAAAACAAATGGTATATCATCTACAGGCTAAAAGCCTATAGCAGCAAGATTTGCGTGAAACTGAAGTGACAAACAGTGACCCCTAGGTTTAAGCAACATGCCAAAATCAATAAGAAAGATTAGCAACAAGAAATTATCTGAAATTCCAGAACATTAGCTGGATAAATAATCCTGGAAATTCCGTTCTCCAATATATTTTATGGATGAAAGTTAACGATCTACTGGAAATTCCGTTCTCCAATATATTTTATGGATGAAAGTTAACGATCTACCTTTTTTATCAAGTTTTCATCAAGTTCTGCTTATTGAAGAAATCAGCACTAGGGTTGCGGAAAAACATGAATTCGCGCTCACCATCAGCTCTCAGCGTCACGAATGCCAGTGCAGTCCTTCCATTTGAATCAAAACGCATGCCAGAGTTGTCAACACTATTTTGCTTCAATATCAGCTGGCATGTACCCAAACTCATCATCACCAACCTGAGGAGCAGATGGATGACAAGTCAGTGCTTAAATATATATATTGAAAATGGAAAGGAGTCAAAGGCCAAGGAAAATAAAACGAAGAAAACTGAGCACCTAGTGCCCCTGCATTTCCATGAGCTTTGACATAAATAATAGTCCCTAACCAGCTCCACCTTTGGTCTCAACAGACCAGCAAAACTTGGTTCAGAAAATGGAAGAATGTTTGCAAAATTTACAGTCCCAACAACATTTGACATAAAATCAGCAGAGGGTTCAGCCGGGATAACAAAATTTGCACCTTGCCAATAAAAGCTGGTTTCCCTCCTGATCGTGCTATTCCAAAAGCAACATTAGCTGGAGGGGGCTTTTTTAAAACCAGGAGCATCTACAAGTGAAACTTCACTAACAGTTGCAGAAAGTCGATCAACATTTTGCCATACCAGACAACAAGTGGACTCTTCTCCTGCACTGATTCCTTGAGCTTGATAAAAGTGCTTTGGAAGAACCTGCAGATGAATATTTCTACAGATTAACAAATAACAGTATCCAAATAATTGTACATCTTTATTATTGATCCAATATTGCAAAGGCCATAACGTTTGATACTCCAATAAGGAAGCATACTCAGTGGCCAAAGTACAATGTTTAGCCCGGGAATCAAATGAATAGGAATAAAAATCAACACACACCAGAATCCCGATAGAATTTGGAACCAAAAGTGACTGAAAACAATAATTATCTTCAAGATATGTAACATTTAACACTTAGACCAATAATCCAAGTGTGTGGAATAAAAATCAAGAGAAAAAAATTAGCCAATAGCAATATTCCTGAACTCAAAATGCTTCAACCTCATTAAAAATGAAATGAATGAAAAGTACTAAACCATATAGAGTGAATAAAACCTATTGGAAACACAAACAGGATCTCTTCAAGAAATGAGCAAAACTCAAGAAAAGGGTTAGAGTATCATCCAGCTAGCCTTTTCTATCCGAACCCAAAATAGTAACATGGGAACAAACTCACTCCACATACCTTCCTAGAAAAATCTCATAAACACTTTAAAATGCACAGAATTTCAGATCAAGAATAAAAATGGGAAAGCAGTAAAAACCAAGAAAAGGACATGGTATAACTTTAGTAGGACTTTTACCTAACCTTTTGGAGGAATAATTCTTGAAAGAGCGCTCAATCTTCACAGGAAAGCAGCAACTTGACATTTTCAGCTCTTCCTTGTTCACAACTCCACCCATTATATGCACTCCAAGTCCGAACTGAACGACGGACATTCTCACTGACTGCACTCCACTTATTTCCTCATTTTCACAGGAAAATTTGGAAACAAAAATATCTATCCAGTCTATCTTCTTCTTCTTCTTTTTCGGTTTTGATTTTAAATAAATAAATTAACCATAGTACAGGCTAATTTTATACAAACTGATCATACATGCCTTCACGCGCGCCCGCGCGCACACTTTTGTAATCTACATTTTACCACTTGTTACTAAATAATACACTGTGGATGATAAAATTTTCTAATGATTTATTATTAAAAATAATATAAATTATATTCTGAAATTTCTTTTAAATTATTAAATTAAATTAGTTTTTTTACATGTTATCAGAGTCTTGATGACCAAATGATCATGAATTCGAATTTCACCATCACTATTTATTTGATAAAAATTAAATACAAGATAATATTAACTTATACAAGTTTCAAGCCCAAAATTTTTTTACTTAAAAGATGTATTAGAGGATAATATAAATTATATACCAGAATCTCACCTAAAAATTTAAATTATTATATATTCGTTTTTAAAATTTAAATTTTGAAATAATTCTTTTAAAATTTGTTTACATATATTTACGTATTCATTTTTCACTTGGTTTTTATTTTTATTTTTATTTCGTGGGTTCTTGAAACCTCTACGTATCAGGGTCTTCTCCATATTTCTCTCCACAGGATATATATATAGCCTTGGTTTGTATATATATTTTGCTGTGACATAGGTATTGGGCCCTGGAAAAGCAAGAGGCTTCTGGGGCGTCCTGTGATCATGCATTTTTCAAAATTTTAGAGCAGGAATCATGCGAAACAGGTACTCCATTGGATTCAGATTTACTATAAAAGTGGATATCAAGGATTTTTTTTGTTTAGATTCTTTCAAAGGCCCATCGGGTCTGGGCTAATGGGTCCTTTCACAATTCACACGTTATTCAAACTCATTATACATTTATTTATTTTTACAATATTTCCTCTTTTTTTTTTTAATTATGATTTGGACATTTGACAAAACAGATAGAAACAAATTAAAGGACATTTGATCAATTCTTTCGTGGGATATTCTTGCTCTTGATAGTCTGAAATTCGGCATATGTGCTAGTTTTTTGAGACTATTTATCTCTGGGCATAGTTAAATTGGCTCCATGTTTCTCATCAAATTGAAGCTAATCATAGTATATATATATCCTTTCATAAATGAATCTAATCATGCAGGATGAACTGTTGTAAATGCAAATTGCAAGAGTTGCCTTTATTTGCAAGGGACTTGGGGGCCTTAAAACAAGCTCTGCAGCAAAAAAAAATTAATTTTAAATTCACGGATTGGAAATGGAATTTCTGGCTACAGATCGAGAAGCTCTAGACAGAAAGGAATACATTACTTTAGTTCAGACTTAAATTATTACAATGACATAGTGTGTCTTCTAAAGTATGCTGTTTAGAAGAAGTTTCATGTCTTAGTTACATAACAGCCTATTTATATAAACATGCAGTTGAAACACAAGAAAATCCAATAAAAAAACCATTCAGGCATTCCAAATATGTAGGGCTGGGCATGTTAGTACTGAATGCCTTGATTTGAAGAAGTGTTCAAACTTCAAAGGATCCATCCCTGGAAGAAGTTAGTCTCGTCAGGCATGCTTTTTGAAGCAGACACAGAGGATCCTTCAGCTGGAACATAGTGATGATACCTGTTTTAACAGCAAAAACCAAAATCTTTTTAGAAGACGTCCTTCTATACCTTGCTTCTAACAATAAGACCAGTGGATGAATGAGTACTGGATCCTAGATTCTTTTTCATCAAGCTTTATGAAGTGCTCCCACCCGCTATTGATTTGATTGTCTTCTAAGCAATATATATTCACCCTGGCCTCTTCTTTCTAATATTTTTGGCAACAATTAGAAGAAATGTTTACTTGAAGTTGCAAACACAGACAACACTCATCCACATGCCAACGCCAAAATTATTGTGCATGCTAGAAATTAGGAATACCCAATTTGTAAGACAGGCCCTGGATCACAGTCCATCTGGCTGGATTGAGCACGATGCAAGTGGAAGTTGCTACTTCCATCTGCTGCACCAGAGTTCCAATAGTCTTGAATGGCTTTAAGATTTTGTCCTTCTGCTTCTAGCTGAAATGCAAGGCATTGTAAGGGAAAAGCTTAGAAATATTGCTGGTAACATGATCTGATATGAATTTAATTATCATATTTTTTGCACGAGTGTTGATAATTGTTGAAGCAGAACCTTAAGTTTGAGATGCCTGTTCAAGTCTCCAAGGTGACGTTCCTGAGAAAGCAGATCAGAAAGTGATTAGAAGAATGAATTAAATTTTGAGGTTAGGGGCAGGTTGTCAATAGTGAAAGCAACAAGGATTGTGAAATATTCGAAGAACTACAGCCGTTTTAAAGCAATTGATGTATACAAATTCAATGTTGTATACTAGAGTCCTGTCCATTTCCTAATGTTTGATCACATTCGGCCGGTACAGACAGATCCAAGTTTTATGTGCATGTAAGATTCGAAAGGGAAGCAACTAAACCTTCTGAGTTCCAAAACTGCTATATCTTAGCTCAACAATACACAGAGAAGATTCTGACTTGTTAAAACAATTATTCTCAGCATAGTGGCTTTGCTTACCTTTTTGCGCAGGTCTTCCATTTGCTCTGTCAAAACCTGCTGCTGTAATAAAAAACAAAAGGATAAAATAAATTGTGTTCATCTTTTGAGCTAATTGACATAGTCCTTGACTTTAGACAGAAGAAAACAGAAGCTGGTTTCCTGCATTTTATCATGTATGCATACATGTCCATATTGACTGCGGAAATATAAGGCTGTCTTTTTCTTGCCTAGGATTGGACATATCCTTTTACCTCTATGCATCTATAAGATACCAAGCGATAAAAATTCTTAAAATTAAACATCTGCTATCTCCATTGTTACGAACGTTAAGGTGTTATGCACTAACTTTGATGGAGTACCAACAAGAAGCGAGTGAAGAAGATGATAATTAATAGAAATCGTACGTACCTTTCTCTGCCTAGCAAGTGCAAGAGCTCCTTCAAGCTGTTTCTCAAGATTTTGTAGCTCTTTCACATTCAGGGGCCCAAGATCCTCCCCAAGCAAATGCCTTGCATAACATTAGAGTGCTATACATTAGTATGGTATTATCTATCTTCTTACTAGGCCTATCATCAACTTCATTGGCAATTCAAAATTCAATTAAAATGAGACATGGTCTTAGAGATTCAAAAGTTTAATTTACAACCTTTGAGTGCGTTGAAGGGATTCATACTTTGCCTTTAACTTTGTCGCCTCTAGGTACCAGCTCTGCATTGTTAATCAAGGGCAAGATAGAACATGTCACGTTGAGTTTGTAGCATATGATTTTATTCCACATATATTTGCAGCAAAACAATCAGTTCCTAACCCATAATAGGTGCTAGGGGAAATATCTTGGAATATTCTCTAATTTGAGCCGACCTCTTGGCAACCACAAAGGAAACTAGCGAGGACTAAGTCTTAACTGTAATGTCACAGAGATCGCGAATTTAAACCATCTCCGAAATCAAATTTAGCTGTTTGCTACCCTACTTTTGCAAATAAAATTCCAATGCTAAAAGCAAACAGAATCCACTCGGGGTGAGAAACTGCATGCATGTTAATTAGTGTGATCAATTGTCAGAAATTTGTGCGGTAATGCTTGCAATGATGATTTTGTTTTTTTTTTTCCTTTTGGTTTACAAGGAGACTCCAGCCTGTCTCTTATAGGGGTGGTCATCATAACTTGCCAACTGAGCTATACAACAGTTTCATATATGCATCAGAAGATTTTATAGCTAAATTATTGTTCTACAATTCCTAATATAACTCAAGATCAGTTTTCCAAAATTGAATAGTTTGTGATTATAGTCCATACACAAAGAGTGATCAAATAATTGAAGGAGCAGTAGAAAAATAAAAGGCAAAGTTTCATTTTCTCAAGAACTAGAAAACATGCAAGGCAACATGTGTATGACCTGTTAACTAAAATGAAATATATAAGAGGCTTGCGAAAGAAATTCAGGACGAATACAAACCTGTGTCTCACGTTCAATGCTGTTCTCTTGTGGAGTGTAGCAGCAGCGTTGATAACGCTCAAGGGTTTTGGTAACACTGAAGAAAAAATTTGATGGTAAGCATATATAAAAATGTATTTGATGAGTGCGAATAAAAGGCCAAATAACCTGTCATGCCACAAAAACTAGGAGGAAAAGATAGAAAAAATATGCTATGGATATGCAGGTAAGAGTCACATGACCATAAAAATGAATATACTTGAATATGCCGACAAAATGGCAACAGTAGCTTAAACATCAATTAAGATGCCAGCCTTGTGTGCAAAGAGAATTAAGCTGCTCGGCATTAGCAATAAAAGAAGGCATGCAATATGAAAATGCGTGACCAGTCCACTTGGGACTAGCAGTAGAGGAAGCATCAATGCATGGAACGTCTCTGAAGAAGGATAATCTTGAATGGATGAAACCAGATAGAAATGCATGTACCATCCATCTTACATAAATGGGAGAATTTTGCTTGAACAATGCTGGTAATTGAAATCTCTAGTCATATTTATGCCATTTGAGAGTAGGGTATGAATTAGGGCCCCTAGGGTTCTTTAAACACACTTAAAATACCAATTGCTTGTACTAACCATTAGGGTTAAGGTCATGAGGGAACTGATTAATATTTTCTTTCTGCTATCTTTTCATCATACAGTGAAAATCTTTACTCGTTTCTTCTGCTATTGTTTTATCATAATAAAAATCCTTACTCTCCATCACACGTAACTAAAGGAGAGCCTGTTAATTGTGTAATCTGCTCAACATGAAAACTAAAACTACAGTACAGGAGTAAGTTCTTACAAAATCAAAAGTACTTCGTCCACAAGCATTACTATTAACAGGCAAGAGTAGCTAGAGTACTCAAGAAATAATTAAAACACGATTGGCACACTCAAAGGAAAAGGCTAGATGCATTCAAACCTGCAGCTAGCAGGACCCATACATGCTTTTTTGACTGTCTAGATAGAGATAGTGTTACTTCTGTTTGAAAAATTGCATTGCATGAACACTAATCTCCTAACCCACATGCATAAATAGTATACCAATTCAATTTGTTGACCTTTTGTCATTGACAAAAGGGATAAATAGTGATTTGAAAATTACTTATTCCTAAAAAGTTTTCTTATATTTGCATATAATCCTTCTTCAGGAAACTTTTCTTCTTTTAGAAACTTTCTTGTTAACAACACAACATACTTTCTTTTGCCATATAAATAGTTTTTTTCGCATCAAGATGCAATGTATTATTTAATGCGGGCTAAAAAGGAATTTTTGCCACTATTTTTTCAATAACAATTTTCTTTTTTTACTTTATCTTTTAGATTAATATTTACAGCTTGACTTTCACCTACAATCAGCTGAAGGGGGGGAGATAGATTATAATTAATCATACTACGACTCGTTATTATATCACAACTAGTTAATTTAATAAATTTTCTATTATTAATTATTTTCATATCTCTCAAGGTTAAAAAAAACCAAAAAAAAATGATAGTTAAATATTGATCTACGTACCCCTTTCACTATGAGAAGGAAAAAAAAAAGGTTCAAGATGATGGCTATATTTCTCAGCATTTATAAATCTAGATATATAACAAATTATATATGTATATTCTACTTTATTAATTAATCTATTCTTGATTACTCCACAGGGCTAAAAAAAACACCGAGTAATGGCCAGTCAACATACACGTAGAGGGATCGGGAAGGAGAAAGATCTTTTGACCAAAAAATCAATACTACCAGGGAGTTCTATGAAATTGGTGTTGATGGCAAGATCAGTGCATTAGAGAGAGAGAGAGAGAGAGAGAGAGGAGAGAGAGAGGTCATGTAATACAGAATACAGTTCATTAGACAGATTTGAAATCCCGTTCACAATTCAAAGCTCAAAGGATCCCATGGAAATCAAAAGGAAAAACCACATCTTGGGTTTTGGAGTAGCACAAATTCATGCTAACTTCACATGATATGCAAAACCCTGACATCACTTGCTACTTTAAGCTACACTGAATAAATAACGAGTTACCAGAAGTTTACCTAATTTCATATTTTACACAAACAAATAATATCAATAGAAGATTGAAACTTAAAAAATGTAAAAAACAAGACTTTCTTGACCTTATGAGACCTGGTGCTCAACTCCAGAGAAACTGCTTAGCAAGAAAGAGACAGACGATGAACCAAAAAAAAAATACCTAAAGATCAAAACTTTGGCCTGCTTCATCAACCACCTAGAGGGAAGCACCCAAAAGACCTTAAGATCCAAAGATATCAAGCCCAATATAAACTTTGATGATGGGCATGGGTGGCAAAAAATTGATTTGCCACTTAAGCTGCACTGCCCTAATCAATTTGTTGTAGAGCAGAGAAAGAGAGAGAGAAGAAGCATAGATAAAACCAGCAGATCAAAGGATGAAAAGAGATCGATGAAGACAAAACCGAAAAGGAAACGCAAAAGAAAGCCCTAGATCTTGCACAGAGGTCCAAGAAGAAATTTTACTTTTCACTTTTACATTAAATAAACTTAGAACCCAGACACGGACACCAGATCAGAAAGAGAACTAAGGGTTTTGTGATGGACTATGAAACGTGTCCTCGTTTTAGTGGAAAAGAAACTCCGAAACCCATCGAGATTTGCAATGGATTCTTACATATATGAACCCAAAAGCCCTCTAGAAATCATGAGTTAACCTGAGAATAAAGAGATGTCAGACAGGCGTTGGAGAAAGGCATCCCAAAGAAAGCAAGTACAGATCAGTGGAACTGGAGTCTCACAACAGGGTAGCGTCAATATTGCAAGAAAAATAAAAACGGTAGCATCATCAAGAAAACAGGAGAAAGAAAGCAAGAAATCTGTAACAAAAAAGAAAAAAAGCAAAGGTACATGTGTATGTATATTTAGCAAGAAAACACGGAACTTATTATATTAAAAAAACGATAGCAATTTAGAGCTGCAAGTGATAAGAAAAAAGAAGAAGAAGCGAATAATTAAGCTTAGAAAGAACCTTTATAGAGCAAATAGAGGGGGAGAAAAATATACCTAGCACTACCAAATTCATAGAGCTTGCCACGACTGGAGAAGATGATAAGGGCAACCTCAGCATCACAAAGCACTGAAAGCTCATAAGCTTTCTTAAGCAAGCCATTCCTTCTTTTAGAGAAGGTAACTTGTCGGTTGATCTTGTTCTCTATCCTCTTCAACTCCACTCTTCCTCTTCCCATTCTTCTTGTTCTCTCTTGGTTATAGCTATATGATTTTTAGGTATATAAGGCTATCTGTGTCTGATAGGAGATGGGGTGTTGTGAGGTTAGAAAAAAATGGGGCTGAAACAAATACAGGAGAGGTAGTACTGATGATATCTGTGTGTTTGCAGTGTCTGTGAGAAGTGGAAGTTAAGGTGATGTATAAATAGAGAAAACTGGATCTTCTTTTACAATAAAACACTGAATTCTTTACCTTTTTTTATTTCTTATTCTTTTTTCCACTGTAATTTTAGCAAGTTGCCTGTCCGTTCCCCATATCTCTCTCTCAGTGAAGATCAGTTTCTTGGTAACAAAGTTACTTCCTCGTACTTTCTTCACGGTAGCGTGAGATCACGCTCGGAACCATACTATATAGTATGGATGCTTAGAATGGAAATCGGATTGATTGAAAATTCTGAAAATTTTGATCCATGAGAGAAAAGGCAAGAATAATAGTACAAAGTGGGTGCTTAACTTTGTTTTCTAAGAATATTTGCTACATTATTTCAGTATTTTTCTAAACAAGAAAAAATAGCAGTTAATTGCACCACAAAATGCTTCAGTTTCAGTTTTCAGTGTACTAATTCCAGTTTGACACGGCTTATTTGAATGCTGGTGATTATTATTATTATTAATTATTTTTTCCTGTTTTGACGAATTAATGGGATCAAGAATTTAATTAATTGTGAAAATTATAAAGGGAGATACAAGGCCATATATAGAGAGACTAGGTAGCAGAAACATAAAAGATGGAAATAATCAAAGCAGCAACTAGGCAGCAGGAATGCCAAACTTGAGAATTTATAACACCTAAAGGAGGGCAATGCAAATGCAGGAACTGAAAGGGATCATGCACCACACCTTGACTCTTGAAAACAATATCACAATTTATCAACTTCGTGATGTAGGGGAGGCACGACAAGGCTAGCACCAAGCACAGAAAGAGAAAGAGAATTGATCCAAATAGGTTAAACAAAGAATCCTAAATCTTAGTTTATTTCTGAAATAATAATTTGATAACCCGAAACCTATCTTAATGTACAAGGTAGAGAAAATTAAAATTCTAAGACAAAAAATGACAATAGCTAAAAATAAAAAAAATAATAACATAAAATCTAGAAAACAATATCAAAATTAAATCAAAACAGTATGTTCAAGATCTAATTTGAGGGTCTTTTAAGGGCTCGGCTGATTACAATAATCTACGAATTTTATTAAAATAAAACCCGGGAATTACATGAAAATATTTGAGTTCGGTCTAACATTTGAATTAAAAGTTATTATTTTTTATTACCATATATTTTCTTGAGTTTAACTCGATACTCATTGATCCTTAAAAACATTTGCTAAAGCAACCGCGAAATTTATTTATAATAGATCTCCATCTACCTGTGGTGGGTTTTCACATAACTATTTAACAAACAATTTTGAAACTAATTCTCCCTCTAGTATGATCTTGAACACTATATCACTATGTATTGATATGTTCATTAAAAATTTAATCCTTACAATCCTCTTTTAAATTTTAAATTAAAACAATATATTGGGAGTAATTAACTCCATATTTAAAATGAGTCAAGAAAAAGTATTTTTTTCAGGTTGTATTTGGTTAACATCCTAAGAGATAAATAATAGAAATGTGTTTGTTTGAAAAAAATAAATTGATAATTTTAAAATAAAT
>Ga0307510_10006658_pt1 | contig 13782 bp, 13 predicted proteins | sample 12_EM_MG_FD_207224 | JGI IMG/M metagenome (GOLD analysis project Ga0307510, IMG submission 207224) | Populus trichocarpa ectomycorrhiza microbial communities from riparian zone in the Pacific Northwest, United States - 12_EM | ecosystem: Host-associated > Plants > Roots > Unclassified | place... | reverse complement strand
AGCTTCCACAGCGCCTTCAGTTTTCGCCCGCACTCCGTGCAAGTCGTCTCGAACATCGTCGAGACTCTCCTCTACATCTTTCATTATCCCCACTAGTGTCTTGCACGCGTGCAGACCACTCATATCAGCGCATCCAAGGGTCAGCGTTAGCCACCTGTTATCCCTTGAAGTACAAGTCCCGCCACCGTCATACAAACCCGTGCACGTCGCACCTTAGGGTCCTTGGCCCTTAACAGTCGAAGGACTGGATGCCTATTTACCCCACTCTCCACCGTAAGACAGACAGCACCACCAGAGCAGTAACGCTCATCAAAGCATCCATCAAAACGGACTCTTGGAAGCAAATAGATTTCCCCTCATGCGACATCATGGTAATCCAACTAAAAGGGGAGTGGGGTAAACTGACAGTAGTAAACGTCTACAACAACTGTCAAAACAATGAAACCATTAGACTACTAACAAATTTTCACAACAGTAACCAAGCCGAGATAACATAGACCAACAGTGGCGCAGCACACATACTTTGGGTCAGGGACTTCAACAGGCATCACCCGTACTGGGACGACCCCAGGGACACAAGGCTGTTCACCACCGAAGCGACAGCTGCTGCAGAAAAGCTGATCGAGGCAATCGCTGACATCGGACTAGACCTGGCCCTGCCAAGTGGCATCCTGACCCACGTGCACAATGTCACCAAACTCTGGAGCAGATTGGACCAAGTGTTCATATCCGATCACTCCGAAAACCTGCTAATCTCATGCGATGCGCAGCCGGACCAAAGAGGGGTAAACACGGACCACCTGCCAATACTAACGGAGTTAAACTTGAAAGTGGATGTCGCGCCAGAGGAAGAAATCCACAACTTTCGGGAGGTGGACTGGGACGAATTCCGTAAAGAGCTAAGTACTCAACTAGATAAGCTCCCGCCGCCCGCACCGATAGTCAACCAGAGGCAGTTAGACACCGCTTGCGATAACTTAACCATCGCCATCCAACGTACCATCATAAAGCAAGTACCGGTGTCGATCATATTGCCAAAGTCCAAAAGATGGTGGACAAAGGAACTAACACAGCTCCGACGGTTGGCAAACAAGCTGGGACGACAATCCTTCGACAGGCGCCAAGACACTAGACACGTCATACACGGGAAGCACGCTGCGGCAGCCAAAAGCTACCACAGAGTCCTCGAACAGACCAAGAGGCAGCACTGGCGAGACTGGCTCAAAAAGGCAGAGGATCCGGACATATGGATGGCACACCATCTCACGACCCAGATCAGGGGCAATGGCGGTAAAGCTAGGATCCCCACACTAATTCACAGGACTGGCGAGGTGGAAGCTTCAGCCAACACAAACAGCGACAAAGGTCGGGTCTTAGCCAAGGTATTCTTCCCAGAGAAACCACCTGCAGACGCTGCGCTGGAGAACTGCACCTACCCAGACCAATGCGAAAGCAAGGGATCAATAACCACAGAGCAGATCAAAGCGCAGCTCAAGAAACTGAAACCGTTCAAGGCTCCGGGACCAGACGGTATTCTGAATGTTGTTCTCTCCAAAAGCGCTGACTTGATCGTCGCCAGAATGCTACCTATATACAAAGCCATGTTAGATAAGAGTCTGATATACAAACCATGGAAAGAATTCACAACGGTAGTCCTCAGAAAGCCCAGCAAACCTAGATATGATATGCCAAAAGCTTACAGGCCCATTGTGTTACTCAACATGATGTGGAAGGTAATCACAGCGATCATCACAAACCACATCACCTACGTCACCGAAAAACACCAGTTACTTCCCACCAACCACTTCGGAGGACGTCCAGGTCGAACGACCACAGACGCCATGCACCTGTTAACAAACAAGATAAAGGCAGCGTGGAGGGCAGGCAAAGTAACATCGGTCCTATTCCTAGACATAGAAGGTGCTTTCCCAAACGCGAACCCCGAAAAGTTGGTCCACAACCTTAGAAAACGAAGGGTACCCACCAAGTACACTAGTTTCGTGCACAACATGTTGAGGGAGCGGTTCACAACTCTCAAATTTGACAGGTACGTTTCAGACCGCATACCAATAGATAACAGGATAGGCCAGGGAGACCCATTATCGATGGTGTTATACCAATACTATAACGCGGATCTTCTGGACATCCTGAAGTGCGCTGAAGAGGACGCGGTAGCGTACATGGACAATGCTTTTATGTTAGCATCAGGCAAAGATTTCCAAAGTGCACACTGCAAGCTGGCAGCTATGATGGGCAGAGCAGGAGGGGTCGAGGAATGGTCTAAGACACACAGCTCCCCCCTCGAATACTCCAAACTCGCATTGATAAACTTCACGCATAGATGCAAAGGCACCGAGAGCCCCACCCTCTACCTCCCGTGAAGGACAATCAAGCCAGTGGAAAGCACCAAATACTTAGGTGTCATATTTGACAGAAACCTTAACTGGAAAGCACACCAAGCTTATGCGGTCGAGAAAGGGGCAAAATGGGCAGCGCAGATCCGAAGGTTAACGCGGCCATCGTGGGGCATCACGCCTAACTATGCCAAGCGCCTATACACCAGTGTAGCACTCCCCAGGGTCCTTTACACTGTAGACATATGGTGCACCCCAACGAACAGCAAGCATGTGGGCCCAAAAACGGTCGGTTCAGCAAAGGCCATTAAGCAAATCACCAGCGTACAGAGGGCAGGAGCTCTGGCGATCACGGGTGGACTCCGCACCTCAGCCACGGACGCACTTAACGCCAGCACTTTCCTTCTACCCGCACCACTCCTAATTAGAAAATGGTGCTTCAGAGTGTTCGTAAGGATGGCCACTCTGCCCAAAGACCACCTGCTGTACAAACCAGTCAACTGGAAAAGGACCTGCACGACCAAAAAACACCGCGGCCCCCTCCAGAACTTAGCAAACACACTTGGCACGGATACAAAAGCGATGGAGAAAATCCCATCGACTGGGCGAAACCTGTCCAAAACAGGTGAGCTACCATTTCGCATCAGCATTCTGGCGGACAAAGAAGCCTCGGCTTGCAAAGCCGAAAATGCCACAGAAGAGATTCAAGTCTTTACAGACGGCTCAGCTCAAAACGGTAAAGTCGGGGCTTCCGCTATACTGATCAGGAAAAACAGACCTGATAGGATATTACACTTCCATTTAGGCCCCGAAGCGGAGCACACCGTACATGAGGCGGAGCTAGTAGGACTTTTGTTGGCTCTTCATCTGATCGGTACAGAAAAGCAAGGGGCAACAACCTGTTCAGTAGCCATGGACAACCAAGCAGCGCTCAAGGCCTTCGACTCAGAGCTTAGGAAACCCAGGCACCATCTCGCGCAAGAAATCCTATTAATAGCCAACCAGATTCAAAAACACAGAAGCAAACAGAAGTACTCGCTCATGCTCAGGTGGACGGCGGGACACATCGGCATCCCAGGAAACAAGAAAGCAGACAGAGAAGCCAAAAAGGCGGCGGACAACCACACTTCGGATAAGGAGCATCTCCCTCCATATCTGAGAAAGCTGCTACTCATAAACTCTTCAGCTGTAACTAGAAAGCGCAACGACGAGCTGAATGGCAAATGGAAACGGGACTGGCACAAAACGGAAAGAGGAAAAAGAACAAGGAAAATAGACAGCACCACCCCCTTGACCAAATTCCTCAAAATGATCAGTAACGACAAACTATCCTGCATCAGGAAAACCCCTCATTTGCTTTTTGCTGCTTTTTGTACTTTTATTGCTTTTTTTGAGTGAGAAAAGTAAAAATTTGAAAAGTATGGACTACTTGTGAAAAGCCAACCCCTCCACTTTCCATGTACTTTTTCACTACTGCTCTACTTTTTTACACAGCTCCACTTTTTTACATGCAATATAACTGAGACTACTTCCATTTTATCACTATTTGTCATTTTTTTGGCTCTACTTTTATTGATATACATGTACTTTTGTCACCTAGAATACTTTTGAAAGCAATATACTTTTTTGACTGCCTTGGAAAGCAATCTGGCAAGTAGAGGACTTGGCTTTTTCATGCTTTTTCTACATTTTTCATGAAAAGCATGAAAAAAGTAGAAAAAGCACCAAAAAGCAAATGAGGGGTTTTCCTGATGTGGGCGGATGCAAGCAGAATAGTGCAGCTACGGCTGCAGCACATTCCGTTAAACAAGTACCTACACAGATTCAAGAGGACGGACAAAGCCAACTGCCCAGCTTGCGGCGAAGAGAACGAAACTATTGCACACTTCTTGCTTCACTGCACAAAGTATGCATTCAAAAGATGGGCTCTGATACAACAAGTAAAGAAAAGATGGAAAGACTTATCAATCGAAACATTACTTGGAGATCCGGAGCTCGCTATACCTCTAGCCAATTACATGGAAAGTACTGGTCACTTTAGGACCAAGATAGGTGAGCACATTCAAACTCAAAATGGTAATACTACACAAGAAAACCACATCAGATAACCCAACCCGATGAAACCCTGCGATGCACACCCCATTCCCTCCCTCCCTCCTCCCCTTGTAATGTCAACGCTCCTGCCACTTCCAGCACGGGGCAGACAACAAAACTCGAGTGTCAGGACGACACATGGGATGCCTATGTGAGCATAACTCCTCCAGAGACCATCAAGGAGTCGCTCCCTCCCACTTCAATATGGCACCCTGGCATGCTATTACCGCGCTCATCACTCACACCGCAGTAGGTGTTACGCAATGATAACCTGGTTATGGGGGAAATAACCCGGTCCATTACTATACTATTACATCTCATTATCGCTATCCTGTACATTCTCGAAGTGCTACATGGGGTTCTGTACCCCGAGACGCACATAAATGGAATCCAAAAAAAAAAAAAAAAATAGAACCAGATCAGTCTGGTCTATTGCAAAGCTGGGTAAAGAAAGTGTCTGCTCCAGAACGGAGGAGCAAGGTTTATATACATGTGTATCTACCTACTAATTAATTGCTCATTCAACGGGCTTCCTTGTCCATGCACAACCGATCACGAACTTTCCTGTGCTGACACCTGATTGCTTTGATCGTGCATGATTTCGGGCCGATGGATACGGCCACCCACTCCGACTCGCTGTCTTACATTCCCAGATGCCGCGGCGGCCTACAACCTGCCGTTGCTCAATGCCTCAGCGGTTCCAATGAAGTCGATACCATTTCCGTGATCATTTTAGAAATCCAATGTCGTTGTTAGAGCTAAAATATTGTCTACCTTCAACGCCTTCTCCTGCACCACAGCGCTATTTGTACAAGTGGATCTCCAAGAATAATAGTACAGCATACAATCTCCCACGCCAACCAACTAGCGACTAACAGTTCGATACCCACAAAATGGCCTTGTTCAACGCATCAGCGAGCCCCGCGGCTTTCACAGAGACTCTGCGATGCCCAAGAATGTCTCCGCAAGTCGGACCTAGGTGATCTCCACATCAGCGGATCGTCAGTACAGAAAATGCCGCGAAGTGTCTTACCGTATCGAGGGCGATGGAAAAAGAGGAAGGAATCGACGCCGCTTGGGGTATCAAAGGATCACGAGGAGCGTTATTCTGGATTCCGAGAGCCAGGTTGGCCATCCTGCGGAGGGAAGCAGACGAAGCGCCCGGATAAAAAGAGACAGAGTGGAAAGATAGGGGCGTTCTTTTAGAAAGGTCAGTAACTGGCTTTCATCGGAAAAAGGTGACGCACCCAAGCTGAACCGCCGCACGGCAAAGGTCTTGGATGGAAGTGTCGGATACTGAGCACTCGCTGGCAGACAGGAAGATCATGACTGGCGCCCTGAGTTGCAGCGATGTCAAAACAAAAGGGGTCGCACAAAGGCCGGATAGAAGTTTGCGAACCTCTCTGAGCTCCAGTTTTGTTCCATCACAGTTTGACCTGTTCGGAGAGCTGCCGTAAAATTTGTACCCCCGCTAGCCTGGTGGTGAATGACGGTGCCCAGCAGTTGATCAGGGGTACTCGTGAGGTCATTGGTTAGAATTTGCGTAGGTTCTTCGTTGAAAAGGATAACACTATATGCGTCACGCCGCGCTCCAACGGCTGGTCGGTTCGCCGTGATGGCAAAATGGCGGGAGGACCAAAAGCTATACAGTGCCGAATAAACAGCGCCAAGCCTGTTGTCGGCCGATCGCCGTATTAGATTTGTCATCGGTGCGTCCGCCAGAGGATGGCGGTCGTTACAAGACATCGAACTAGATCTAAAGACCCAAAGATGAGACGCCGCACACGTCTTTCAACCATACAACCTGACCTGTCAATGACGAATATGCTATAGGTTTCATAGTATTAGAGCTCTCAATAGTATAATACGAAAGAGTCTTACACATGGAAAGCTCGTTGCATCACGATAGGGTTGTTGCACTCGAACTGATGCCCATCGTTGGAAATATACCCAAAGCCATTCACAGGGTCGTTAGGGTTCTTGAGGGGATGGAACATGGGCAACGTGCAGTAGGACGGCTGTCCCGTGCCGGCTGCATGTTCAGGACCTAGATGTATGCATTTCATCCACTAAACGTCAACGATCTATCCACGACGTAACACACCAGGGCACATGGCATCGCTGGATTACGCGTAAGTCACTTGATTTCTCCCTAGGAGGACGACGCACCATTTTGCAAAATTTGTTTGCTCGTCGCGGGTATATGGGTCTACTCCCGAACGTCAGTACTTGACTCAGCGAGGGAAGGGTGACCGTAACCTCTGAAGCCTGGGAACGATCGCTTAGCTGAAGTCGAGGTAAGTGGAGAACAGTCAATGTACCCATCCTACGCCAATGGAGATTATGTGTGATGGCGTCCTTGGCTTTGTCCGGATCTGGAGTTATCCTTTCGTTCATGTGTTGGACCTCTGCGACATCGCAACGACCACCCTGTTCTGTACGGCAATAATCGATATGTACGTGTCTGCCCATCGACGTGCAAACAAGGTTACACATCATCGGTGCTCCCTCGTCATTAGAGGAGAACCTGCGACCTCCCAACTCGAGAGTGGTCCCGTCTGGTCCGTCAACTGCCCAGCGGGTCTGTGTCATGGACCCATGGCTGGTTTCGTGTTCTTGCTGAGGATGGCCTTAAAATATCGAACGATAATCATCAGCATCTATCGCACTCTGTGGGGTGGTACTTTACCTAAGGGTAAGGTACAGAAATAGCTACAACTCTCGCAGCTATACAGTGTGAGCATTTTGAAACACAAAGTTTGCCCTAGAATAACACACCGAGCTTCGCAAAAGTGGAACGGCTGGCTGTCTTTGCTATGGGTGTGTGCCCCCTCATGTGACGTTCGCCCTTGCGGGATAGTCTTAACGCACTGCAACCGTTTTGGAACTTATTCGATGTCAGCACGCGCCGAGATGATTTAACAATCAGCAAACCTTGTGTATACTATTAAGCAAACAAAAAATAAGTAGGGGGGCGACGGATGATGGTAGGAATGTGTTACCTTGGTATACTGGAATGTTTCGTGTCTGCCGGTGAATGTGGCCTGAATGGACTGGAGCGCCGTGTCAATTTGACAGATCCCCTGATCAGAGCACAGAGCCGAGCACGCATGCGTTTCTCTGCTCGTCACGATATTCAGTTACAATAACCTTTTAAACTAGGGAAAGTACTGACCCACACTGGTGATATGTTCCTGGAGTAAGCCCGTGCAAGTGCGGTTCGTCACAAAGCCGCCTGCAAAGTTCACAAGTCGATGGACAGAGTCTTGTATCGCAGGAATGGGTGTCATGCATTTGATCACTACAGACATGAAGTCGGTTGGCTAATGCGGTAGAGCGTACGAAGGAAGATAAGGCCCACCTGGGAATACTGCAACGTTCCTGACAGGAATAGGTCTTCCCACCCGGCATCGTTATCCCTTGGAGGGCGCAGGGCTAGTACATCCACATGACCGTGAAGAGTAACCCGCGCAACTGAAGATGGGACCATACCTCGCTACACATATGAACCGGCGCAGAACACATGTGGTCGTCATCCTCAGCGTGTCCCATGACCTGCGGGTAAGTAAGCAACTGCTGGTCAAGAAGCCGATTGTCTCCACTAACTTTCGTACAATCCTCCAAGCAGCCTTGCCTTCCGAATAATGTGCAAGGTTCTCCGCATAGGTGGGCGGTGAAAACGCAACTTCATAAAAGTGAGAAGGGTAGCACTCATGATCTAAGCACCTGTCCCACTTACATATGCTTGCCAGGATGCCCGGCGCTGCACCTTCTTCAGCAATAAGGATTCGTAGGGAGAATATAACATACCGTGTACTGCATGGTCGAGGCTCATCTTCACAGAACCTACAAACGGACGTACACTTGTGATTAGTGTTACAATCATGGTCGCCCTCATGGAGCCGACTACGAATGCAGAGAAGATTGCACGAGGCACATTGAGCGCCACAGAGTTGGACATTCGTCCTCAACTCGATAACCATATTGTTGAATCTTCTGCGTATGTCCTCTATAGCTGGATGACTCCTCTCGAACCTAGCCAAATTGCAATCCAGCCAAGATCGCACGTGATTGACCCGCAAGTCGACCAATCCGTTCAGATGTCTTACGAGTTTTGCCACCCACTCCGAGTCAGGGATGAGTTGTCGTGTCATGCTCGGGCACCAGGACTCTAACAAAGCTACGAGATGCATCTCCACGTTTTCCGGTGGAATTGGTTCTCCTTCGGAGATGGCGAATCTTGCCATTGTATCATCGCTCTCCAGTATGAGGTCGGTGTCAAAGTCCTGAAAACCTAGTCAGAGACTGGATCCCATGCCTCGAGTTCAAGTTGATAAGCTACGGAACCTTCAGAGGCTCAAGCTGGGGCTCGGTCTCCGAGAACCCAGTCGCGAGCGCGATCGGTAGGAGAGCGGCAATTGACTTGGCACGATGCTCGGCCATGGTCTCTGTTGTGAAGATAAACCAAAGAGTCAAAAGGAATGAGTGAATGACAGACGAGAAAGCGCTCCCCTATCATTTGCCTGTAAGTGGATGCTGAGGATCATGATACGGGTCACGAAATAAGAGCGAAAACCTTAATCTTCGCCATGAGCGTTTTGATCGTATGAAGGAATTCCTTGGCCGTCGGATGGGATATTTTTTGCATGTCAAGTCGCCTCTTAAGGATCGTAAATAGCTTGTAGAATTCCTCCGATTCAATGACGGGCCATGGTATGATGTCCAACTTCCCACCATGTAGGCGAGAGATGAAGTTGGCATCTTGCTCGTCTGCGACAATCTTCTGGAACTTGAGAGAAAACCTACGAGTCTCATTTTAGCTGGGGAATAAAGCCTAGCATTTATAAAGCCTCACTCGCGGGCAATCTCTACTTTGTCTGACTCTACCACGTCCTACCCAAGTGTCACGTGACATGGCAAATGATCGCCGCTGAGTACGCACCCTGATGATAATAACAAGTGTAGATTGGAAGAGTGACGGGTTAGCAGTAGGGTCTAGGACGGAAGCACTGGACTGAAACGATTGAAAGAGGCCGCTGATATCCCAACCGAAAGCAAAATTGTTGCGGAAAAGGACCTACTGGATCTTAGAAGTGGCTCGCTCTCAGAATACAGCAGACGTACGAGATTGGAAATTGCCGTGTTGAACAAAACGAGATGGGTATCTTCTTTACTGGACGTTTCGATCCCGTTCACGCCTATAGTTTTATCACACCATTAGCTAGGCCAGGTTAGATGAGCTCAACCTGACCTTCAAAGATAAGTGCTACGATCAGCTCGTTGTCGGTGGGCGTCACCGACATCCATACACCCTCTGTATACACTAACTCAGCCTGTGTCACGTAAAATCAGCACGAGCATACCCGTCGTCCGCATGGCACTTCCCGCAAATGATGTATCCACAAGATGGTTCAATGAGAAGCTCTTTCCCACAGACTGCTGGCCCATGGACGAAACAACTTTTACGGGCTACGCGGCAGGTCATCAGTGATGACAGGCTCCAAGGTCAACAGACGCTGGGGGCTATACCTTCGAGGCCATGTAGGACTGGAAAATAGATTCATACCATCCGAATGAGAGTTTATCCAAAATCTGGCTAACGTCTGCGTCGAGAAGAGACCTTTCCGATTCAGAAGGGATAACTCCGTTTGTCAAGGGAACAAAGCAATTTTTGCGGCAAACGGCGATGTGGATGGGAATGAGGCAGAGAAGGTCGGCAAGCCACTCCCCAACACGATATTGTGATACATTTCGGCTTGGGTCAAAAGCCGTTTTGTCACGGAACGATTCTAAATCTGTGGCGGAGACTTTGATATGACGTAGTTCATCACCGGTAGGCTTCCTCGTCTCTTTTACAAATCCCTGAATAAGATCAGAGAAATAAGAAGCAAACGGCAGTGTGGGGTTCTCAGTAATGAACGTTAGGCTCTTCGGGCGACGTTCACTCAAGGATGTAATTGTACGGCGCTTCACCGCAGGGAGAACCGGGAAGCGGGTCCAGACTTCCTTATGACAGTCCAGTAAGTTGTTGTGCTGCGTGGGACCTGCTCCGTTCTTTGATCCGTTGTTTCCGCCCTTTTCTTGGAATATAACCTCAGTAACCATTCTTGTGATGTCGATGGCTATGGAATTCACGCATTGCGCGTCGGTATCGGGGGTGAGAAGAAAGACACACCCTCGAGCGACCATCGACGTGACGACAGCGCCTTCGAGTGGGAAAGACGGTATTTGCAAGGGTATCCCATTGGTGGACCCAAATGTTTCCCAATGATACGCAGTAAGAGAGGGCTGCGAGCCCTGAGAGTGAAGGGCAAGGAGGCAGGACCCATCTGGGGTTGAATATACACCATTGGGTAACGATGGGAGTTGCAGCGATTCAGGTCTAGTCCAGGTGCCCCGGTCAATATATTGGTAAGCGATACAACCTCTATGGCAACGAAAACGTGCCAAACGTACCTGATTTGTTGTGTGATGAAGGAAAAGATCCGGACCTGCGCACGGGAGTCCACCAACATCACCTCGTCGCTGCCACAAACGGAAGACAGTTGCATGATCGAGACATCCGCTTGGCTGTACCACAGAGTCAGATTGATGGCACTTCCCTGACCTTGAAGCGTCCTAAAGGTCTCATCGAACACAAATGCGTAAAGTTGCATCTACGCGGATGACACAACAAGTCAAGACTCCCACACTCTGAAGAAGGATATATATAGCACATACTTTTGCTGAAGCGCATACGGCCAGTGTTCGCTTCGCCTCATCATATGCGAACAATACTTCTTCGCCCATCTTATCACAATTGAGAGTTTTAACCGGCCTAGCCCGCTGTATGGCAGCATCCATCCCTGCCAGACTCTCCAGATAGATGGCATGCTTGTCTCGATCGGCGAGAACAAGAAGGAGTCTTTCGTTGTCGAGGAGCCTGTGGAAGCTGATCAAAGATACCACGGGTAAGTTGACGGACGAGGAAACTGACGAACTTAAACACATACACGATACGGAGCCCAAGTGGTAGATGAAACACGCCTGGGCGCCTATCGCTCACGATAGGACTAGGTACGTGCTTAGGATTTAACTGCATGTGGTGCTTGTCGTCGCTCGTCAAATCCATGAGATGGACTCGGAATTCGAGTTTGGGTTCCTCAAGTACTTCTGTGCGACCAAGGACTTTGAAGTCTTATTATTCCGGGCACGTTAATGAAGAAGATTGCCGAGTAAACACCTGAATATACCCACCCGATGACCAATAGCCCCTCCTCTCTGATTGGACGTCGTGGATGTGTAAAACACTGCACGCAATTAGTCACTAATCTCGACAGAAATGACAAACTCACGAAGTTCGGCGTCCAACCGAGCTCTTGTTGACGTCCCGGATAAAATTCACGAGCGCACCACCCAGTGCCTTCCTTTGTTCTGTTTCGACCTCATGTTGTATATTCTTTTTGCATTCATCCTGCTGCATCTTCAACACGGCATGAGTTAGCTTACGCACTGTTGCATCGACCGACGATGCCAGCTGAGTATAGGCAAGAACTGTGGCCTCCTGTATTGGGTTCGTCAGGTCCTCATCTTCTATATCCTTAAGTTCGAGGAGAAATTCTGAGTCAGAGATGTTGTTTGCTATCTTCTTCATCTCCTTACGCAGGGACTCCTCCTCCGTGAACTTTAGTAAGAGCCGAGACGTTTTTCTGGAAACTGTAGTTTTCTCTGACTTGTTAATTATTAGTTGGGCATCGCAAATATCGTCTTCGGAAAAGAGAGCGTCAATGAGCTCTGTGCGCTTCTTGGCAGTGATATCTCGATGTTCCCTCAGAAGGTGACAAATGAAGGTCAGACGCCTCTTTAAGAACTTGAAACCATGCCCTTTCACAACATCGAACTTGGCATCCTCGATATGACGTTTATAAATGGTATTAAAATCACGGTACACCTGACGGAGATCATTGACCCGTGGGAGTTCTGGCAGTAGGGTGAGTTGAGTGAAGACCAAATATCGAATTTCCTACGTATGATCTCATGGTTCGTAATAGATTCACTGTCACCCCCCGCATGAGACGAAAGCTGACTACGTTCGATTGAGCTGTTTAGAAAGTCCACCTTAGTAAACTGTACTTGGAGAGTTACGGATGAAGACACACGGAAAGAGCTTCGCCACCTCATCAACCACCGCATCCCGAAGAGCACGCCGTAAAGAAACCTCTTGGCCGTTCAAGTCTTGACAGACTTTATCTTGTCTCTTTGTCATTTCTTCGCAGAACGACCTGCGAGCATCCGTCGTCGCAACGCGCCACTCGTCACACTGTTTCGGAAAAAGGGTCGAGATTGCCACGTCAACGAGGGTCTGAATAGCAATCTCCTCGAGAGACTCCGACAGGACTAGGGAATTATCCTCACTAAGATGCTATGAACGCTGTGTCTCGGACAAATCCTCAGTACGTACAGCAGTCGCCTGAGGTATAACTGGCTGTAAGAACGGTGATCGAGAGAACTAATTCGAGCTGTTGGCGGAACATAAGAGACTGTCCAGAATCCTTGAGCAGTTTCTCCATGAAGAAGACTAGGGACAAAGATCGACGGATCCACTGGACAGCATGTCGGAACTACGTGGCTCGAAATGAGGCGTGAATTCAACTTTGGTAAGTCAGCGGTAGACTTTGTGCCTGATAAAGCGGCTATGATCACCTGAAACCCGGGGCGTGACGAGGCGCTCTCTTCCTGTTCATTCAGCCTTGCCACCTCAAACGTGAATAGTCGGCCGTCAGCCTCGTCTCCCCATATTATGCGCGCGGTGTGCTCCGCTGATAACATCGCGACCACTTGATCGCATATTTTTGTAAGATACCTGTATATGAGCATGAGATAGACAAAGAGAATAGGATGACCTGCAATTCCTCACCGCATAAACATGACTCTGTTCCGACAAACTGAAGAAGCCGCTGAGTCGTCCCAAGTCGAGTCCTCAGGCCAATATATGACATAATGGTGTTCCCGAGTAGGATCCATCTCTCCGGCAGCGATGACGTATAGACCAGACGACAGGGTTGGCCTGGAACTACCAAGCTCAGTTGGCAGGAGTAGCAAATGACCGCTGCGGACATGGTTAAACAAGGCAGTTTAGAAAGAAGAAGAAAATGACGCACATGTCCTCGCCAACTGCGTTAAGCGATCGCAACAAGCGGACAAGCTCAATCTTGGATCCATATACGCTGAAGCGAGATAAGATAGTATGGATGAAGGATCTCGCAGTGAGTAGCGAGGCAGACACGGGTGAATAGATGTAGAGGAGTTGTAGAAGAGCAACCCGATGATCGATCCGATAAGGACGAGATCACGC
>Ga0307510_10006657_pt1 | contig 13782 bp, 18 predicted proteins | sample 12_EM_MG_FD_207224 | JGI IMG/M metagenome (GOLD analysis project Ga0307510, IMG submission 207224) | Populus trichocarpa ectomycorrhiza microbial communities from riparian zone in the Pacific Northwest, United States - 12_EM | ecosystem: Host-associated > Plants > Roots > Unclassified | place... | reverse complement strand
TTGGCCAATAGTAATAAAGTTTAGTTCAACTAAATTGGGCTTGACCGCTGGTGGGATGGGTTTGATTGAGTAGCAAGGCTGCAAGAAGGGTTAAAGGCAGAGGGCCAAAGGCAAGGTAAGCAGGTTACGAAGGATTGCAAGAGGGAAAGACATGACCCGATCAGATTGTTTGAAAGGCATCACGTGGCCAGAAAGTTCAAACATCACAAGCGTTATCTAAGTTTGATCAGCACATAGCTTTGACTTGAAGACATTCAAACATTAGTTCTACCCAGTACTCATCAAAGCTTTTTACTATGACATCTTCAAAGAAGAAGAAATCATCGACTGGTCTACACATTAGCCGACCTCATATACCTCGTGTTCGCACTGTTAGGCTGCACCAAAATGATGGCAGTCGGAGTCGGACTGGGGCCTCAACGTCATATATTTCGGCACCAGTCCCATCTTCAGAACAATCTGCAGGAATATCACTCCCTTCACAGCTAGAATCCACTGATGCCCTGCTTGCTGAACAAATGAACCAATCTGATATGCTAGCTGGGCATTATGATTCCATAGATGAAGATTTGGAAGCAACAAGGGGCCCTAAACAACAAACCCGAACAAAGGTCATCAATGAATGGCTTATGGACCGACAGGCTTACCTTTATGAAATGCTATGGCATGATGGTCAAGATGGACTGCAAGCTACATCTTGTGCTGGTTGTGGTGGCCATGGAAGCTTCTCATGCAGTGACTGTGCATATTCCATGCACTACTGCTGTCAATGCTTGGTTATCTGCCATCAGCTTATGCCCTTCCACCAGATTAAGGTGCCATTAATACACTATCTGTCCACCTATTGCAATCTAACATCTAAAACCCCTTTAGCACTGGACAGGCAGCTTCTATGAGGATACTTCTTTACAAAAGCAAGGCCTTGTCATCCAGCTTGGTCATAGAAGCCCATCTTGCCCCTGCCCTGGACCTATTCAGAAGGACTTTGTCGTTACAGATCTCTCTGGCATCCATATCACTGATGTTCGATTTTGTGCCTGTGTTGGTACAACTGGAACCACAACTAGCCACCACATACAGCTCCTGAGATTCTGCTGCTTTCCATCAACCACAGCTAGGCCACAAAGTGCCTTTACTTTTGACGTTCTTAATACATTCCATCTTCTTACCCTTCAAGGCAAAGTCACAGCATATGACTTCTATTCAGCTCTTCAACATAAAACTGATAACACTAGGATATCAGATGTTAAGGTGATGGGTTTTATTGTACCAGAGCCATCTTACTAATGCTATATGTCTAGGTTTACTATCAGCAATTTCTCACTGTTATCCGACAGTGGTGTCACCTCAAGTTACTTAAACGCTCTGGACGTGGGCATGACCCAGCAGGAATCAAGGAAACTCAGCCTGGGCAGTGTGCTGTAGAATGTCCAGCTTGTCCTCACCCTGACCGAAACCTCCCTGCTAATTGGACTAATATTGCTCAGAGTCAAAGGTAAGTTGCTATGCTTTCTGAACTTATCAATATTTAACTAGTATAAGATGGCTCTATTCACTTAATCTAACAATCGATGCCAACTTTCGTCTAAAGAACAAGGCACACACTGGCGGCTTAGAGAATGACCCACCATTAGGTGATGGCTGGGGCCATTGGGTTCCCAATGAGCCATATCAGCAATATCTTGGCAAATATGGTGGTATAGTTGAGGTTTGTAAACATATCTCTCTTGCAGTTTGTCATGGTTAAACTACTTTCTCACATGTCAACAGCCAAACCTTTGTGAATCTGAACTTCATGCTGTTGACCATGCAAACACAAGGTTCTCACAAGGCTATGCAGCCACAGGCATTGGCGGTGTAGTGTGCGCCCGACATGGCCTTGTCCGGAAGAACGGAATGGGCAACCTCCAAAAAGGGGAAAGGTATGCCACATGTTTTGCCAATTCTGTTGTATAATAGATAAGCTAACCATATATATAGATATGCAAACATGGATTTTGTTGTATTTCACTCACTGATCGGCACCAAAAATGAGCGGATCATGTTCTCATATGACATCGCTTGCCAGTGGTCTAGGAACCTTTCACATAGAGTGAAACAGCTACCAGATTTGATGCAGCTATCAGATGAGCAGACCCACTTGCTCCGGTTTGCAATTCCTAAATTTCATATATCGGCACATGGCATTTCTTGCCAAAGCAAGTTCTTGCTTAACTATCAGCAGCATATGGCCAGGACAGATGGTGAAGACCCAGAGCGATGGTGGGCTCATATTAACCCAGTTAGCATGAGCACCAAGGAGATGGGCCCTGGTGCAAGGCTAGATACGCTGGATGACCATGCTGCTGCTTGGAACTGGCAGAAAATTGCTGGGTTTGGTGCGTTTCATTAGAACCTTATTCTATGGACGGGTTCCTTAACCAAGTTATTCAATGCTGCTTATATTCAGGAACTGCTCTCTTAAATCAGCTTCGCGAGGCTTTATCAGGGTCAAAAAGGCATAGGCAAAACCATAAGGAGTTTACTGAATCATTTGATTGCAACATATGGCAGAACTGGAACACAATGGTTGAGAACTGGCAATGTAATCCTAAGGCCTCAAACCCATTTGAAGAGCCTATCACAGGTAGGCGTCCTATTATTTCCTATTAACTTGAGCCAACTAATATGTTGTTAGGCATGTCAGTCACAGCGCTCCGCCTTGAGATTGCAAAGGAGGAGGCGACATTAGCGGAAACAGCAGCCACCCAGCCCTATGAGATGACACCTTCTATGCTAGTCCAGACTGGGCTAGAGCTTGAGGAACAACAGTGCGTGCCATACAATGGATAAAGGGACCTAGCCTAATATAGCAAGCACTTAGGCGTGTTTTGACACAGCTTGCACAGGCGGCAAAAACCCCAACCGAGCATGCTGAGCTAGAGGAGCGACGAAATGCCCTCCGTCGTCGCCTTAGTAGCTGGGCAGAGGCCAGAAATTTGTACATTCCCTCCACCTCTGGGCAAGCCATAGACCTAGCCAATGAGCCTTCAAATGCTGCAGACAGGCTGCCTGAAGCGGCACAACTTAGGCTCCCTTCATCACTGCCTTCTGCCCTTCATGAATCCTGCCCCTTCAAGCTTGCTAATATTGAGTTTCGCTTCTGTCTTGCCCAGGCAGAAGATGCCCTTTCTGAGCTGAGGCGCCTGCTTCATGTTACTATGGGCTTACGGCACTACAAGTCAAAACAAGTTGGGGCAAGCCAGCGTGTGGGCACTCGTGCACGGGCTCTAATCTGCCGCTTTCAAGATAAGGTTGACCGATGTATAGGCCGATACAGATCTGCACGCATTGCTCTACTTTCCCTAGACGCCAAAGGTAAATGGCAGCTATGGTTACAGGAGCTGTCAGAAAAGGACGCTCAAGTGCCAGGGCGTGGTGATGATGAGTCCGAGGGAAATCGGGAGCTTTCATGGATTTGGCGGGTTACACAACAGACTCAAATGGACTGCAACTCAGCACTTGAGCAATCAGAGCCACCAAGTGAAGAGGAGCTTAGTGACTGTAAGTGAGCTAAAGGCCCACCCTATACTCTGCTAACCTTGCCTTGGGTAGGCCTTAGATGTGAGTGGGCAAAGTCTAAAGCCCGTGCAGACAGATGGGATGAGGAGGTGCAGCTTGTGGAGGAAGAGATGCGGCGTGTGCTTGCTTTTCTAGAATGGAAGGCAGGCTGGTGGGACAGGCAACGGGAGGCACAGCTGAACATAAGCCATGAGGTTCTCCAAGGCACCCATGCATATGCTGCCAAACAAGCCCATATCAACCGAGCACTTGCTGCCTCATTTGAAGTGCACTGGAGGGCTGAGCGAGGCTAGTACAGGTGGCAGCTTCAGGTTTACAGCAGCCAAATTAGAATTGTAGAAAGCAATAGAGCTAGAATATAAGTTCCAGGCACACAACAGGCCTCAGAATGCGTGCAAGTAAGACATGGAACTATGTGCTATATTTGGGTACTGCTACTTACCTCAGAACACATGCAAGTAAGACATGGAACTGAGGGGACAAAGACAAACTGTCTATGCTATTGTAAGGTAGAACGGTGTCTACAAGTTGAGTTCGAGTATATCCCCAGGTGAGATGATGAGAAGGATAAGAGGCTGTGTTCCTGACTGGTGAAAACACGCAGATGAGGAAAACAGAGAAGCGTAGATGTCGGTGTGTTGACACTGATGTTGGCTAGCGTTTGAGGTGTTGACGAGCTGAGGCGACGGTGATGTGAAGGACACAGATGTCAGCGATGGCAGTGGCAGATAACAGAGGTGATGGTGACGGCGAGCGATGACGAGGACGGACGATGGCAAGGGCGAGCAATGGCAAGGACAGACACAGAGCAAGACAAGAAATCAGAAGGGCAGTCACGGCACAGCAGGCACACGAGTCATCACACAGACGGAATGCACACGGAAAGGAAGGGGGAATAGGCCACAGTTGCCTGGTGCTTTTTACAGGCCAGATGTGGGGGTATTTTATAGGCAATGTGAAGATGATATGAAACATATAGAGGTACTGCCGGCGACAGACCGCATGGCGTTGTATGTGATATGAAAATGTGATGTCGAAGTTTTACTGAATCATCACGAAGGGTGCGACATCGAGCATAAGGCGACGGGAGCAAGGAATTGTACAGCGATAATTGAAGCTGACATCTAAGGGTGCGTTCAGTAACATTTTTTCGATGCGAGATACCAGCCAAATCTTTTTTTCGTCCAAACATTATTTCATGTGAAAAATTGTGCTGTTCGGTAACATTTTCATGCGCATGAAAACGTTATTTGGGTCTGATAACGCCAGCCAACGCGAAATACAACTTGGACCCTCGATTTCGTCGAGATTGCGTGACTGTGTGACGCCGCGTGTGACTTGCGTGTGACTTGTGTGATGCAACACTCACATACATCAACGGAATTTCCTCATGTGCAGGCACATCCTGGGTCATGTGTTGTCACGTGCACGCACACATCCGAAAAGAAAAATGAGGTGTTCGGAAAACACAAAAAAATTCTGAGGCCTCAAAACCACATCTCTATTTGGCACCCCCCCAGATTGAGATCACGCACAAACATTATTTGGCCCAAAAAGTTACCGAACGCACCCTAAATCTAATAGGGAAAGAGAGAAATGGAGAGGGAGTGAAACTAAAACAAAAGAGGGAAGATATGCAACGACACCCGAATCCTTCTATCCTGAATCCTCCCTAAATATCCTTATCGATCCAGACCTCGGAACGGTCGGCGAAGGCAGTGCACAACATATACAGCGTGGGGCGGTGGCAACTCTGGGTCTTGACTTTGGCTGGTCCGAAATGGGCGATCCAAGTGTCTTCGGCTGAGAGGGCTTGGTACGTGGTGAGCCGGGCAGTTTGACTGCATGGGGAAAGGGCCCAATCCATTGTCGACGCAGGTGAAGAACAAGAAAAACAAGAGGGGAGAAGACAAGGAAATGAAGTGTGAGTGAAAGAAACAAGTTGGACGCGTGGCGGGCTCAGGAGGCATCACGTGGTTGGAAATGGCCAATTCCAAGGCCATAGTGTGTGCACGCCCTACACTATATATAAGTGAATAAGGTTCTAGGGTTCTAAGCTAAACAAGTGTGCTACTGTCAGTGAGGAATGTATGGTACTCGGGCTGTCAATTTGTCAATCCACTCCACATGCTGTTTGCTACACTCCCCCTCATTTTGCAGACAGTCTGGGAACTGCAGTGAAATACCTCCTAACAAGAATTGAGGGCACGCAAGGATTCTATTTGGCAGTTGTGGCCGCATGTTGAGCTTTTCTGCCAGTGCACCAGTGCATGCATGGCATGGGATGGGTGTGATGGCACGTGACTCAGGTGTGACAGCCACGCGTTGCGAAGGTCTCTGCCGCCTGTGCATCTTCTGGGACGACACTGCATCCTCTTGACAAGCCTTGAAAGGAAACCAAATGGGCTTCTTGATGACAAGAGCCCAGGATGATGGATGGAAAAAGGGATAAAGGTGCGTGGTTTACTCCTTGGGGTGGTGCTGGCAAAATGACACTACTGTACAGCCAGTCATTTTCTTGTGGGCGATGATGCCCAGTGCAACGTTTCATTGTGGGGTGTGAACAGCTGAGTCCATTTCCTCCCCTTTTTATTTATTTTTTGCATCCCTCCCCTCACAGTCACCCCTTATCATTTTCATCCAATGGCTCTTTGTCAAGTGGCACATATTATTGATAGCACGTAGTGTTGCCGTGACTTGGCTAACTGCAAGTCAACTCACCCAAGTTATGGCTTTTGCCGGCCACGGCTATGGAAACCGATTCATCAGTTTTGACTCTAGCTTAGTCGCGGCTTTTGGTTGGATTAGCTGGCATCTCAAATCCCAACCAAACCCCAAGACTACCCCAAGTTGTTTGCACATTTTCCAGGCAACTGTGGTCCTCTCCCTCTCCCTCTTTGAATGCTTTTTGTCTCTCGTCTGACCAATCATCGACACTGTGCTCCGCCATTCGACTTTCCAGCTGCATACTGTATGTTTAGCTTTCTCACTGTCGCTGTCTCTTACCCTCTGCAGATTCCATTGTGCACCATCACCATCTCACTTGCTCCATTGTACGTCTTCAAATTTCAGGACGGGACATAACTGCCCTTCATGCCTCATGCTCAGTTCTTCTCTTCCCTTGCGCTTGCCCATTTTTCCCCATGTCCTGACCACTTACTTTCTTTCCCGCAGTGCCTGCACACTGCCTGCACCCGTGTTGGCAGGACCCACACAACATAACGCTGGCTGTAACCGCATTGGCAGCGCATACATGACATAACACCGCCTGTGCCTGCCATGGCAGCACACACAACACAACAAGGCGATCAAGTCTTTTGTGGGGTTTGAGTAGGTGAGTTTTTTTCCCCTAGTCCTGTGTGCTTTGCATACCCTCCCGATTCCTATCTCCTGAACGCCACCCTTGCATGCCCCCACACAAGCCTGCCCAGAAGCCAAAGCAGCCGCACCGTTACAAGGTCTCTCAATGAACGCCACCGCTGCACCCATATCATCTACACACATCCACGCTCAGACAAGCTGTACCTTATGCTCATAGGTATGTCTGACGTCCGCTTTGCCGACATCTCAACACTGACGCCCTTCTTGCTCCCCTGTTTCAACGCTATTCACCACGAAGGTGATAGTGATGACGAAGAGGGTATGTGACTCGCGCAAGGCATTCGGTCTTATGAGGGAAGCCAGGATCATGGCCCAGTCTGGCACGGTCTACACCATCACTGTCATCCTCATCATTACCACCTACATGATCAACTCGAACAGCCTCAACGTCGTCCTTGATGAATACTCAGGTCAATATTCATTTGCCCTGCAGCAGTACATGTCAAATGTGAACTATGCTGCCCCCCCATTCGATGTTGCGGAGCACCCCGTGAGTAACAATATCCTGCTCTGCACTGCCAAGAGTTCACCGTGCTTGTATCAGATCGTTCCTGGTAGCAATTACCACAGCGGGCATATGCGACCCACGTCTCATCGATCTTATTGACAAACACCTGCTTCGAGTATCCTCCCTCAGATCCCACTCCCTTTCAACACACCACCTACAACTCCATGGGGTACTTCTCTGTCGATGGCCACAACTGTTTGCTGCTTGATGGCCAACATCAGCCAAGCTTAGTCCCAGATCCTTCATGTTGTGATGGCTCTGTTGGCCAATTCGACACCATTGCCAGAGACTCAATCCTGTCAATTCCTCCCTCCTCCAGCTCTTCTGAGCTTGGTAATGCTGTCCTAGAGGTCCGCACACCAGAGACTCAGCAAGTGGGCCATACCTCCATTGCTCTGCCCTGTCTTCCTGTCTCAACCCAACCTGCACCCAAACATAAGTCATCTGAGAATGCAGTGGGGAAAACCACCGTAAAAACTGAGTATGGCACGACCGCTAGTGGTCGACCCTTCTTGCTGATGATGCCACTGGACCACAGCCCCAACTTGCCCCCGCGCAACTCATCCTCTCTGACCCTTTCTCCGCTGCGCCGCAAGGGTTCTACTGTCAAGCACCCACCCACTCTGTCAGGCCACCACGCTGCCGCCTCGCAGTTATCCGTTGATTTGAACGGCCTGCAGATCTCCCTGCCCATCATATGCTCCTACCAGAATTCCCTGTCTACGCGACCCCAGGAGCAAGAATCTGGTTACGTGTTATCCATGGATGGCTGTGATGAAGACGCCCCAGATGATGATGGTTCAGAGGACGACAAATTGTTGGCAGAGCTGAATGAAGGTGTCATCCCAGTGATGGGCTTTGCAGTCGCAAGCAATAAGCAGAATGCGGACTTCCATGACCTCTTCAAGACCATCCCAGAGGGAGACAGACTACTTGATCGAAGGTGCGTCTGCCTGTGGCGTTGAACTTGCATGACTAATGACTTACCAGACTATGGCTGTGCTCTACAACAGGAGATCCTCATTCAAGGTCGCATATACATTTCGGAGAACCACGTTGCTTCCATGCGAACATCTTTGAATGGGTCACCGATGTGTGTGAAAGGACATATTTGGTGTGTCATCTTTTGCTGATTCCATTGTAGCTCATCGTTCCAATTTATGAAATCATCTCACTTGAGAAGAAGATGACCGCCTTTGTCATTCCTAATGCTACTCAACTTACGACCCGTACCACCTAGTGTTGCCGCGACTTGGCTCAGAACTGGCCCGGCAAGCCGAAGCTGGTCGTTTTGCGACTCGGTTAACTGGACTGATCCTGGGAAAAGTCATGGCTCCAGTAGTCGTGACTTGCCTCGAGTCGCGACTCGAAGTTGACTCGGACCGCCTGTCCGTCCCTGTTTTTTTCAAGACAACGTCAAGACCGAAACAGCAATCACAATGTTCTTTCCCCTCACTGCTCCTCCGCCCGCGACGGTGCCAACCACTGCGCCATTCAGCCAGCACACCGAAAGAAGGCACCTGCGTCGGCAGCATATGCACACACGACAACGAGATCGTGCTTTTTGTGGGGGGGTGAATAGATGAGTCCAAAATTTCCCCCCTGTTCTGTGTGCTTTGCCCACCATCCTGATGCCCATCCTCACCTGCAAACCTGCTCACAGGGTCCACCCCATTTCAGCCTTGGCCCACCACCGCTGATGAGTCCCCCCCCCCTTTTTTTTTCTTTTTTTCCCTGTCCCCCCCTCCAGCTGCCTTCACCACTCATTCAGTCGTCCCATGTATGCACACATGTGCGCGGTTTCCTGTGGCTGCCTCCACCCCCACCTCTTCGACCCACATGGAGACCGCCATCGTTGAGCTGCCAGTGGCATCAAGCCCTTCCTTATATGGGCCCATTCAGTGCGTCTTGACCCCCTTCGCCTGCTCACATTGCTCCACATTGATTGCCACGACCCCCCGAGCTTGGCTCTCACGCCACTCGCACCACTAGCTCGCCACACTGCCATGCCATCCTCATCCTCCTCTGTGACATCGATGCGCCACGCTCGATAATCTTTGAGGCCATCTCGCATAGACTCCTCGCACACCTCCACGGTCTGGCCTTCCTCCAATCGATATCGGCTCCCTTCCCTCCTGCCACACATAATGGCCGCTGTATCTGGTCCTGTCACCCCAAGGCATCCTTCCCCCTTTCGAAAGGCCCAGAAGATTTCCAGGCCCTCCGCGACAACCACAGCCCACAGCCCCACTTCGGTAAGGCCCCTTTCGAACCCTAACGCGAAACTTTCTCACGCTCTTGTCGCTACCGTAGGGTGCAAGTGGAAGTGACCTGTATCATGGACACGAGCCAACAGCCAAGCTCTGTGCTCGTTTTGTTTCCAATCTTTTTGTGTGCCCGGATGTCCCTCCTCCCCCCTTGCGCGGACACGCCCTCGGTGCGCTCGAACGCGCTCTCTGGGGCTCAGCTATCAAACACTTGCCGTTATCCTTGCCCGTGGGAGCGGATCCGGTGCTTCGCGCTGCACTCATGGACGCGGCCAGGTGGAGATGGAGGCAGGAGAATATGGACATGGACACGAATACAGTGGAGCCTGAGGCAGGCAGGGAGCGAACGCTCCTCCCATGGGAGTTCACCGTCGACTACTGACAATTCGTGAAAACATGGGACGTACGACGCCCTTGCGCACTGGCCCGGCGCACACCTCGCGTGGACCAAGGCCAATGCCTCCTGCGATTTCTACACGCGCGGCCTGTGGTCCTGGAGTTTGGCACCCGAGCCTTCCCCCCGACAATCGTTTTGGGTGCGTTGTTGCCCCTGTTTCTTTCTCTGATGCTGATTCAAACAAATTTCCCGCTTCCTGACCGACTTGGTATGCCAACAACAACCGCAGCGCCTCAACCGACCATGTACAGCAATGTCCGACCGTGCACAGAACGCACGGTGCCGACGACGTCCATGCCCAAGGTGCATCCCGCAATTCTACGAAGGTCCGCATTAGCAGTGCATGCACAAAACGACGAGGAGCTTGCAATTTATTTATTTATTTTTATTTTGGAGGGCGGTTCGAATAGGTGAGTCCCAGTTCTGTGTGTCGCCCACCCTCCTGATGCCCCCCTCCCACACCCTTGCGTCCAACAAGCTGGGGTTGCAACGCTGATGTCGGTGGCACAGGTCCTCACCGTCCTCCCAGCGAAGCGGACCCTGAACAGGGGGTCCGCCTGCGTCGTGCCCACGTCACTTGACGGCCGTACCCCTCAGCCCATTTGCCCACATCGCCTCGCAACTTGATGCTGCACACTCTCGCACCCCTGTTTCGACGTTGTTCATCCCTCTGGACCACCACCACCATGCCCGACATCCCTACACCACCAGGACCGATGAGGGCTCGATGTATCATTCCAATGCGCCTCCCCTCGGTTGTCTCCCTGCGGTCGTCCATTCTGTCTTACACCAATGCCATGTCACACCGACGAAACGGCTGGCTGAGTAGCAAAGGGGACGAAATCTGTGGCAGTGGTAACAATGTACAACATTCTACCCCTACGTTATACGTCCTTTGCATACAACTGAGAAGGTTGGCAAGGTGGCATCCGTGAAGTTTTCTACCGGAGATACAGTACTTCTTGCAACAAAGGTTCGAAGGCCAAGTGTCGGCGTTATTATTGCTTTGTGAGAGGTCTCTAGGCCGGTGACAGATACTCAGATGTTTGCAAAGATACATTGGTTCCTCCGCCCGAATGAGCTCGCATGATCCCGCATGAAGAGGGAGCACCTAGAGGTACACCTTTTGATTGTCCCCTTTCCATATTTGTACGCTAACCAATGATACGCCAGAACAAGATTTATTTCTCCCTTCATTCCACTTCTGTCGTCGACACCTCTGCCATCCTTACCCATTGTGATGTTTCATCATCCTTGACAAAATCTCAAAAGCCTACTCCATCGTGATATAAGGCTCCCGCCTCAGCCATCGACAGCTGTTTCCTCTGCGTCAATGTGGTGGATTCTCGGTGCGGGTTGTACTATAAACTCAACTGGGTTGCTCACTGGCAACGGTCTCTTGAACGTGCTAAAGGACATGACATAGAATGGGGTTCTGGTGATCTGTGGGTGGTCGTGGTTAAGCCTGTCCTGAAAAAATGTGGGATGAAGTCATCAGAACGGGTCAAGGAAGATGCTGACTCTGGCTCTGGTACCAACAGCGATGGGGAGTACAAGGACGAATCAGCGACTGAACCCTCCAGCATGGACATTTCCTTATTTCCCGACAATGCCGACTCTACTGGGATGCCCCAGACACCATCGAAGAAATGCAAACAACCTACATCCATGGCCTCAACACCGCGACGTAAACGTGTGGCGCCTGCTTTAGCTGCTCTGACACCGCACTCAAAATGTGCTCTTCGTGCCCATGCACGTCGACCAACATTACGGGCTCCGCCACCAGAAATGGCTGGCGTACTTTCTTCCGGCAAGGCGTCCAAGGAGAAGGATCCTTGGTTGCGCGCGATGCATGCCCTCCATGTTGGTGCGCAGCCCGACTCCTTGTTTTGTCTTACCGAGGAAAATGTGCAGGTCATGTGCGCAGTTCAAGAGCTAATTGAGGAAGGTAGCAGTGGATGTATCTGTAAGCTATTCAACGTCCTTGTTGTGTCGACGATCAAGTGGTGAACTGGAACTACGTGTTACTTCAAGGAGCCATCAACAAGGAAGGCGAACCGGTATAGAAAGTCGATGACGCACAAGCAACAGGACTGCCTCGAGCGTCCGTGCAAGAAGGGCACAAAGTATGCTGACAGAGACATCACACCGGATGAAGTTATCCAGCACATCGAGGCCTGCTACGATGCGAAGCGCGATCGGTGGAACAGGTATGACCTTGCCGAACACAAGAAGCTATACGAGGAGTATGAGGTGGTCGGCATCGGCGTCATCTGCAGGTGGACGCCCGAGCATGGCGACTTTTCTGCTGGGCCTGCGTGAGGGGGTTGAGGCCCATGAGCTGTGCACCGGGTTGTCCAACACGCTTGAGCGCATCTACAATGTCAAGCTCCGCATAGTCGATATTATTAATTCACAAGTCATGTAAATAGCTCTGTAGTCCAGAAGTGCTATATATGCACCACAATAAATTTGAATCAGGAAAAAAAAAATGACGGCTCAAGTTGACTCATGAGCCGTGACTTGAGTCGAGTTGCGGTTTCAGAGTGAAAAACCGCGGTTAGTCAAGCCGCGTCTGGGAAAAGCCGCAGCTTAGTAAGCTGACTCGTGGTTAACCGAGTCATGGCAACACTAGGCCAGGCAATAGGAGGAGAGGATATAAAGCATATCGAAGGAGGAGGAGGAGGGGACAAGCCTGCATTCATAGGAGGGGTCGACGTTGCAGCTCAGTGAAGTTGCAGCTTTGACTCCCTTGACTTGGTTAAATTTCGGCTAAAGTCAATCTTGGCTATGAATTGAAACCGGCTTGGAGCCATAGCCGTGGCAATACTATACCCGTGATACAACCCTACATCCATCACATCCAACTTCCAACCTCTTCATGGCTGTACGCCGCAATCCTCCACGCTCATCAAAATCTATTGCAATCACTTCCTCTGCTATTGAATCTGACTGGTTTCCCAAGATCAAAGAACCTACTTCTAAGGTCCATCAGCAAATCAACATACTAAATCACCAAGCATACCCCTCTGAGATGTTTGCCAAGGCAGACAGCTTTCTTATATTTACAGCTTTTATTCAGAAGGGGAAAAAGTGTCGCCATCATGCTGTTGTCCCAGAGCCTGCCCAGTCCAGTGCCAAACACAATCCTCTTTCTAAGGAAGATGGCACCCTGGCAGCCAAAATCTGCATGCAGCAATTCAATGGCAGTGAACCCAGCTGGGAAGCTGTTGTGCAGTCTATCAGCAACCTTCAGGACAAGATCTTGGATTTTCGCTCAGATGACAAGGATTGGTCTGCTTGCCTAAGACAGTATGCCCCTTTTATACCTTCATCTTCTTCTCTTTCTTATTTTTCCATTAGCTTGCTCTACAGATATTCATTACTGTATTCTTCTGGAAGTAGTGTCTGCATCATAAAAGTCACCCATACTGGTCAAGAAGCATCTTTTGGTCTCAAGGCAACACACCCCATCCCTGCTGGCACCTTCATTATGGAGACATGTAGCTCTATGTCACTTGACTGTGCTTCTGCTCCAGGCCCATCTGTGATAGAGGCTGCTCCCAGCCAGCTTGGTCCTCTGGGGCAGAGGTTGATCCTTGGACCATTTCGATTTGTCAACCATGACTGCAAGCCCAATGCTCAAGTGAGTTTTCCTCTATACTCTT
>Ga0307510_10006656_pt1 | contig 13784 bp, 12 predicted proteins | sample 12_EM_MG_FD_207224 | JGI IMG/M metagenome (GOLD analysis project Ga0307510, IMG submission 207224) | Populus trichocarpa ectomycorrhiza microbial communities from riparian zone in the Pacific Northwest, United States - 12_EM | ecosystem: Host-associated > Plants > Roots > Unclassified | place... | reverse complement strand
AAAACCGCCATTACACGTGGAGCAATTTTGTTTAAATCTTCACGAATACAGAATTCTAAAACTGATACATTGATCAAATTATCACGTTTTGCAATACCAATTGTATTAGCAAAATTACGTAATGAAGCAGCTGTATAACCTCTTCTTCTTAACCCGGAAATAGTTGACATTCTGGGATCATCCCAACCTTTAACATGCTTTTCCTTAACCAGTTGCTGTAATTTTCTTTTACTGACAACGGTATGTGAAAGGTTACGTCTTGCGAATTCTCTTTGCTTTGGACGAATATTATTTTCATCAATAATCTGATCTAAAAACCAATCATATAATTCACGGTGAGGTAAAAATTCAAGTGTACAAAATGAATGTGAAATTTGCTCTAAATAATCACTTTGGCCATGTGCCCAATCGTACATTGGATAGATTTTCCAGATATCTCCTGTTCTATGATGATGTTTGTGTAAAATCCTGTACATAATAGGATCACGCATCAGCATATTGGTAGATTTCATGTCTATTTTTGCACGAAGAATGTGAGTTCCAGCCTCAAATTCCCCATTTTTCATTCTCTCGAATAAATCTAAATTTTCTTCTACAGAACGATTTCTAAACGGACTATCAATACCTTCGGTCGATGGAGTTCCTTTTTGAATAGCCATATCTTCAGAAGACTGACTGTCAATATAAGCCTTATTTTTTTTTATTAATAAAACAGCCCAATCGTACAATTGTTGGAAATAATCTGAAGCATAACGTTCTTCAGTCCAGTTATAACCCAGCCATTCAACATCTTTTTTAATTGCATCAACAAATTCCTGTTCTTCTTTTTCAGGATTAGTATCATCAAAACGCAAGTTTACAGGAGACTGATAATCAATACCTAAACCAAAATTTAATGCTATTGAACTTGCGTGTCCAATATGCAAATAACCATTTGGTTCTGGTGGAAAACGAAAACGAAGTTTGGAATTTGACAGACCTGATTTCAGATCTTCTTCTATGATTTGTTCAATAAAATTGAGTGATTTCTCTTCTGATGCCATTATTTATAGTAATTTTAGCAAAGATAAAAAAGTTTAGAGTTTTCGGTTTACAGTTTAGAGTTTTCTTTAGAAACTTATCAGTAAACCTGAAACTTACAACTTGAAATTAAATTTAAAATGGGAGTTATAAAGCTAAAAAACATCCGCACTTTTTCGTACCATGGATGTCTAATTGAAGAAGGAAAAATAGGATCTGATTATACTGTTGATCTAAAAATCATAACCAATTTAAAAAAATCAGCTGAAACAGATCATTTAGCAGACACTGTTGATTATGTACATTTGAATAAAATTGTTACAGAAGAAATGGCAATTCGTTCGCATTTATTAGAACATGTGGCCAAAAGAATCAATATTCGTGTCTTAGCAGAAATAGAATCTATACAAAAAACAACGGTTTGGGTCTCTAAAATAAATCCTCCTATTGGTGGTGATGTTGAATCAGTTACTATAAAAATGACTGAAATTAGAAAGTAATTCTTTCAATTAAAAAAGTAATTTTTTAAAATAGTTACTTTTAATCTTTTGAATTTTAAAGATTTTAGTTACTTTTGCCATCCGTTCAAGTAATGGCGTCGTGGCCGAGCGGCTAGGCTGGGCTCTGCAAAAGCTCCTACTCCGGTTCGAATCCGGACGATGCCTCTAAAACCTTCAAGGAAACTTGGAGGTTTTTTTATGTTAATTTTTGTCTTTGCGAGGAACGAAGCAATCTCACTAAGCATAACAATATTGTAAACTTTATAGGAGTAAGATTGGCTTCGTTCCTCGCAAAGACAAACTGTACTTATAAACACAAAAAACCTCTCAAATTGAGAGGTTTAAATTTATATTTTTCAATTATTAACAACTACTTCTCAATCTTTTCAAAAGCATTTTTAACCATTTCTTTTTCTTTAGGAAACCAGCCCTGAACCATTAATACAACTCCAAAAACCATTAAAACAATACTGATAATCTTTTTTATTTTTAAGATATTGGTTGGAGTCATTTTAGACTTTAATTGTTTGGCTAGTAGTATTTTAATACAATCAACCAGTAAATAAGTAACAATAACTGTAGTAAAAAAAGTAAACATTCTTGAATTTTGCATTTCTAATTTCGGCCCGATAGAAATAATAACAGCCAGCCAGAAACCAAGAACTCCAATATTAATAACGTTTAGTAAAAAACCTTTTACAAACAGACTTCCATAGTTTCTTTTTATAATATCACGATCTATTTCTTCGTCATTAATCTTTTCTTCTTTTTTCAATTTTACAAAAGAAATAATACCATATGCCAGCATTATAATTCCTCCAAAAATAAAAAGAGCAGGTTTATCTTTTAGGCTCTGAATTAGTCTGTAACTTCCTAAATAAGCGATTGCTATAAAAAAAATATCACCTAATACTACACCAAGATCAAAAACTATTGCAGCTCTGAATCCTTTTGTAATACTGGTTTCCAGTAGTATAAAAAATACTGGGCCAATCATAAAACTTAAAAAAAGTCCCCATGGCAGCCCAGCTAAAATATCATTTATCATTAAAATACAATTAGTTTACTTTATTTCTTCTATTTTTCCTCCAAAAACTGTTTTCTGATTAATTTGTTTTGGTTTTCCATAAATGTAAATAGAGCCTCCTGCGCTAACTTTTGCATCAACTAAAGTAGAAGCATTCACATCTGCTTTTCCTCCCGCAGAAACACTTACTTTCGTTTGAGCAGTATCTAATTTACTTGCCAAAAGATAACCACCGGCTCCTAATTTTGCATCCTGGTTTGAAGCCTTACCGGATAAAGTAATTTCTCCTCCTGAAACAGAACTTACATTTAGTTTATCTACATCTACATCTGCATTTATTTTACCGCCTTCTTGTGCACTAACCTTAAAAGAAGTTGCTTTTATAGTTTCTTTACTTGTAACTACTGCCCCTTCATTAACATCAATAAGTTCTATATGTTTATAATAAACAGTAATATCCAAATCATCACCTGACAATAATTTTGGGAAAGGCATTCTTAATTTTAATAATCCTTGTTTATTAACTACTTCAACTTCAGATTCCCGGGCTCCTTTTATTACAATCTTATTATCTGACGATTGTACTAATTTTACATGTAATTTATCGAATACTTTAACTGAATCAAAATCTCCTAACTCTTTGGTAACCTGACCAAAAGACAATTGTGCAACTAATATTGCAGCTCCTATAATTAATTTTTTCATTTTTCTAATTTTTAAATTTAACAACTATTCAGCTCTTCGTAAAAAATGAAAATCTAATTGTTTTTTAACCAAATCTGCATTTTTTACTTTAACGTAAATTTCATCTCCTAATTGTAAAATACTGTTTGATGTCGCACCAACTAAAGCATATTGCTTTTCATCAAAAGTATAATAATCATCTTTTATTTCACGGATTCTAACCATTCCTTCACATTTGTTTGAAATGATTTCAACGTAAATTCCCCATTCGGTAACACCTGAAATAACACCCAAAAACTCTTCATCCTGATGATCCTGCATGTATTTAACCTGCATATATTTAATACTGTCACGCTCAGCATTAGTCGCTAAACTTTCCATATTAGAACAATGCTGAGATTTGGTTTCATATATTTCTTCATCTACAGATTTGCCTCCATCAAGATAATATTGTAATAATCTATGCACCATAACGTCCGGATAACGACGAATTGGCGAAGTAAAATGACTGTAATAATCAAAAGCTAAACCATAATGACCAATATTATCTGTCGAATATTTAGCTTTACTCATACTTCTAATAGCAAGAGTATCAATTAAATTCTGCTCTTTTTTACCATTTACTTCTTCCATCAAAGCATTTAATGATTTTGAAATATCGCTTTTATTACGGAAATCAATTTTATAACCAAATTTAGCAATTACAGCTGCCATCGCAATTAATTTATCTTCATTTGGTTCATCATGGATTCTGTAAACAAATGTTTTCTTTTGTTTACCAATATATTCTGCGACTTTTCTGTTGGCCAAAAGCATGAATTCTTCAATCAGATGATTCGCATCTTTTGATACTTTGAAGTAAACTCCTTCCGGCTCACCTTCAGCATCTAAATTAAATTTTACTTCGACTTTATCAAAAGAAATTGCTCCATTAGCCATTCTTTTCTTTCTTAAAATCTTGGCTAATTCATCTAATTTTAAAGTAGCAGAAACAATTTCATCTGAAACAACATAAGAATCACCGGTAATAGAAATATCAACAGGAATCGTATTATCTTTTGTTTTTGACGGATTTAATATTTGTTTTCCTTGTTCGTCAAGAACCCACTTTTCTTCATCTGAATTTTTATTTTTAGTGTGGGTTTCAATGATATATTGTGCTTCTTCATAAGCAAATCTCTGATCTGAATAAATTACAGTTCTTCCAAACCATTGGTTGATAACCTGAGCATTTTCTGAAACTTCAAATATAGCAGAGAAGGTATATTTCTCTTCATTTGGACGTAACGAGCAAGCAAAATTAGATAAAACTTCAGGAAGCATTGGCACTACTCTATCTACCAAATAAACGGAAGTCGCACGTTGATATGCTTCGTCATCTAAGATTGTTCCTTCTTCCAGATAATAAGAAACATCGGCAATATGAATTCCGATTTCATAGTTTCCGTTCTCTAACTTTTTGAAAGACAAGGCATCATCAAAATCTTTTGCATCTTTAGGATCTATCGTAAATGTTAGCGTATCACGCATATCACGACGTTTTGCAATTTCAGATTCCTGAATTGAAGTATCTATTTTTTGTGCATAAACCTCTACTTCTACCGGGAAATCTGCAGGCAAACCATATTCAGCCAAAATAGCATGAATCTCAGTATTATGTTCACCAGGTTTTCCTAAAACACGAATTACAGATCCAAACGGACTATCAGCTCTTTTTGGCCAGTCTTCAATTGTAACTAAAACAACATCACCATTTTCAGCTTCTCCAATTTTATCCTTTGGAATAAAAATATCCGTATACATTTTAGGATTTGCAGTAGAAACAAAAGCAAAATTTGCCTGAATATCTATTACTCCGACAAAATCTGTTTTATTTCTTTCTATAACTTCAATTACCTCACCTTCAGGCCTTTTTCCTTTTCTTCTGTTATAAACGTAAACTTTTACTTTGTCTTTATCCAGCGCACGATTCAAATTATTGGTAGGAATAAAAACATCTTCTGTAAAATCAGGACAAATAAAATAAGCTGTTTTACGACTTGTCATATCTATTGTTCCTTCGTAATAATCCTGGCTAATTGCTTTTACCAAATATTTACCGGGTTCAGATTCTACTATTTTTTTTGAAGCAGCCAGGATTTTTAAATCTTTTATAATCTCATTTCTGCTTTTTGTATCATCAAGTTCTAACTTTGCTCCTATCTGTTTGTAATTAAATGCTTTATTTGGGCTTTGCGATAAAATCTTTAATATTTTACTTGAGAAATCCTTCTCATTTTTTATCGGCTTTCTAATTTTCTTACTCATATATCTTTTCTTATAAAGTTTAAAATTACAAATAAGATATCAGATAACAGATTTTAACAATTAGAATTATTAAAATTATAACTTTCATATGCAAATATTTATTGATTTTTAAAAATCCTATGTAATTAGCATATTTTAAAAATGCTTGTGAAAAATTATTAATAATGCTCATTTCGTATCTTTACAAAAAGACCTTTTATGGAAAGCTTTAAAACAATCGCCATATTCAATTACGACCACGAAACGGTTATTCTTAAACATTTATTAGAGCAGGAAGGAATTCCTTATTTTTTTGAAAACGAAATCACTTTGTCAGTCGTTCCGTTTTATTCTGCTGCGCTCGGTGGCATCAAACTCAAAGTTCATCCCAACGATTTCGAACAGGTTCAGGAAATTCTGGACAGTCTTAACAATCCTCTCAAAATCGTTTAAACCAATCTATTTTTTAATTTTAAATATTTTTTTTCTTTTTAAAATTTCAAAGTTGTCAACATATATTAAATACAACAAAAAGAAAAATTTAAATTTAATTAATTTTTGATGGTTATTATAGCGTGTTAATATGTGCAATAATTTTATTTTTAAATGTATTGAAATGAAGTTTTACTTATTTATATAGAGTTATCAACATAGTTATATTTTGTTAAATGATTAATTTATAAGACTTTTTGTATTTTAATTAACAACGGTTCACAACCAAAAATGAATTCATTTTGTAGATAACTTCATAAAGTGAATTTTGTTGAAAATGGCATTTTTGGTATTGATAACTTTTATAAAAATACATCAAACTTTATTAGGTTTTTTCATTCCAGTTTTGGATTAGGTTTTTTTTCGACACAACCAAAAAATACTTCTGATTTTCTATCTTGACTTATCAACAAATAATGTTAATTTAAAGTTAACTGAATATCAACGAATTATGATTTTGTATTAACATTCTTAAATTTTAACAAAAAAAATATTTATTATTAATTGATAATCAGTATATTATAGAGATTTAAAAATTGTTGATAACAGATAATGCTTTGATATAAAGTGAGTTATAAATTATGTTTTTTTCGCCACGAATTTCATAAAATATACCCGAATTATAATTTAATTATTTAGATGTACTTTTTAAGTTTAAAGAAAAAAATTAGTGCAAATTTGTAAAATTCATGGCTAACTTTTTCCTAATTAGTGTGCAGCTACGATATTCTTTGGCTAAATTTGCAGGACACAACTTAAAAATATTATTTATAATGAAAATTTCGATAGGAAACGATCACGCAGGACCGGAATACAAAAAAGCAATTGTTGCTATGCTGAAAGCAAAAGGACATGAAGTAACCAATTATGGAACAGACTCTGAAGATTCTGTTGATTATCCTGATTTTGGACATCCGGTTGCGAATGATGTTTCTGAAGGAAAAGCCGATTATGGAATTGTAATCTGCGGAAGTGGAAACGGAATTGCAATGACGGTTAATAAACACCCAAAAGTAAGAGCTGGTTTATGTTGGACGAAAGAAATTGCAGTATTAGTACGTTTGCATAATGATGCTAACATTATTAGTATCCCGGCGCGTTTTACTTCAATTCCGCAAGCAGTAGAAATGGTTGAAACTTTTCTGAATACTGAATTTGAAGGAGGAAGACACCAAAACAGAGTGAACAAAATTGCTTGTCAATAAATAGATATGGGACACGATCACAGTCATCATCACGGACATCATCATGAAGTAACAGGTAAAAATTTATCAATATCTATTTTTTTGAATATTGGTATTACCCTCGCTCAGATTATTGGGGGATTTATATCGGGAAGTTTATCTTTATTATCTGATGCACTGCATAATTTTAGTGATGTTATTTCTTTGATTTTAAGTTTTGTGGCACATAAATTGGCAAAGAAAAAACCAAACTCTTCAAGTACATTTGGTTATAAAAGAGCAGAACTTATTGCCGCATTTATAAATGCGGCAACTTTAATTATAGTGGCTGTTTTTTTGATTTACGAAGCAATTGTCAGATTTTCAGAACCTGTAGTAATCAGTTCTAATCTGGTTATTTGGTTATCTGTTTTAGGAATTGTTTTTAATGGTTTTTCGGCTTTACTTATTAAAAAAGATGCAGATCATAACTTAAATATGCGATCGGCTTATTTGCATCTTTTTACCGATATGATGGCTTCAGTTGCTGTTTTGGTTGGCGGAGTCTTAATGAAATATTTTCAGTGGTTTTGGGTTGACAGTGTAATTACGCTTGTGATAGCTGTTTATTTGATTTTGATGAGTTTAGATTTATTAAAATCATCTACAAAGATGCTGATGCTTTTTACTCCGGAAGATTTGGATATTGAAGAAATTGTAAAAAAAATCCATGAAGTTACCGGAAACCATCGTTTATTTCATATTCATGTCTGGCACTTAAATGATAATGAACTTCACTTTGAAGCACATTTAGATTGTAAAGAGAATATCTCTATTTCGGATTTTAATGGAATTGTTTCACAAATTGAAGAAGTTTTATTTCATGATTTTCACATCAGTCATTGTACAATTCAGCCTGATTTTGAAAAAGATTGTAATAAAGAATATGTTCTTCAGAATGAGTAAATCTCATTTTTCATATTAATTAAATAAATCCTACTTCTGAATTATCAAATACTTCAAAAAAATTGGGTGCTACGCACCAAAGAAATAGTAAACCAGCCGGATTTTATAATTCACTCGTTTTTTGTAAAAACGTTAATTGAGTCAGTCTGTTGACTGAATTAACATTAATTCAGTCAACAGACTGACTCAATTAACATTAATTCAGTATCTTTGTAATGTAATTCTAACTTAAAATAGAATGAAAAAGCATTTAAAAAGAGCAATAATACAAGAATTTAAAAAAAAAGTAATTCCAAATAAAGTCTTGATTTTACTAGGAGCAAGACGTGTTGGAAAAACGGAACTTATTAAAAATTATTTGGAAGATATTCCAGCCAATAGTTATTTACAACTTAACGGGGAAGATATTAATGACGCTAATTTACTTAAAGAACGTTCAGTTCATAACTATAAACGACTTTTATCAGGCATTGATTTATTAGTAATTGATGAAGCCCAGAATATTGCTGAAATTGGTTTAATACTTAAATTGATTGTGGATTCAATTGAAGGCATCAAAATTATTGCCACAGGTTCATCGATGTTTGATTTGAGTAATAAATTAGGAGAACCATTAGTTGGAAGAAAAAACACATTATATTTATTTCCCTTGACACAGATTGAATTTTCGGAAAATGAAAATTATAAACAAACACTCGAAAATTTAGAAGACAGACTGCTTTTTGGGGGCTATCCTGAATTAGTGCAATATGACAGCTGGCAAGATAAAAAAGAATATCTTTTTGAAATTATCAATTCGTATTTATTAAAAGATATTTTGGTTTTTGAAGGCATTAAACATGCTGATAAAATTTATGATTTACTACGCTTAATAGCTTATCAAATAGGAAAAGAAGTTTCGATTCAGGAATTGGCTAATCAATTACAGCTCTCAAAAAATACAGTTGCCAATTATTTAGATTTACTTTCGAAAGTATTCATTCTTTTTAAAGTAGAAGGTTTTAGTCGAAACTTACGTAAAGAAATAGTAAAATCAAGCCGATGGTATTTTTATGATAATGGTATTCGAAATGCTATTATCAACAATTTTAATACACTTGATTTAAGAAACGATGTTGGTGATTTATGGGAGAATTATTTAGCTTACGAAAGAATAAAAAAACAGCATTATCAGAAAATAAAAACCAACAATTATTTTTGGCGTACTTATGATCAGCAAGAATTGGATTGGCTGGAAGAAAAAGGAGATAATCTTGAAGGATTTGAATTTAAGTGGAATGAGAATAAAAAGACAAAAATTCCAACTGCATTTGCAAAAGCTTATCCTGACGCGGTTTTCAATCTTATAAACAAGGCCAATTATTTAGATTTTATCACTTAATTTAAGATAAACTATCATAATCTGAATAAGAAAAATTGCAGAAAATTTCACAATAAAAGAGGATTTACTCGTTTTATGTTTAAAAATCAACATGGCCAATAACAATCCGACAGAACCACCAAAAAGACCCAGTGCAAAAAGCATTTTTTCAGAAATTCTGCGTTTATTTTTGACTGCCAGATACTTATCATATCCAGTGGTGAGAAAAGTAAAACTATTTATAATTAAAAAATACAGTAATAAAATTTTCATAGGCTTAAAATTAAAAACAAAGATATTATTTTAGCCAAGTAAATGATAAATTTGTAACTATGGTTTTATGGGACAGATTATCTCATTTTATAATTAAGAAATCATTTGATTAAAAGTATGACTAACATTCAATTCATTGCCAAGACTGTTCAAACAGCAGCGATTAACATTCAGAACACGGTAAAATTATTAGAAGAAGACTGTACGATTCCGTTTATTTCCCGTTACCGAAAAGATACTACAGGAAATCTTGACGAGGTTGTAATTGAACAGATTGCCAAACTTCAAAAAGAGTATGAAACAATCGTAAAACGTAAAGAAGCAGTTTTAAAATCTATTGAAGAACAAAAATCGCTTACGCCGGAATTAAAGCAAAAGATTGAACAAAGTTTCGACTTACAGGAAATAGAAGATTTTTATCTGCCTTTTAAAAAGAAGAAAAAAACAAAAGCGGATGTTGCCCGCGAGTTTGGTTTAGAGCCATTAGCCAAAATTATAATGGCGGAAAATGATGTCGATGTCGATTTTATTTCAACACAATATATTAATGATAATGTTATTAATGAAGAAGCCGCAATTCAGGGAGCACGAGATATTATTGCCGAATGGATTAACGAAAATATATATGTTCGTAAACAACTAAGAAGGTTATATCAGCGAAAAGCGACAATCGCAACCAAAGTGGTAAAAACGAAAAAAGACGATGAAAATGCACAAAAATTCAGTCAGTATTTTGATTGGCAGGAACCGTTGACCAAAGCACCTTCACATAGATTATTGGCAATGCTCCGTGCCGAAAATGAAGGCTTTGTAAAAATGAAAGTCGAAGTAGATCTTGATGAAGCTTACGATATTATTGACGAAATAATTATCAAAAAACAAAATAGCACAACGGCGCATTTGCAATTGGCAATTGAGGACAGTTACAAACGTTTATTGAATCCGGCGATAGGAAATGAAACTTTGCAGGAAGCAAAAGCAAAAGCAGATGCCAATTCGATTCAGGTTTTTGCGAACAATCTGGGACAGTTATTATTAGCGCCGCCTTTGGGTGAAAAAAGAATACTGGCAATCGATCCGGGGTTCAGAAGCGGCTGTAAAGTTGTGTGTCTGGATGAAAAAGGGGATTTATTATACAACGAAACGATTTATCCACATGCGCCTCAAAATGAAGAGGTAATGGCGATAAAAAAAATTCGATCGATGGTAAATGCGTATCAAATTGACGCCATTTCTATCGGAAACGGAACGGCTTCAAGAGAAACCGAATTTTTTATAAAAAAAATCGCGTTCGACAAACCGCTGCAGGTTTTTATCGTTTCGGAGGCGGGAGCTTCTGTATATTCGGCATCAAAAATTGCGAGAGAAGAATTTCCAAATTATGATGTTACGGTTCGTGGTTCGGTTTCTATTGGGAGAAGACTTTCTGATCCTTTGGCGGAATTGGTAAAAATCGATCCGAAAGCTATCGGAGTAGGGCAATACCAACATGATGTTGATCAGACTAAATTAAAAGAAGAACTTGATAATACAGTAATTCGTTGTGTGAACTCGGTAGGAATTAATATTAACACGGCGAGTAAACATTTATTAAGTTATGTGAGTGGAATAGGAGAGAAGCTTGCCGAAAACATTGTGCAATACCGCTCAGAAAATGGTCCTTTTGAAGATAGAAAACAGCTGAAAAAAGTCCCTCGTCTGGGTGACAAAGCGTATCAGCAAGGCGCGGCATTTATCAGGATTTCGAATGCAAAAAATCCTCTAGATAATTCGGCTGTGCATCCGGAGGCTTATCCGGTTGTTGAAAAAATGGCTAAAGATTTGAAACTCTCAGTAAACGACTTAATTGCAAACAAGGAAAAAACAGCCTTAATTAAGGCCGAAAACTATATTACACCAGAAATTGGTTTATTAACGTTAAAAGACATCATTAAAGAGCTTGAAAAGCCTGGATTGGACCCAAGAAAGTCTGCGAAGGTTTTTGAATTTGATGCGAACGTAAAATCAATCAAAGATGTAAGGACCGGAATGATTTTACCGGGAATTGTGAATAACATTACCAATTTCGGCTGTTTTGTTGATATCGGAATTAAAGAAAGTGGATTGGTTCACATTTCACAATTAAAAGCCGGTTTTGTGAGTGATGTAAACGAAGTTGTAAAATTGCACCAGCATGTTGATGTAAAAGTTACTGAAGTTGATGAAGACAGAAAGAGAATTCAGTTGACGATGATACTTTAAAATTATTATAAAATAAAAAAATCCCAAATTACGTTCGTAGTTTGGGATTTTCTTTTTTAAGATTTTATTTTAAAATTACCTTTTTGGTGATACTTTTATTATTACTTGTAATTTTTATCAAATACAAACCTGAAGAATGATTTGCTAAATTTATCTCTGTATTTTCAGAAGTTGTTTTTTGTTCTGAGATAATATTTCCCTGTGGAGAAATTATTGAAATCACAGATTTTTCCGGTGCAGAAACGGTAAACTTATCATTGCTCGGATTTGGATATAAAGTAATAGCTGTTTTTTTAATATCAAAATCATCGGTTGATAAGGTTGCGTTTTGTGGTAAATAAAAATTACCAGTTAATAAAAATTGGTATAATGTTTTTAAGGTCTGATTAAAATAGCTGTTTGGTTCGCCTAATCCGTTCAAATCATTATAAGAAGCATCCAAATGTGCTTGATTTTCACCTGCCATTGCTGCACAGGCAAACGAACCTACAAAAGTAGCATTGTGCCATTGTCCGCTCACAGTACCATTTTGGTTATAACCGTCTTTAATATTGGCTGAACCACCAAGATTTACGCGAACAAAATCCGATGATTTTTTGGCATAGGTTTTTGCATCTGCATTTCCGTACCATACATAATCCACCGAAATTCTCCAAGGTGTTCTTGCCGCATCATAAGTATACAATTTACCTTGATTGGCATATCCGTTGGCTTCTGATGAGTAAGTACCTGATGCCGTACACCAGTCAGAAACTAAACCGCCAACAGCATTGTTTTGGGTTAAATTACTGTTGATAACGGTGTAGGCTTTTGATGCAACTGAATTCCAAAATGAAGTATCATTGGTAAAAGTTCCAAAAGCGCGGTAATAAGCAGGCGAAAAGTAAGAAGAATTGGTAAGTGAACTTCCACCGAAGGCATCCCCAGGCTTGAGTACAAAAGTATTAGCTTCAACTTCATGCGCTTTTATAGCAGCAATTAATGTTTTAGCATCATTTTTATAATTAATTGTTCCGGCACTTGCCCATTGATAGTCGGCAACAATTAATGCAAATGCAGCGTCCAAGTCGGCATCAGTAGCACCGTTCGCACCGTCAGTTCCTGAGCAGCCATTAATTCTCCAATTCATAACACCATTACTGTTAACATTATCTTTATAGTAAAGCCAGAGACCATCAAAAAGTGTTTTGTCAGCTGCGTAAGCGCTTAAAAGCATTCCGTAACCAATTCCTTCAGAAACAGTTTGCCAGGAATTGTCAAATTTTACTCTGTATCTTCCGTTCGTGCAGGCCTCAACAAAATTGGTTTTCCAAGTGTTATAATTGTTTAATGCATCCTGGCTGTTTTTTGATGTGGACATTAAACCATTTGCATAGGTTTTACTTGCAGGAAAGGGCTGGGTTTGCGAATAACTTTTAAAACAAAGAATAAAAGCTACAGCTAAAAATAGGTTTTTCATATTTATATAAATTTAGGGAAGTGTAAAAGTAAGATTTTTTATATGAATATAAAAGCCCAAAACTGTAATTACAGTTTTGGGCTTTAAAAACGCTATAAATTAGCTTATTTTTTTATTATTAATTTTTGAGTTTTTATTTTATTGTTACTATTATTTTTAATAAAATATGTGCCGTCGGACAGATTTTCTAAATTTAAAACAGTAGCTACATTTTCATCTAAATTAAATGATTTCAAAGTCTTTCCTAATATGTCTGCAATAATGTAATTTCCTTTATATGGAGTAACAATATTTACCATTCCTTTACTAGGAT
>Ga0307510_10006655_pt1 | contig 13787 bp, 20 predicted proteins | sample 12_EM_MG_FD_207224 | JGI IMG/M metagenome (GOLD analysis project Ga0307510, IMG submission 207224) | Populus trichocarpa ectomycorrhiza microbial communities from riparian zone in the Pacific Northwest, United States - 12_EM | ecosystem: Host-associated > Plants > Roots > Unclassified | place... | reverse complement strand
TTCAAACCTGATCGCTAATCAGTTCAACGATGAGATTTGAACTATAAAAATCATGAGAAATACTATCGCCTCACCGCCCAGGCAAGGCCGTCAGCCCCGCGGATTTCAATGTGCCCGGATACCTCGAACTTTTTGAGGTCTATAACTGCCACATAATTGTCGCCGGTGCAGCCTATAAACGCGCGTGATCCGTCATCGTCCACCAGGATACCGGCCGCACCGTGACCGGTACTCAATCGCTTCACTTCCTTGTGCGACGTCACATCATAAATAAACAGATCACCCGTCCTCAGGCTTGTGATTAGTACCAGCTTGCCATCAGGCGTAAACTTCAGCCGGTTAGCGCCGACAACCTTTGCATCAATTGTAGCTGTTGCCTTTTTGGCTGCGATATCGATAATAGTAATAGTTCCGTCTTCAGCGCCGGCGGTCCATAATTCCCGGCCATCAGGCGATACATCAAACCCCTCTGAACCTTTCCCTACCGGGATAACAGTTTGTACCCAATCCTTATGCGGCGGCGGTGTAAATCCTGCAGGGTTTGGAGCCGGCTTGAGCAGGCTGTCTACCAAAATACTTACCGTTGCAGCCGAGACATTGGTGGTATAAACCTTTTTCGCATCCGGGGTAACGTAGATCATGTGTGTCCGGTCCTGACCTGTCCCCATACTCCAGTCGAGTTTACTGGTTGCCGGGTCATAGCGGCCAACGGCTTTGGCCCCCTCTGCACTGAACCACACCTTTCCATCAACAAATGTAAGTCCATGCGGACCCATCAGTGGTCTTGTATCAATATTGGCTAACGGTTTTTGCGCCACCAGGTCGATCACATTTAGCTCATGCAAACTGCCGCCGCCGTAGATAGAAACATAAGCTGTCTTACCATCTGACGACGCGATAACCTCATGCGGGTCAGAACCAACCGGCACCCTTGTAACAACCTTCAGCGTCGTAGGATCAATAATCGCCAGGATATGATCCGCTTTTGAAAGTGCCAGTAACGAACGCGTAGGGGTCGACTGAGCAGAGCATCTGATTACAGAACACGGAAGTATTAAAATGGCCAGTATAAGTGTGTAAGCTTTTACTAAATGATTGGTTTTCATGACGGAATGCTTAAATAAAATTACAGATTAATACCTGAAAGTCACAACTGGGCCGACTCTGATTTTTTTTCTTCGTAGTCGATATTAATGGTTACTTCGTCCGAGAGGGTCAGGCTTGAACTGCCAACTCCAAAATCCAGCCGGTTTATTTTGAAAGTACCTTTATATTCAACCGAATTCCCTTTATCCAGGTAAGCAAAAGGCATTTCGATTTGTTTTGACTTATCCTTAATAGTAAGAATAAAAGTACCGATATAGTTATTGCCGCTTTTGCGCCTCAAAGCAACTGATTTGAGTGAAATTTTTGGATAGCGTGCAGCATCAAAAAAATCCTCGCTGCGTAAATGCTCGTCCTTGCCCGAATTGCCCGTGTTGATCGTGCCAACATTAACCGATGCCTCGATTGCGCTTGCGTTCAGATTATCAGGGCTGAAATGTACTTTCGTTGCAAGACCGCCAAAGGAACCGCCGGTCGTGATACCCATATTTTTAATTTCAAATGTTATTGACGACCGTATGACAGGCGTCTGTGCATTCACATCGCCTGTACAATAAGCCAAAATGATCACTATTAAAACAAAAAATTTCTTCATATAACTAAGTGTTACTTTTCTAATAAACGATTATTTGCCTGAAGGTGGTGCACCCGGTCCACCAGGGGGAGGGCCGCCAGGGCCATGGTGTTCTTCAGGTATTTTTATCTCAGGATGCGCCGTGCCTTGATGGCAGGTATTGCAATTGACCCCTGTAGCCAACACCATCCCAAGCGTGTCCTTTTTAGCCTGGAAATATTTCTTATTGATCTTCGCTGTCATCAGGAACATATGGCGTGCTGCTGTCTTTTCCGGTTTAGCATCACTTGCAAAATCCATCTTACCAGTCTGCTCATTACGTACATGACAAAAGTTGCAACGTACGCCTAAAGAAGCAGACCACACATCCATCTCATGGTCGAGTACGCGGAAAGGTATGTTTTTAGGAAAAACCTTAAGGTTGACAAGTTTTGGAGGCTCCTTTTGCTGGGGTAGTGTTGCGGCAACGCTTAAAGCAATCACTGCAAGTACCCCCGCTGTTACAACGAAATGTTTTTTTAAACGCATACGATCTGTTTTTTTGGTATTCTAAGGTAACAACCTGCAATATCAATTTCTTCGAAGATCGACCTAAGCGGGGAAATTGTAGACGGGGAGAAGTTTTTTACCGACCACTGGAGCTGCCTCATTTGTCAAAGTGTTCCCGCTTTAATGAAGTATTTATCATTTCCTTCAGAACTTCCATATCGATATCCTCCAGCTTATTTATGTAGAGACAACCCATACCAGTTTTATACTTCCCCAGCTTTTCAAGATAAGCAGCATAATGCTTGTCAATATTCCCGGTAAGGTACAATGACAGGTTCGCTTTACGGGGAGAGAAACCTATCCGGATCCAATCTACTTCCCTGCCGCTGGCGGGACTTTTCACTCTTATATGACCAAAGCCGATGAGTGCAGCTCCCCACATTTTTGGCTCTTCGCCACTTGCTTTTTTCATCATTTCTAAAATCACAAAACTGTCTTTCCGTTTTTGTTCACCCTGGACACTATTGATAAACTCCTCAACGCTTGCTGCGGTTGGTTTTGTTTTATTTTCAGCCATTTTGAATGCTTATTTTTTTATTTCGTAATATAATTCCACCATCCCGCTTTTGTACGCTGTCACATCTTTCAGGTGCAGTGCTTGTTCTTGTCCAATGTGGTCGAGAAACGGTGTTCCATCACCCAAAATAACTGGCAAAATTGATAACCTTATTTCGTCTGCCAATTTTAAACGGATAAAATCTTTGGCGAGCATTGCCCCGCCTGCAACCCAAACATTCTTGTAGTTTGGTTTTAGTCGCTCATTTACCAATTTGTTCAGGTCGCCCGAATAAATTTCAATGTTCTGCCTGTCAATAGGCAGGTTTCTGTGAGTTAATACAATGGTCGGCGTGTCTCCATAAGCCCAGCCATAAGATTTTGAAAGTTCCAGTGCGTGCTCGTATGTCCGGGCACCCATTACATAGCAATCAATCGTTTTAAGAAATTCTTCTGCAGTTTGCGCAGTAACGGTAACCCCTTTCTCGTAGTTATCAGATGTCTCGAACCACGAAACGCTGTTATCTTTTTTGGCGATATAGCCATCAAGACTTGAAACCATGTGTATTGTCACTTTAAATGGCTGTGTCATTATTTATTTGTGATCTGTAAATGTACTAACGGAAGCAGTGCAGACGTCAGAGGACAGTTTCAAATCCCCGTATACCACGACCACCCTGAAGCAATATCCGGCCCCGGGTCAACGAATTTATCGGTGACTACGATGCGTTGCAGGTATTTAACACTTTTGTATCCTATCTGCGTCTCAACACGCAGGCGCAACGGTGCGCCATTACGGGCCGGAAGATCCTCGCCGTTCATAGTATGAGCCAGGATAGTCTGAGGGTGAAGGGCGTCGAGCATGTCGATACTTTCGGCATAATTGTCGAAGCCGTAAAGGGATACGAAACGCGAGCTGGGTAAAATGCCCGCATCTTTCAGCACTGCGGCCAGCGGTACGCCGGTCCATTCGGCTATGGCGCTCCAGCCTTCCTCGCAGGTATGCCGGGTTATTTGTATGCGCTCAGCAAGTTTTTTAAGAGCATCCATCGAATATTTCCCCGGCTTCGCCACATTCCCCTCGACAACAAGCACCCAATCCTTAAAATTATTACGCTGCAGTTCCTGGTATTCCTTGCTGTAGGCTTTCTTGCTTGCCGGGTTGGCAGGGTCGCCGATATCAGTAACCGGAAAGGATGTTATATCACCTTTTTGATACTCCATAGCCAGCGCCCTCTGCGAAAGCAAGCCGCGCTGAGCTATATATGTGAGGTTGTCACCCATACGCAGGATATTTCCGTATGTAGGCGGCGCTTTTTTAAGGCAGCCTGATAACAGAAGCGCTCCCGCAGAAGTGAGTCCGGTAAAAATGGCTTTGCGCCGGTTCATCAGTCGTTTTTCTTTTATGATCATTTGCCAAAAGTTATCGCCCAAAGGTTTCGTTTAAAGCCCGATCTTGCCACCATCACCAGGTGCACCAGCAGGAACAGTACTAATAAAGAGGCCGAAAAAAAATGGATAGTGCGCGCCGACTGATGTCCGAAAAATATTTTGAGCAGGAAGGGGTACGAAGCTGTAATGGCCGGCGACATGGTGAAACCTGTCAAAATAACAACCGGGAACAGGAAAAGGATGACCCAGAGGTAGGTGACCTTTTGCAGCAGCCCATATTTGCCCGAATGGTACGATTGCTTACGGAAATGGCTGACGAAATCGGCCCAAAGCAGCTTCAGTCTAAATTCACCGCGCCCCGGCGCCAGGTTATGGCGAAAGTGCCCGCTGAAAAAGCCCGCGACAAAATAGATAAGGCCCGCTACGAACAGGAACCAGGCCGCCAAAAAATGCGTACTGCGTCCCCACCCGTTTTCGTTAAAAATATCGTAAGTGCGGGCTGCGCTCACCTGCGAACCTGTTAAGTGCCTGAAAGGCACACTTTTTTCCCAGCCATTGTGGTGGTAATTGCGGCTGATGGGTAACTCGAACAGCGCCGGGGTAAGATCATTGCCTGCCTTGCCCCAGTAAAGCCGGGGGTGCGCCATTAAAATTACGTAGCCGCTAACAGAAAGCGCCAGGAAACTCAGGGTGATGATGAAATGCGTGCCTTTAACCCAACGCTTATGCCGGGTGCTTTCCGTTTTCGGGCTTTGCGATATGCTCATTCTCAATGCAGTGAGTAAATAGGCCTGGCTTTATTGATTAAAGATAAAGTAATTTTGATGAAACGTAAAGTGGAAGTTTACACGTCAAAATTTGACCAGTAGCTTTTCAGAAATAAGTTTACCGTCCTTGTAATATTCGAAAAACCAATCTTCGTTCTTTTTCAGGACTATTCCGTTAGCAGTAGCGTTACTGGCTATAAAATAATTCTCTGCCGAGGTTTTCAGAAGGGTTAAAACTATTTTCGGCGTGGTGTCAATTAATTGATACCCGTTAGCTATTGCCTGGGCATATAATGTTCCGACGGGCTGATTGGTTAACGTTTCCGTTGCTTTTACAGGTACTGTTGATGTAGTTGTTGTAATCGTTGGCTGAACAGGTTGATTGGTTACCGCTTCTGTTGATTTTGCAGGTACTATTGAAGTCGTTGTTGTAACGGCTGGCTGTACCGGCTGATTGGTTACAGCTTCAGCTGACTTTACAGGTACTGTTGAAGTAATTGTTGTAATCGCTGGCTGAACCGGCTGATTGGTTGATCCGTTATAGGCATACGAAACGCTGTCTAAAGATGTAAAAGCATCCCTTAAAGCCATGCTATAAGCAACCTTATACTCTTTCTCCCGGCTTTTACCCTCCTTGCTTTTGAAAATAATATTACCCTGGCAATCCTTTAATAAAAGCGTAAGGCCAGTGGTAAACATTGTTTTTTTTTCTAATACGTCAGCACTCAATGCGCGGCATTTATTATTAGCCACTTCGCCGGGCAATTCTTTATTATCAAAATAAACCGTAAAACCTTTATACTCTAAAAGGCCTTTGGTCAGGCTGTTTAATGAATACTGGTCATTTTGCTTAAGGAAATTAAATTTCTCTGGCACCACTACATATTTGTAATTATTAATGGCGTTTTGCGAATAGCCTGAAAGAGACAGGAATAAGAAGAGAACTAAAACATATCTTTTCATATAATAAAGCCTGATTTGGATTAACTTGACAGCACTAAAATTAATGCTATTTTTTGACAAGTTTTGGCCCAACGATGCGGTTCATTTTTTATATACCGTCTTTTCTGGTGCCCTCTTTAAAGTCGAATCCTTGCAAATAAGAAATTCTCCACTTTCCGTTTTCTTTTTCTACACCAAATTTATAAGTGAAATCCTTCCAATCCGGAGACCCGTTTAGTTCTGGGTTACCCCATGTCCAATGTAATTCACCTTTTTCTTTATCTAAGTTAATTATCTGCACTTCAACTAAATCCCATGGGTTAGGCTTGTCATAGGGAACATCCTGGCAAAGACACCAGGGACTAGCATCATTTGCAAAACCAAAATTCGGCAGTTCGCCTGTTGACCACTTGCCATATTCATTGGTTCTTAGCCCTTTGTCAAGTGTCAAAATAATTTGATTGTAGTTTTCAACGAAACCTGAGGAGAAAAAATTTGTAGCTTTTAATTTTTCCAGATTTACCTTAAGCTTCTCCATGTCAAATCCAACGAAAATACTATCCTTAGTGTCAGTTAACGTTGGAAGCAGGTCAAATGAACCTTTCTTGTCGCTCCAATTAAGAACTTTTCTAATTAGATCCTGAATTTCCTGTTTGTCATTTGAAGTTCCTGAGGATTGTGATGTTTCAGTTGTATTTGCTTTAATTGCAGATACTTTAACCTTCGATTCTTTATGTTCATTACCGTGATGACAGCTAAATAAACATAAGGCAAAAATTACGGCTCCAAATATTAAATATTTCATACTTTTCGGTTTAGGTAAGGCAGAACATTAATTCCCGGGTCTTTTTTCAATAGACCTTATAGAGGGTGAAGATAATATCTTAAAGTTGATCAATCAAATTATTTACTAATCATCCAACCCCTTCCCACTAAGTATTTGCGGTATATATTTTTCCACCCTTGCCTCCCGGGTTTTGGATTGTTTGGGCTGGGAGAAATGAAACAGGTATCCCCGTTGCCGCCCGGGTGTCAATGCTTCGAAAGCAGTTTTTAAGGACGGGATATGATCTAATTTACTTTGAAATTCCTGGGGAACAGCGAAGTCTTCCGTCTTTTTAAGCTCTACTTTCAAACCGGCTTTTTCCACTTCAATAGCTTCCAAAATATATGATTTCAGGCTTGATTCCAGCTCCACTATTTCCAGGAGGTTAGTAAACCGGATCTGTCTTGCCGATTGCACATTTTCCGTTTGCTGGATCAGTATACCATCAGGATCATTTAATAAGGCGCCTTTGAAAACCAAAAGCGCACAATATTCTTTAAAACCATGTATCAGAACGATGTTGTTTTTCTGCCCGCCTGCCGACGAGGCAGGATACGTGTAACAAGGGCAGCCCCACTTCAATTCTTCGGTCAGTCCGCAATCAAGGCATATCATTCTAAGCTTCACATATTCTTCCTGCCACTGGGTGGCTTTATCAAAAAACCAATTTACTTTCGGATTCATTTGACTTTTTGTTATAGCGGTTCTCAAATTTAACTATTTGTACCAAATTCAAACCCTCAGCGAGCCACGAAAACCCCTGGCCGCATAGTAGGAATCTGCGCCGTTGTGGTAAACAAAGACCGTATCGTACCGGCGATCACAAAAGATAGCCCCACCAAGTTTCCTGATATTGCCAGGTGTTATTATCCAACTGGATGTTTTGGTATCAAACTCTCCAAGTTGCTGCAGTTCCCGGTATTGTTCTTCTGTCAGCAGCTCAATACCCATGCCCGCGGCCAAATCCACAGCACTGTTTGCCGGTTTATATTCTTTTCTCGAATCCAAAGCTTTACGGTCGTAACAAAGACTTCTGCGCCCTTTTGGACTTTCCGCTGAACAGTCATAAAAAATGTATTCCCCCGTTTTTTTATCATGACCAACCACATCAGGCTGACCGCCGGTTACCTCCATTTCATTGAGCGACCACATTTTTTCAGCGTTAGCTTCCAGCTTTGCTTGCACTTTAGCCCATTCAAGGCCTTGATGGCGGTTCATATTTTTCTCAAAACGTGTTTTTAGTGCACGGAGCAGTTCTTCACGTTGTTCCGGTGATAGTTCTTTTTTCATGCTGCTAGTGTTGTTCATCAATATATTTTTGCAAGGCCTTTATAGCGTCCTTTTTATCGTCTTTTGCAAGGTACCGATCATAAAAAAGCCCTGTGCCTTTTGCATCGAGTCTCCCTACAATTGTCTCCACTGAACTTTTACCTAATTCCCAGTTTGGCCGTAAGTGATAATGTTCCCTTGCACCTACCGGAAGCTCAGTTTCGGTTTCTTGTTCTTGATTTAAGTCTGCTATTTTTATAAGAAGCTTAGCAAAAGTTCGCAGTCCTTCCGGGTCGCCGTGAATTAATACTTCTTGCCATTTTCTTATTTTGCCATCATCCTCATCTTCATTATCTGAAACAAAGATGTCTAAATGACCTTTGATTTCACCCCCGCGCCATTTTATTCTTGCCATATTAAAATAATTTTATCTATCAATTAACCGAAACAATTTTCCTATCCGCGGGCCTCAAATACCACGATAGCACCGTAAAAATAGCCAGTACGAACGGGGCAATTATTTGAGCATGAATATCATTACTTGCTATATGCGAGATCACCGCACCCGTCATGGTAAAAAATATACCTGCATATGCCCATTCCTTGAGCAATTTAAATTTCGGGATCAATATCGCAATTACGCCCAATACCTTCCAGATGCCGATAAGTGAAATAAAATAAGTTGGGTATCCCAGCGGTTTAAAACCTTGCATCGTTTCCTTTAGCTGCAGGGCCTGAGTCAATCCGCCAAAGAAAATACAAAAGGATAATAACCCGGTAATTATCCAATACCAAATTAGCTTTCTCTTTTCCATGTCTTTATTTTAATTTGCTTACTACTTCCTCCAATCGGTTATGCGCCCAATTTATGCCTTGGGCAAATGGTAATTTCAACACCTGGTCCCGTTGTTCAACCGATTCATATATGACGTGCATACTTACCTTACTGGTTTCATCAGTTAGTTTTTCAAATTCTGTTATCTCCAACTGGACGCCGAAAGGTGTATTGGCCATTTCAAATGTCCGTGTGATTTTCTGGTTCGGGCTAAACTCGTGGATCACCCCGCTGGCCTGTAATGCCACGTTGCCCTTGGGGTCTTTTGTTTCAAATTGCCAGCCACCATATTTTTTAGCTTCCAGCTTAAGCACTTTTGTCCCCATCCACTGCTCAATCAATTCGGGCTCTGCATACGCTCTGAAAAGTAATTCCAGGGGCAAATCAAATTCCCTTGTGATCACTAAATCCTGTTTGCCGTCTTCGGCATTGATCTTTGTCTTTAGTTCCATAATGCCCTATTTTTTTGGTTTATAATTTTTCATAATGCTCTCTAATTTGTTGAATCGCTCATCCCACATTTGGCGGAATGGTTCGATAAAGTCGGCTACTTCTTTCATTTTTTTTGCGTTGATGTTATAGTAAATTTCTCTCCCGTTTTGTTTTTGTTCGAGTAGTTCGCATTCGGTGAGGATCTGCAGGTGTTTTGAAACTGTCGGCCTGGCGGTGTCAAAATTCGCGGCTATTGCACCTGCTGTCATGGCTTGCGATGCAACCAACAGGAGTATGGCCCTTCTTGTCGGTTCGGCTATAGCCTGGAATACGTCTCGTCTTAAGTTCATTACGTAGCTATTTGACTACAAATATAAATGTAGCTATTTAACTACGCAAATTTTTTTCGTTTTTTTTTCGCTAACCGTTCACGTTCATACCCATGAACGCTTGAATATCAGTAGATTAAATTCGTGTACAAGCAAAAAACTATAATTTCCGCGAGTCTCTTAATAATTAAATGACTAATATTATCTTTAACAATAGAATAAAAACCAAATTGGTATGGACGTGAACGCAGCGCTAATACCCGGCCTTCACAAATACTTAACGTTGGGTGTAATTGCAGGTAAACATATCCTGGTTAACGAAAAATAAAATGAGACAATGCCTGACTATTATTTTTATCCTTGCCTTCCTTTGGGCAAAGTCGCAGGCACAGCCGGGATCCGGTTTGGCAGGCGACAGATCTAAAATAAGCATAACAACAAAATTAGGAATTCCATTCGGGACGATTGCCAAATTAAAAGCTGAGATTTATGACGGCAACAGCTTACATATGAAAGCGTATGAAGGGGTCTATCTTTTGAAAATAAATTATGTAAATGATAAACTAATAAAGAAAACCATTCTTTTGAGATTTACTGATGAAACAAAGACTTTGGCAAATGACGATTTTGGTTTATACAAACTTATTTATAAAAAGGAAGCAGACTCGCTTATGGGTTTACAAATAAACAAAATGAAAGAAAAGTATGTCGGCAAAAAGTTGACACTAATGGCATACGAGACCGGGCAATTTATCGGTATACCTCAAAACTATTTTCACTACAGGCCAATTAGGGCGGATGTGGGCTTTTATTTTGAACATTATTTGATAGTTGTTTCTAATTTAACAAGGTAAAACACAATTATATAGTTAAGGTCTATGAAATGCTGTTATATCCCGCTAACAATCATGTTTTAGTTTCGAGCGCTTAATTTTACCGATGAGATAATGAATTACCAGGGCGAGGATGGTCCAGTAGAAAGCAAATCCAATAACCAAAAATGGAGGGGGCGGATCTGGCAAATTGATAAAGGGAAGCATTGGACCTACCAAAATAATTTTGATAGGATATAGAATTGTGGATACGGTGCTCTTCCATCCTATTAGTGATTCCGTTCCCAGAAAAGACTCTCCGCTTTCAGGAATGAGTCTGACGACTGATCGAAAAATTACATTGGAAATAAAAAGAAAGGCAAACCCGGAAATGAGGAATAGGGAAACAAATCTTTTTCTTGAAATTTTCACAATCTGTATAGTTTAAGTGATGTTTGTATTTTGTAAAAGTACTTTGTATTACAAAGTTAATAAAGCATTTTGTAATGCAAAGTTTTTTTGAGAATTTATTTGGGACTGACTTATTACGTTATGGCAGGGAGAGGGAATGACTAACTTGATGTCGAAACTAGTGGACATAAATTACATTAACTAAGAAAGGCCCCATGAAGGGGCCTTCTTCCAGTAGCGGGGAGCAGGATCGAACTGCCGTCCGCCTAGAGGCGGATATGAATCCTACGCTCTAACCATCTGAGCGGGCAATTTTTTCATGAATTATGTCCCAAACAAATTTTCTGCCTTGGGTCGATTTTAAATAATATTCTCTTTTAATAGCTTCAGTTTTTGTGACAAATTCTTCGGTGTGTGCAATGACCCATGGGCGGTATCTTATAGTATACCCCTTAGTAGTTAATTCGTTATGAGAGAGGAATCGGTTCTCGAGATCAGAAGTATAACCGACATAGATCTTGTTATACTTTACTGAATAAAGTACATAAACTGTGTACATAAGTTTAGGTTAAAAAGAAAAGCCACCCAATGGGTGGCTTTAGTAGAAGGAAGCGGTAAAAGGTCTAACTTTATTTCTGATATACAGGCAATTGTAGACGCTCGAAATTTAGTTGATGAATGTAATGAAGCTTAAATAATCGTCACTAACATGGTTTTCCAAAACCCTCTAACTGTTAAGCAGAGGGTTGCTGGTTCGAGAAGTTCATTTTAATGAGCACCACGTCATAAAGGTAAATTCCGGCCCGTTAGTAAAAATTGAGTTTTCCAGAAAGCTACCACGCGATCTGAGTTCGTTCCGCTCCATTCCAATTATCAGGCAATATATATTTTAGATCGCCTCTAATATCCATCGTTAGCCGTCAGCGTAAATCAAAAACCCAATATTAACCGAACTGTTATTGTATGTAAAATAATACTTGCTACATTTATCCTATCAATTATAAATTCTTGACGAAAGTGAACGACAAACGTGTTGATCGTAATGCGATTCAACAGCTGATTGCTGGTGATGAGTCGGTGTTTACTATCGTTTATGAATTGTACAGCGAAAAAGTTTACAGGCTGGCATTTCGCTTTTTAAAGGATGAGAAGCATGCTGAAGAGATAGTCCAAGAGACTTTCATCAATCTTTGGCTGGGCAGGGAAAAGCTTAGCACAGATGGTAATTTGTGGCTTTATCTGTATGTAATCTCAAAGCGATTGTCGTTAAACGCATTAAGGCAAATTGGCAAATCATCAATTTTGGTGGAGAAGCTTTTGCACGAAATAAGTGAGTTGCAAAACACCACTGAAGAGGAGGTGATAGCGCATGATCTTGAACATTATGCTGAAAAGATCATCGATAAGTTGCCACGCCAGCAGCAGCTTGTGTATAAACTGAGCAGGGTTGAGGGGCTTTCACACAAAGAAATTGCAGAACAATTGCAGATATCCCCAAATACGGTAAAGAATCATATGGTTGAAGCCCTGAAAACTTTAAAGACTCACCTCAAGTATTCAGATTTTCTTTTTTTCGTTCTATTGTTTATTCATTTTTAATTTTTTTTTTGTTCAGGGTAGTCCTACCCTGTTGGTTTGGTGTTCTATATATAATTAGCCTCCCGTCCGGGATGAATATAAACCAATACCAATATGCAGCAAGCTCGACTAAAGGGTTTATTACATCAATATTTTAATAACACCATCAGTGATGCTGATTGCATTGAACTGTTGCAATATTTGAATGCATCCGACCCCGACGAGTTAGACAAACTTATCGATCTGGAATTATCGGTCATGGATGAAGGGCCTGAGTTTAAGGGGAAACAATCACAAGCTGTATTGAACCGTATAAAATCAGACCTGAGATTTAACACAATTTCCGGTGAACGCGAAGAGGTACAACCTAAAATAATTAAATTTTATCAAAAGCGCTGGCTGCAAATCGCCGCAGTATTCCTGGTATTTCTTACGGCAGGCATCATTGTTTTTAACGGCAAAAAAACAAAAACAGCTAATCAAGTAACTAAAAACACTAAAAAGGCAATTATTCTGCCTGGTGGTAATAAGGCTATTTTAACAATGGAAGGCGGTAAAACTATTGTACTGGATAGTGCAGCGGATGGTTTATTGGCCAAAACAAGCAGGGGTAAGGTACTTAAAACACGTAGCGGGCAGATTATATATCAAGCATTACCTTCTCGTCAATCCGGTGTGGCGGTTACGGATATTACTTATAATACTTTATCTACACCTAAAGGGGGTGAATACCAGGTGGTATTGCCTGATGGTACAAAAGTATGGCTCGATGCAGCGTCATCAATTAGTTACCCTGTTGCATTTACAGGCAACGAAAGAAGGGTTAAATTAACTGGTCAGGCTTATTTTGAAGTAGCAAAGAATAAGGATAAGCCATTTTATGTAGATATTAACAATGCACAAGTGAGAGTACTGGGTACGCATTTCAATATATCTGCCTATAAAGATGATAATGTTATGACCACCACTTTGCTGGAAGGTGCGGTACAGGTTACCAAAAACAACTCGTTTTCACTCCTTAAGCCCGGACAGCAGGCGGTGATCAATAGTAGCTCGGATAATATTGTAGTCTCTGATGCCCATATTGACGATGCTATGGCCTGGAAGAATGGCTATTTTACTTTTGATGATGATAATATCACAGGTATCATGCGAAAAGTATCGCGCTGGTACGATGTGGATGTGGAGTACCGTGGCAATTATAACGACAAGCAATTTGGAGGAACATTCTACCGCTCAAAAGGTATTTCCGAACTTTTGACCCATCTTGAAAAGATCGGGAAACTTCATTTCAAAATTTCAGGAAGGAGGATAATAGTTATGGAATAGTTTATACTTCCCATTACGATTATCTGCTGAAAATAAACCAGGAGCGTTCGAACCGCCCCTGGTCATAAGCCAAGGCTTAAATGCGCGGATAATCAAAACGAATTGCAGCTTATACAATCAATTAATTAACCTAACATTCAAAT
>Ga0307510_10006654_pt1 | contig 13787 bp, 12 predicted proteins | sample 12_EM_MG_FD_207224 | JGI IMG/M metagenome (GOLD analysis project Ga0307510, IMG submission 207224) | Populus trichocarpa ectomycorrhiza microbial communities from riparian zone in the Pacific Northwest, United States - 12_EM | ecosystem: Host-associated > Plants > Roots > Unclassified | place... | reverse complement strand
CTTCCGCTATCTTTTCCTTCCGGAAGCGGAAGCGTGGACCCCGCGCCCGCGCCGACCATCACGGGCCCATATATCAACTCGGTCACAGACAGTGGTGGAAAAGGAACGGCAAATTCCTCAAGGATTCGGCTTCGTTGTTAGTATAACTTGGTTGCACCTTCTTTACTGGTTGCGCGGTTCGACTACACAATCTTTGAAGTCCCGTTGTCAGGCAACCCAGAGCGGAATTCATGGCTTGGCCCGCTAGCCCTCAGCCACCTTGCGAGCTGTCTACCCGCCCCACATCTACTATCTCCGTTATGGCGCATCTGTATCAAGCATTCCTCGGTGTCCCGCTTCATGCGGGTCTCTCAAGGACCACGCAAATTTTACCGATATCCTGTATACTGTACATCACGTTTACCCGCCTTTAGAGGTAATAGAAATCGATGTACCATTATCAAAATTCCCTTCCATCCTGTCTATTATACAGACGAGCCAGCGCCCACTTTTTTCTACTGAAATATCTATACCGATACATATGAAAGGATCCTCGCGTAGAGAAGAATACCTGGTATCATTCTCCTATATTTAGAATAACTGACCTCAATTCAGACTCGAGGGTCTCAAAACGCCTTGCCTGTCACGACGATGTTCCACTCGCCCGACGCAGTAGATTCCAGATCGATGTTCAAAGTCTCTGCGCACCCCTCACATGCGCCACATGTGCCGCACGCCTCCTCCCGCACAACAGATAGAACCTTCGCTTCACGTTCGCCGGCCCCACGCTCCAACGGGAGACTGATACTGGGCCTTACTGGTCCAACAGTGCTCGTGGTACTGAATAGGCCCGGTCCGGCCCCAGCTCCCTTCCGTGCGGAACGCACCCCCGCTGTCGCGAGGACGTCTACGATCGGCGCATGGCCACCGGTGCTCTGCATTCGGTGTACGTACGTACAGCTCAGTCTGTCGGTGGCCACAGATCAGGACATCATATGCAACTAAAAGGGAAAAGTAGACGTACCCAGGCCCAAGCACGAACTCTCCGCCAAGCTGCGACGCGTTGCCGCCCCGCTCCCACACGGGCATCCCGACGCGCAACGCGTGGGCGACGACCATCGCTAACCCACCCACCGCTCCATGTCGCACGTATGTCCCTGCCGCAGGGTCTGTCGGCGAGCGCGCCTTTTGAATCCCCGTCGGGACGTGGCCCATGCCAAGAGCACGATACAGCATCTGGCCTGGCGACGCATCGACGAAAATCTCGTAGGGGAAGCGGAAGATCTCTGTAGGGTAGGCGTCAGATAGATGCTGTTTCAGAAATGATAAAAGCACGCGTACGGCGATATGAACGGATGAGTCCGTAAGAGCCACATCCGATCACGACAAGGCGTACGCCAGATCGCGCGAGCGCAGCATGGTCGACGTCACGCATGACCGATGCGAGGTAGTCCTGACACATTGGACACCTGAGTGACGTTACGCAGTTAATACCATCGATATAGTTTTCGAACAGGGAAACAGAAGTACCAGAAATGCCGGATAAAGATCACAACTGTGCGTTGCGTACGCCATAGCTCACCGAACTGCAATCGCAAGCCGTTCTCGCGAACGACGGGTATGCAAGCGGCTTGAATGAGTTGTGCAGAGCTCAAACTCTCGGTTATTCCTGGCTCCGAGGGCGATCTTGGGTACCCAGGTTGGTGGAGGTGATGGTGACGATGGTGTCCCTGCCGCTCTAACAGTGAGCTTTGTCGCCCATGTGATGAAGGTGATGCGTCACGGCGCAGCAGTTGAGGGGCAGATGCCATCGAGACATTGTCGCCACGAGAGGCATTCGCAGAAGTCGATCGCATGATGTTCGAGGCTAAGGGGTGGGTTATGTGTGATGGGATTGGATACGTTTGTACGGAACGCGGAAGGGGTCTAGGCTGAGGAAGGTTGTTCATCTGTGATGATGGTCTGCGGTGAGCAATGGGCGGACGGGGCAGTGTAGGCTCATGTACAACATGCGGCGGAGCTGCACCTGCTGACAGAGTCAAGTGAGACATGGCGGGTGGCACCACATTAACAGCATGCGAACCTAGCGGCGGCTCGCCCTGCATCGACGACGTGTGTGCAAGAGCAACCCGTTGAACCTGCGGATGTGACAAGTGCGCACGGGGCGGGGGCATGGGTGAAAGCTTCACCATGGGCCCTGGGTGCGTGGTAACAGTCGGTGGGCTCGGCAGAGGGCGCGACAATGGAAGTGGTGTCGACGAACTACGCCTAGCTGTAGTATTGTGAGAACCGCGAGATGCCGAACGTCTCTTCGGAGGTGGCGTAGACTCTGGCTCTGTCTTCACATCGGCCTTTGAGGGACTGCGCTGCATAAGATCTACAGTAACGTGTGTGCGCGAGACAGAAAGAACGTCGTCCGCATCTTGTGGAGGATATGTATGGGAGATAGTAGGTGCGGGAGCTGGTTGGTCAGTATCGTACCCCTGGCCTCCAGCCTGCGAACCAGTGCGCTGAAACTCTTTCGACTGCTTCAACTCAAGAGGAATCCTCGCAGTAAGCGGGGTTGTTTTTGCGATCTCGGACATGGCCACCGGCGCTTGTGTGACCTTTGAAGGTGCAGTATTGGACGCAGCCTCAGCAGCAAGCTTATCAGCAGCCTCTGCGGCTGCCCTTAGTGTGCTGCGCAGCGACGATGAGGTGCTACTTCTGCGTGTTTGGAACGCTGCAGACGTGCGTGCTCGCAACCGAGCAAAGCGCCCACTCTCACGCTCCACGGACTCAGGTTCCGATTCGGCCGATTGCTCCTGCTTTGGGAATTGGAAGTGAGGTTGAATAGGTAAGGCATCTAGGTCTTCTGGTGGGGATAGCACCCGGCGAGAGTTGGAAATGCTTCGTGGGAGAGAGGTAGTGAGGGTTGGTGGTATTGATGTGGCATGGTGTGTAGAAGCCATCACGGGTGAAGTGGTGAAGGGTGCTGGCTTGCTGGGAGGGTGGTTGGCAGGTACGCAGGGGAATGAAAGCACGGAGGATGGTGGAAGGGAGACGGGACGACTGGTTTGAATCGAACTCGGAGTCTGCGGATGAGAAGGTGCAGAGTAGAACGCAGCATCACGGGACCATGAGCCGATCGAAGATACGGATTGGCTCCGTTTTTCGAGGGATTTTGGAGGCAGGAGGTGAGGAGGACTTTCCGAACCTTTGTCTGTACCCTGATTAGGGGGTGTGTCAACATGCATGATATGCATGCTCTTGAGCAATGGCACGCCATCACCGACATTTTCGGGCAGGCCATCAAGCAAAGTTGCGGACACGAACGAACTGCTGCATGAGCGTGGTCGTGCAGGAGAATCATTCGTCTTCCGTCCACCATGTGTAGATCTCTCCGATGAGGTCGAAGAGGATGACAGCACACTAGAACGGCTACCGTACGGAGAGAGCGAGTGCCGCCTCGTAGACTGAGTCGACTCCACGTTCGACTGGGACTCTGGTCCAATGCGCGATTCAATGAAGGAAAATGTCCCGGATCGCAGGGCAAACACGGATTGTGACCGACGGCGTGCCTCATGGCGGTGCATCCCTCTCATGCCTTGGTATAGTGACGAGGAAGTAATCGTCGCGGCCGCCGGAAATTGGGTGCTGGGCGAAATTTCGTTTAGCCCAAGGCCCATAGGCACTCCTCTATGCAACCGGGATACATGCCCCTGCCAATTCCCTTCTCCGAATGGAGGCCCAAGCGCGGCTGATTTGTTGCGCTGGCGAATGATGAAGGTGGAGAGGTCGATCAACCTGGAGGATCCAGGGTTCTGGTCCGAAATTACCACAGGAGATTCGTACGTTGGGTTCGTGAGCGTCGCTGTGCGATCTCGGAGAACAGAAAGCGGGGCAAAAGGGTCGCTTGGATCTGGCTCCGGGTAGCGTGAGGAGTAGGGAAATGGCGGCGGTGGTTTACGTCTGATACGGTGCGCGCCAGCATCTTGGTGCGGTTCAGAGGACATGGGATCTAAGTAAGCGGGGTGCGGGGGGTTGGCACCACAACCTGTGAGGGAAGAATTGGGGAGGTAGGGGAGAGGCATTCATTGGGAGCCGAAGCTGGTTGAAGTAAGGCGAAAAATGAGGGGGAAACGCTGGTACAGTATGGTGTGAGATGGCCACGTTGGCGCGGCATGGTAAGTAGAGTCAAGGCGTCCGATGGTCGTCCCGATGCATCACCCTTCTCATCGCATTTGGGGATTCGAATCTACCGGCATTTGCCGCGTTATAATCCCTTATTTTCGCCTTCGTCTTTCCTCAGAGCTCAAAGACTGACTCGGAGAGATAAATCCTGATCCGAGTAATGGCACTAACTCAGTGGATCGAGTGTGGATCGACCGAGTTTTCAAGTCACCACCATCGCCTTGCATTTCAACGACTTTGTAGGGAGGCCCAAAGTCCGTCAATGGGTCAAAAACGCCTATGATGATGCCATGATGGTGAGCGCTCGACCACGAGTAAAAATTCAGAACAACCAAGACGGAAAACTGAAGCCGCAACTTAAATTACATGCCCGAAGGGGATGTGTTGTTCAGGAAACGGGTCGCTGTGAATACGGTTACGTGGGGCGGAACAACGACAGTCGAAACAGCGTACCAGGTTCCTAGGTTCACACGTCGACTGGTAACCTTTCTATGGTCGAAGCTCGACTTGCAACAAAAGGCGTTGACGGGAAATGTGCGAATCCAGCGGGCCGAATTTACGTCTCGGTTGAAATGAAGGTAAGCTACGTGTATCGTGACCTTGAAAGATTTGGTTAATTTTCATCTCCGTGGCCGCCGTATCTCCGGGACCACAAGACCATCGCTTCCGTCGCCGGCCCGTACTGTGTTCGGGTATCCTAACGAATAAGCGCGGCTTCTAAGGCATTATTGGGTGGGAAACAGCCAGAGAAGAGACTGAAGGCCCGAATGATGATGATTATGGGAGAAAACGGGGGGCGAAACGAACTAGAATCCTCAGTAAGATGCCCTAGCGGAGGGGCAGTGTAGGGGCATCACTCGGAAATGAGCATGTGATTGCGATGTGAAATACTAGCGAGTCGACATTTGCCCGGAAAGATACCGACTGTGATAAAATGACCGCAACATGGTTAGCAACGCGACAAGTTGAATCGACGCAGGAAGTCTCAAAAATGAGAGATAGCACTTCACACACCAGTCAACTTTTGAAACAACTGACCGTCATCGAAGGTTTGACAGCGGTGCGGGGCGCATGCAAGACTTAGCGAGATTAAGAAACGCTAAACGACCACACGGAAACGGCAGAAGGCTGGGAGAACGGAAAGATCAAAGGATATATCATTTGAATGTTACGTACCAGTGGAGATGTGCATATCGAAACGTTGGTGTATCCTAATAAAGACATGAGCACTAGACGGAGGTATCCATGTATGCTGTACTTCACAGAAGAAACGGTTAGTAACAAGTTCGGGAAATAACTAACTGACGACCGTATCAAGTCTAACTTCGGCCATGTTGCATCAGAATTTCGCCCATTCCATGAATGTGAACTCCTAGTGCCGTGCGTTACTGTCATATTTCTGACCAACGTACATGAAGCCAGACGTTGCGAGAGGGGTGAATTGAAGACAAGAGGATGAGGATAACTCTTTCGGTTCTTGACCCTCCATGGACAACATTATGAGGCCTTAACGGGGATCCTTGTTCTTCATAGAACCAGAAGTGTAAACGTGGCAGTGGTATTCGTGATAGCTCGGCGCTGAAAGCGGTTGTTCGTTTCGTTAACAACCAGACGTACTGGACGTGGACGAGAACAGAAACAGAACACGTGCGAATAGGAATAGAGTGATGGCCAGAAGGTATATGTTGTGTGCCGGGGTAGCTCAGCTGGGAGAGCAACAGACTGAAGTGCTAAGTATTCTGGAGGTCCCGTGTTCAATCCACGGTCCTGGCATATTTTTTCGTTGACACACACTCGCCAAGACTTTTCTTTTTGACACAACCTGTCAGATTATACTGTACTGTACAGTACAGACTTTGAAGAATGATACATGTCATCGCGTCATCGCATGCTGGCCGGAAACTGACCCTAAACGACCAGGGCTAATATAACCTTTTGTGTATCCCTAGTTGACATTTCCATGAGAGCGGGACGTTGGTGGCGCGCCCACCGAGCGCGTTAAGCCTTGATCAAAAATCATTCGCAATATGATCTATGCATAACGTACAATAAGTTTCTTCTAGGGCTGCTCAGCGGGTGGCTCGCCCTTCTTTGGCGGCCGCGCGCCGAAGATGCCCGTCCCAACGCGTACAATATCCGCACCAGCCCCGAGCGCGAGCTCAAAATCGTGCGACATACCCATGCTCAACAACAACCTCCTCTCGCGCCGTCCACCACCGCCCTCTTCTCCGTCTTCCCTACCCGTGCCTTCACCCGCTCCCCTCCTCTCACCATCCGCATCGACGTCGACGTCGACGTCCTCGCCCCAAACCCCATCATCCGGCAACGCACGCACAAGCCGATCCCTCGCACCCCTCAACACCGCAAAATCCTTCTCTCCACCGACAGGCGCGCCGATCGTCATAAGCCCAACAAGCCGCAGCCGCGGGCACTCGCGAACGACGTGCGTCGCGAGCCGCGCGACATCCTCGTCCGCGCCCGCGGCGATCCCGCCCTTTGCGTCCTCGTCCGACGTGTTGAGCTGGATCAACACGCGGAGCGGCGCGTGCGTCGTCGTCGCGCGGTGTCGGTTGAGCGCGTCGGCGACTTTGGTGCTCGCGAGCGTTTGGACCGCGTATAGGTTCTCGATTCCTACGTAGTCAGTCCCCCCCGTGGACATCGTCGGTCGGCCACACAGATGGGGGGAAATGAAACACGGAAAGGGTGAGGAAGGGGGAAGGGGAGGTGCGGGGGAGGAGAGAAGAAGTGCTCACCGGCGAGTGTTTTAGCCTTGTTCGATTGAACTGTGCCAATAAAATGCCACCGCACATCGCGAGGCAGCAAGGCGGCCTTCTCGACGAGCTCCTGTGCGTAGTTCTCGCCAAAGTCGCGTTGGCCTGCATCGTAGCATATGCGTATGTCTTCTGTGGGCTTGTACTTGGATACGGCCACAAGAGTTGGCGTGCGTCGTGGAGAGTTGGACACGACGGCAGCGACACGACTGCGGATCTCGCCGAGAGACGTGCGCAGCTCCGTGACTCGTTCTGAAGATGGTAGGCCTACAGACGTGATAGGTGATGACGATGTAGCACTCATAGTTTCTGTACGGAGCCGAGCGCAGTACTGGTGGTGGATAGTGCGGATGCCAAGGGCAGTCACTCGCATCTCCAGGGTCAAGGTCGCACTGCAAGTTCTACTGGGACTGGAAGTACTATCCCGGGACTACCCGGGGTACCACCAAGTTCGCCACCTCATTTCCGAAACGCTTATCGGGCTTTAGGTGTATAACCACAAATGCTGTACAGTCAATAACACAAAGTACATAGTAAGTAGACGTACAACATCAGCGTATTCAACATCATACATAAGTTCGAAGTGGAACGGGAGAGTGCGCGCCTAGCACTGGGTGGGGATGTGTGATTATGCGGGGAGGATATGGGAGTAAGAGGTAAGAGTCGGAGTGGGGTAGCGGTGGGTGTATTTTGTGCAGTGAGAATGCAGGGTAAGATGTTGACAATAGGAATACTAAACGCATGGTACAAATATCGGGGACGGGGGGTCGAGACTAAAGAAACAGACAGCGAAACATAAGTAGAAGGGGATGGAGAAGGGGGTGGGGGGGAATATGGGGATGGCAACACCGTCAGTATAGTTTTGAAAAAAAGGGCCTCACACATGCAAGTACTTCTCATTGAGGAGGTAGATCTCGCGTGCGAGGTAAGGCCAAGGAACGCAGCGCGCAAGTTCCGTGCGTAAGCGCTCTGGGTCACCCGCAGCACGGTCATAGGCGAGCCTCACCTCCCAACCACTGAGATTATATAACAAGCGCATGTTTGGCTGAATCAATACGCTCAGGCGGCGTGAGCGTACAATTAAGTAGGCCTCCACGAGGGAAATTCCGAGACACTTCATGACGTATGCGATCGTGACAGTCGCGCTGCGAGATACGCCAACGCGACAATGCACGAGCACTTTGCCACCCTGCTCGCGCGCTCGGTCCATCCATTCACAAATCGGGGCAAGTTGGGGCTCGAGCGTATCGATGCCATCATCGCACACCCCCTTAATATCGAGGACCTTAATGCGGCCTTCGCGTTCCTCGGTGTAAAGGCTACCCCGCCGTTCTGACCCTCCGGCCATTACGATGGAATTGGGTGTTTTTGCTGGGGCAGGCGTAGCGGCCTTTCCTGTAGAGGAATTGGCAGAGGGTGGAATGAGCGCACATTCACCGACCGAGACTACATGAGTGATGCCAAGAGCGTGGAGCATGTACGCATTCGCTGCGTGGTTCCTGTGGGATTGATCCGATATCGATATCAAGAAATTGATATGTGAACGCAAAAGTGGATACACACAGGTTTCCAAGGTATAAAAACGGCAAGACCCGACTTGGAAAGCTCCCGTCGAAGCGCGGGTCATCAAACCAAACTTGATGGTCGTCCACCAACGAAGGTAACAACGGGCTTGTGCTCGCACGTGGCCGTCGCATTGAAGCTATGGGGGCTTGTCCCGTCTCATCGTAGGATGCAGACATGGCGCTTGAGTTGATGCCAGGATTGAGTGAATTGGCACGCGCGGGTCCAGAGAGGAAACGGCGTGGAGAGGGTAGCTTTGCATGACGATCACGTGCCAGTTTGCTCTCAATGGCTTTCAATAAGCGGACATCTGTCTCGTAGACAAAAAAGCTGCGCTTCTTCGCAACCTAAGGGAAAAATTGTTCAACTATAAGTGATTCCTCCATGCCCTTTCAGACTCACCTGAAGCTCGAGATACGCCTCCGGAAGTGTCATACCACGCATTGCCATGATTAGCGACAGAGCGAGCACACTGCTCTCGGTATACCCATCTGAACTCCAAATCAGTATTTTCGCAGGTCGTCCGAACCCACGCTGTTGGGTAGGCTTCAGTAGCTTCTCCAGGAACTCCAGGAAGAGTATCATTTCATCGACAATGGGGAGTAAGGGGAACGGAAGGTACACTATAGCCGCAGCATTTGGCGGGGGACGTGGTCCCTTCCCACCGGAAGCCTGCCAACGTCGTTCGAGTTCCATGAGGTGTTCCTGGGCGCTGTAGAGAAAGCCAAGGGCGGGTCGTGGTGCGCGAAGTCGACATTCGATGCAGACGTCATAGCCCATCCCATCGACGGGAGAATTTCCGGCACTATCCAGGAGATCGAGGTCTCGTGCAGATGGATTTCCAGGGAAAAAAGGCACATCGTTGACATTGCCGAGGAAGACCTGACCTAACCCAGGGATCCAGGGGTGAACGTCCGCGTCCGCTGACTTGTGACCCTCCTCAGGGGAATGGATCGTGAGGATCTCAGTGGCGCGAGTCAGCTCTCGCATCTCGTCCTTTTCGCGCTGCGCAAAGTTGATGGTGCGCGGGTTCATGAGAAGATGCCTCAGCTTGGTGCGTAACTCCGCGGGGGTCGCATCGAGTACGAAGACATGATATGGAATCCGCGAACCAGCGCGCGCTTCAACGGCTTGCTTGAACTTCTCCGCCACAGCGAACGCGGCCCTGGTTGCACCGCGGCGGGAGTAAACGACGATGTCCGAAAGAGTCGCGTAAATGGGCTGAAAATGGAAGCATTGAGCGAATACGGATTAGAATGACCAAAACAAATTGGGTTTGAGAGGAGAAGAGAAGGGTAAGCCGCTCCACCGGGAAACGCTAAACCGATCGTCGCACTGGGACAGGGGTCATATGTGGCGTTAGTTTCCTTTCCCTTTCGGGTATGTGGCGGTGGTGGCGCAAGATGGGGTAATCGCCTAAATTGGTTTGCGTTGCCGCATCATAGGACGGACGACAGATGACCACGACGGCCAACTCGTCATGTCCTTCCCAGAAACGTGAAACAGAAACCAACACTTCCCCGCAGTGGTCACCTGACCTTCTGGTGTGAAAGCAGGCGCCCATATGGAAAGTAATGACGAATGGAGTAACCCCGCTCTCAGAAGGAAATCAAAAGGCGGGGGAAGGGCGGTGTACAATGAAATGGCGCAGAAAAACACGCACTAGTTGGATATCAAAATTGCGTAATGAGATACCGTCGGGGACTCGCAGAGGGGCAAACTCTGCGAATCCGTCTGCATTAAGTTGGAGGAGCTCACGGGGCTTGAAGCCAGAGGCGATGAGAGGGGGGGTACGAGGTTGAGGTTCGGGGGAGGGCGGACCGAGGGGGATACATGACGGCGGGGGTGAATCGAATGAGGTGGCTGGGGTGGGTGGTGATGGCATACTAAGAGATTTGAAAGACGAAGCTGAACTAGACGAAGACGAGATGCTCCGGTCGCGGGGCACCGCGGTATTGGTATATATGCGCGGAGCACGGCACTGAACTGGGTGCATATGAGGTCCATTATCTGGGTCCGGGACGTCGCAAGCGGGGTCGGCAGGCCGAGGTGAAGGGGGGGGTGAAGGGGGTGAGCTGGGCGCTTCGCGTTTGTGGCTGTGATTTAGGTCAAGGTCGGTATCTATGTCCATATCCATGTCCAAGCCAAATGAATGGCCCATGTCGCCACCATCACTCGCAGCGTCGTCATCAGAATCATCACTGGCGATGATGTCCAGGTCTTCTGCGTCGTCACTGCAACCCATGTCGTCGTCTTCGCACGCGACCCAAACGAGACCACGGAAACGGGGAGGGTTTACGGGCGTGTCCGGAGTGATGGCGAAAAAGGCGTTTTGTTGTTCGTTGTCGCCTTCGAGGCCGTGGAGAAATGGAAAGAGGACATGGTCGGGAGCATGGGAAGTGGTTGCGGCATGATGGATGGTGGCAAATTGGGAGGCAGTTAGAGCGCGGATGGGTGTATGTGGGGCAGGACGGGGGAGGAGGACGGGGAGAGAGGGGAGGAAATCTGGAGGATAATTGAGGCCGTGTATGACATTGTCGTCGGTGGAGGGGAGGTATGGAGAGTTCATGTGTTGAGGGGACGTGATGATGTTGTGAGAAAAGAAAGAGAGTGTGGGTGGTTAGGCGGTTTAGAGTGAGGTGAGAAAGGTGTGACCGTAAGTTTGCATCTCAGATTGAAGCCGCGTTCTGTCTCTTATCATATATATGCAACCCTTCGATCACAGGCAACTGCTGACCACAGTCTTCATTTAACGTCGCATCCTTTCTACGACATTCGCTTGTCGTGGCTCCTACCCCCGTCCCTGAGACGTAATTTATTATTTCCAAGTCCGTCAGGGAATATGGAGGGTTGGGGGAAGGTGAACAGACGGGAGTACTTGGTACGGGTGGCCCCGTGATCGCGTGATCTTGGATCTCCATACCCTTATCACCTACCTTCTCAGGCCGAGAGCCCGGCTCCGTCGGTGGGGACGCAAGCGGGGAACCCCAGATCTGAACCTGGTCTCGTGGCTTTCAATCGGCGCTTTCAATTTCGCCCTCTCTTTGCATTCCAGATCGTCTTCCATTAATTGATTGTACTACGACGACTAGCACCAGAACAATTCTGAGAAAAATAGAAATAAAACAAGATTTTTACGCTTCGTACAGTAGCGTCAGCGGTGCCGGCATTGTGCCATCCCTCACGTATCACACGCTCCCAAACCCTCAAGGGCGCCCTACCACCGCTCTGGGCTCTGGGGGCACTTACCCAGTTCGACTGTTCGTATTCCGTAAGGCCGAGGTTCCAGCCCCGGCATGGACTTGGCTCCAACCGCCCCTCCACTTGTCTCGCTCACCTCAGCTCGACGATCACTTCCGGAAACCTCCTGACCTTCCCACCGCTTTGGCGGACGGACCCGATTGTGCCATAATGCATTCTGCCCCCCCGTGACTTGGCCCAGTGCATGGTCCGACCGTACTGCCTCGTCCTTCATCAAGCCTAGATCATCTCGCGTCCGCACTATATGCGGCCATGCCGCATCGCATCATAGTCAATAGTCAACATGTACTAGGTGGCGCCGAATGTGCCCAGTGTCGGTCGTTGGGCGAGTGAGGCGCAATTGCGCAATGCAAACGTGAGAGGGGCCATAATGCAACGTGCGTCAGACGCCTGTGCCTCCGCGGGCGCCACTTCGCCTTATCTGTATTTCTGGACCACAATTGGCAAGCAGGGGGCTGTGCATCCCTCGCCTCGTGGGCAGCTAGAAGCCACCTCGCTCCCCTCCAGCGACAGCACGGGACCACGCAATCCACACGGCGGAATCGGGCCAGTCCCTTTCCTCCGGCCGCGTTCGCGACATACCGCCGCTTTCGACTTGTTTCAGCAACGTCACCCTTGATCTACCTTCTCCATAGTCAATAAGGTTTGCAAGTTGTTTGTCGGCCGGCGATCATGACCCCGTCAGATTCATCCAACGGCTGTGTGCCCTGTTCACAAGCAAAGGATGAGACATCATGCCCGCATATGTTCGATTTCCGGTATCACCGGCCTCGCCAACCTGGGCTCCACTATTTCACCCCCCGAACTATTTGGACCACTTATGCAGGGCCTATTCAACACCACCTGATCTCGTTTGCGTGTCCAACGGTCTCGAACGACCGTGACACATTTCTTTGGTGAAGGTGAAGAATGCAGAGATCACAGGGTGTGCTAAAGTTCGCGCAGCGCAGAGCTGCTCCCTGTGCCTGCCAGGGGAGTGTAACGACCGGTGTTCCCACGATAAAGTTGGTGTACGTACGGACACAAACCCCTTCTCCGCCACTTGGTCTCTCATTCGCAGAGTGCGTGTACGTGGATATAACCCCCGATGTCCATGACAGGAATCTGAGTGTATACAATTCGGCGCACAATATTGGAGCCCATTGATCCATAGCATGTGATGATGCACTCGACCCTTCACAGCAGCAGGGACCTTATCTGCATCGAATCGATGCCAACCCTAATTAAATTTAAATCTGGGCACGCGTTCGTGGGAGTGTGTCAATTGTCATCATCAACCGGCTTGTTTGTCCCTCGCCGCAACTTCCCACAGCGTGGCGCCGCTCTGCGATAGCAGCAGCGATACGCGATACTGTACCCCAAGGAAGGGGCACCGATTACTAGTAGCCCCTGTCATCGGTATCCCACTCAGTGAATCAAACTTTGCCCGCCACAACTCACTCTTCGAAATTATAAGCGGCGTTCCAGAAACGGCGGCGAGGGCGCGCGCCTGTTAGCGGATCGTGCCGAGCGAGGGGGCTGGGCGGGCATTACAAACGTGCCTCTGGGAGCCACACGAGCGAAAGAGGAGAAAGAGAGACGCGAGCGTGGCTATGCGTACTGCGGGTGGGCGATTGCTACTAGAGTTTGCCAGTGGCTGAAGGACACGCCAAGTTGATCAGAAGTCCACATCCCTGCACAATATACGATATCGCGCGTTCGTACTCCAACAAGGTACTATCGGTTTTGGGACGTTTCCCTCGGTTACATCGCTTATTACGTTGAGAAGGGTCGTGCTTACGCTAGAGAAGGCACGATGTTACCTTTGATATCTTGCTCTTGCAACTCGGCCTACCCTAGGTAACCTACTGTGAAACGCCCATGCAAAAAGCCCTCACTCGCTTCTCAAGACTCCTATCTGACATGGGGTACTGGCTGGGGGGTGACATGAATGCAGTACACTGGAAGAGGAAGGAGAGGAACGGTGTCGTGGTGAAAAGAATGTATATTAGCAAAACGGCGCAGTATATCTCGATCGAGTGGGTCCGACGATATGAACTT
>Ga0307510_10006653_pt1 | contig 13787 bp, 8 predicted proteins | sample 12_EM_MG_FD_207224 | JGI IMG/M metagenome (GOLD analysis project Ga0307510, IMG submission 207224) | Populus trichocarpa ectomycorrhiza microbial communities from riparian zone in the Pacific Northwest, United States - 12_EM | ecosystem: Host-associated > Plants > Roots > Unclassified | place... | reverse complement strand
TGCATTCATGTTTATATAACCATGCATCACTTTTGAGAGCACACACCCTAAACTTTAGGATAGGTGGGGAAGTAACGGTACCCCAATGACTTTAGCTTAAACAAGACTTGTGAAAACATCCAACTCTTGCTTGATTATTTACTTGTAAGTGGTTGGTATGTCGATATGATATTATTCAGGACCTTTATCTTCACACTCCTTGTAAGCCTTGCATTGACCTTTCAAGGACGATCACTAAGCATGCGAGAGACTTTTTAAGACTAGATATTAATCTACCCCTTGATGCACTTAATGACTAGAACTTATTTATTAGGTTGTACCAAGTATAATCTCACTATGGCAAACCCAACATATGACATCTTGAATTTCAAGACCATCGGGTGACAAATGGCCTCCACATAGGAATTTTACAAGAAATATGAGTTGTTACAGTTGACAAAAGAGAATTGTCTTGAATTGAAAGTCGAAGGGCTATCACAAGCTTGAACTTAAGCAAGATTGGACAAAAATCCCCTCATTGACATGATAATGACATCATGTTTTTAAAATCCATGAATAACGAACGTTGTCACCTCGTGAAGGGCAAGTCCACATTTAATATGCATTTTTCTTGTTAATAACATCATCACTTTTGCATCTTATATTAACTTTGTATAATTGCATGATTTTTATTTAGTAAGTTGATAAATAAGCCTCTTATTAAGTTACACCTATAACACTTGCTTAGAAAAGAAGACAAATAGAAAACGAAAAATAGCTTAGTTGGAAGCACAATAATTGAAAAATCTTAAACAATAAATCGTAAGACTTACTAGCTGAACAGACTTTAAAATCTAAATTAAGAGAAGTAACATATGCAAAACTCCTTTCAATCCACGTAAGGACAAATGAGGCTTCACAGGAATCTCAACATGTTGCTTGTTTCATATATACTACAATAAAGGAATCTTAAAAAAACAAATAATAAAAAAATAATCTGAAAAAATTTACTAAACTAAAAAAGAATGAGAGCAATTAAGGAAAATAACTTGTATAATCATATGGAGGTTGCTAGATTTGTTTAGTGGCTAATGTTATCATTTTAAATTTATTAAAATAATATTAATATTTAAGCTTGTATTAAATATAAAATTTCAACAAAATTTCAATAAAATAAATAAATAAACACCACTTTTATTTAAGATCAAATATCCCCGTTGAGAATGTTTAAAACAAATTATCCAAATCACTTTAATCTGCAATTTCATTAATTTGAATACATCTAATAAATTAGTCAACAGCTAGGCAGTTTTTTCAACTGCAATAGCCTGGCACCCAATTAATGTCTCTGTTGTAGCGTCTTTGCCGAATTATAAATTTATGCAGGGAAAGTTTAAACAGCAGAGATAATGATATGCCATGAAAGAAGAGGGAGCAATTAGTCATAACCACCCACCATTGATTTTCACAAACACCACTTTATAACAACTCCCAACCACACATGAAATCAAACAAGCACAAAAGCTAATATACAAGCACTATCCAGCATCCCTTGAATACATAATCATTTGATTAGACAAAAGCTGAAAGAGATCCCAGTTTCCAGCTGCGAATATAAAAGGCTACACAATCTCCCTGGTTCACAGGCCTATGGACACTTGGTCTTGTTCCCATGGGTGGTCATGTCAGTATAGCATGTTCCACATACTTCTCTGTTCCCTGAGGTCCCAGGCGGCACACACTTGCACCTTACACAGCAGGTGCCACATGCCCTGGTGCACACATTAGGCCTTGAGTGAAGACTGCACCTCTGCTTGCATAACCCTCCACAGTCTGAAGATCAAAGGAGAAAGAATTGTCACATAAACAAGACTGGAAAAGGGTAATCAAACATTGCATATACCATGGATCAAATCAATTTCTTTATGCAACAAGTTGGAGAAAACAAAGTATGGTAACACCCTTTAGCTCCTAATCCCTACCTATGTCTTGCATGAGCCTCCTGTTTCCACCTCTCACAACAAGCTGGAAGAACACCCACAGAAGCAGAAACAGACCATTAGCAACAGCATTAGTTAGAAACGTTCAGCCAGAAATACTGAAAATGAAAGGAAACATGTGAAGTAGGGGATGGTCGTGTCTTGCCTGACCAACATGGAGTATTCCGGTATCTATCTTGAGATCAGATGAAACCTTCATGTTATAATAACATGCAAGAGAAGATCATGGTTAAAGTTAAATCACAGTACTCCTTAACAAAACCCCAAAAACAGATTAATTAACCCTGTACCTCTGCAAGGCAGAAAACAAAAACCATCAAAGCAAGAAGCGAACGCACTGCCATGGCTAGCTAGCTGCCACTTTCTTGAAGTTAAGCAAATTGTAAGGTGCACTAAGAAATGCTGGCATTGCCATGCACTTTATAGAGGTCTTGTGGACACTTAATGACTAAACTAGTCACGTATAGGGTTTGTAATTACAGTATGACCTGCATGGCTTACGGGATCATTTCATCGCCGGGCCAGGTGATAGGCATAGCTCCACGCAAAACAGCTTTAACGTGAGCAAATCTTGATGATGATGTTATAAGGCAATCACTGTAGCTAGAGGTCCCACGGAAGCTGAAAATATGCTAAAGTTTTCTTTCTCAACTCAGGGCTCAAAAATCATGCCTGGTCTCAAGAGACGACAAACAATTAAAGCATTGGTTCATAGGAGATGAAGCTGACCCTGCTAGCTGGGGTGTATAAGGAACTGGCAGGTCCGTACAACTCTAGTAGGATATTTGATTGGTTGCTTTTTGAACTCTGGATTGATGATATCAGTGATCCAGCTGGACTCTTTATGGAGGCCAGCTAGCTGGCTTGCATTTGCATCGTTGAAAATCTCAAGACACAACCCTTGACGTTTGCAGGTTTAGCGTGGGGTCGAGAGTAAAAAGAGGTGGCTCTCTCTCTTCTTTTTTTCCCAGCAATTGGATGACAAGATGTTTACCATGCTAATGTCATTTTCTGTTTAATGTACCTAATTATTAGTATCAAATTTTAGTTTGGGAATTACAAATATTGGAATAATGTAAATAAGCATAAAAAAACAAGAAAATAAATTTTATTGTTATAAAAAAACTATATTCTATGTACATGAGGTTAAATATACAAATAGTTTCAACATAAATAAAATTTCAAAATTCCACTATCTAGAAAACTAACTCATTTTTTTCGTTGAGACTTATTTTTTAGCAACTTAAAAAATTAGAATTAATTATTTTTTACATTTTCTCTCTTTTACTTTTTTCTTGGCTCAATTTCATCATTTCTTATAGATCCTTCATGTATATAGTTCGATGCAAATCATTTGAGATTTTTTTATTAATTATTTTTAAATGAATAAGTTTTTTATGCTTCTTTATAATTTTAAACATCTTTGAAGTATGTAGTATTCTTTAACTTTATTGTTGTATTAAGATGAACATCCTCAATACTCTATCTGTGTATAAAAAATCGATATGTATTATTATTTTAAATCTATTGTTTTTCTTATGGTTTTCATTATGTTTTTTTTTCTAAACTAATAAAATCGTCTATTTTTAAGAATTAACATCAAATTTATCGATGAATCTTCTATTTTAGGGATCAAAATTATTTTTTATTAAAATAAATTGCGAATAAGCTTAAAAATAAATATAGACAATTAGTAGCATGCATGCATAGAATAAATTTAGGATAAAATATATAACAAAAATAACCTTTTATTTAAAATAATATAGTAAAAATAATATCGTTTTTTTTTATACATAATCAACTCAGATAAGATAGCTGAATATACAAGACTATTATCTATTTTAGAACTCTTATTTTCTTTTTAATTATTAAATGACAAATCTATTATTTTTTTTTTCTTTTAACCTCAGAAAGCCTCGTATTCATCAGGGTGTGACACGATACACCGTGGAAAACATGATGAATTTGAAAGGAAAGAAAAATACATGAACAGTAGGAAGGTAGCTTTTATGTCAACTTGTTTGATGAACAGTAACGGTACTGGGTTGTTCTGATAATTTCACTACCATGCTACAGTAATAACATTGGAATTGCAATAAAAGTACTCGAACTAGTCACTTTACCCACAGCAGATATTTTTTTTTTCTATCACGGAAAAATAAATATATAGATATTATTAATAAGTTTTTCACATTAAAAAAATATAATTATAAATTGAAAAGTCAATATTTACCTGAAGTTAATTTTTAACGTAATAGAAAATTAAAACAATGTTGCAACTACATTTCACTGTATCATTATTTTTTTAATTGAAAAATATAAAGATATTATTTACTGTAAATAAAATAATTTTTAAAATATATGAACCAACAAAATAAAAAAAAAGCTCTTAATACCAATCAAATTCTAAAATAATAAGATAACTATTTCCATAAAATTAAAAGATTGGAAAAGTATGATATTTAACTCCAATTTTTTCCTTTAATTTACACCTTTTTCTTTTTAATCTTAAAGGTCACTTTTTTCTTACCAAGAACAAATAATTTTTATTTTTATAAACACATCATGAAAGAAATTTATTGATAAATTAGAATAATCTCTTCAAAACATTAAACACATACAAATTAATTAAAAAAAAATAACCTCTACTTAAAAAAGACAAAATAAATAATCTAAAAAAATCAGAGAAAATGAGTATTAATTTAAATATAAATAAAAAACTAATTAAAAAAAATACATATAAAAGGGTATCAACTAAAAAAACAGAAAAAAAAACAAAAAAGATCGAGAGCCTGGTATGCTAGACCTATGCATCTGGCCCATTTTGAAAAGGGTCCGTACTTACGGGCTCTTCTTTATTTTATTTGGAAATGAAGTGGATGAATGTTTACCCTGAATTTTTCAAAAATAAAAAAATTAAGGCAAGTGACATATTGTTTACCTTTCAAATTTCTGACCGCTAGAGAGGTGGTCGGAAAATCAAGTAAGGTGTTTTTCTTACCCAAAAACGCAACTTTCAACCAATTTTCACACCAAAACACCTAATATGATGTAAATAAACCAACCCAAAACCCCTAAAACTCGCCTAAAAAATCCATACCGAAAATCTTCATCCAAGATTGATCTTCTTTTTTTCAGAAATTTCAAGGGAAAAAAACGACAATAGAACTCTCTATATTAAATGAAACTCATTGACTCTAAAATGTATAATTTTTATGGTCGAAATCAGTGTAAACCGACACTTTTTCTCTATCACTGGAATCCAACAACTGTCTCTCTTCTCTTCCAAACTAAGAATCTATAATTAAAAAAAATGAAGTTGTGGATCAAAATTGAATTTGTGAAAATTGCAGGTAATGAATATTTATAATTTAGAAACTAGGAGGATGAAAGTGAACTTTTCTTGCTGATTTTGAAATCACCACCCATTTCCTCTACTTTTTCTTATTTTGGTTATCTATCTTCTAATTTTTCACCTGCTCAACAAATTTACATAAATTGCCCTTTAATTTGATCATACAAGAGTGGAAAAAAAAAAATAGAGACAAACAAAAATTAACACCCTCACAATCATAGTGTCATGTGTCTAGGTCCATGTGTGTTGGTCCACAAGACATGGTGTTTTCTACAATAATGGGAAATAACTTTGAACTACAATGAGTTGGGAGTAAAGAAATCACTGTTCAAGAAACATCAATCAGAAGATCTCACAGTATAAGATCAGTGATACAACATAAGGTCAGGCCATGACAACATATCACCAGACCAAGGTAAAAAACTGAGCCTTAGTTTGAAGGATTGGTGTTGAATGCTTCAATGAAGGCCGCATCCTCTCGCGGGTTGCAAAATACTTCATGACAGGTCTACATGACCAGTGTATTTCCTTCTGTTTTTGGAATAATGACATTACAGTGCAATTTGCACTAGCAAATTTTGTCAGGTTAACCTTGGCCATTGCATTAATCTCTCATAAGAAGAGCTCCCTAGATTCTGCAGTGATAAGATGCCTTATTGATATTCTTTTCGGTATCGGCAAAATAATACATGCATTTCAACAAACATTCACGAATGAGATCAGTTTTGTGAAGAAATTCTGTAACATGTATTTCTCTCATCTTTTTTTTTTTTACCTAACTAGTGCTATGAGTGCATGCCTGCCACGGAGACTTCCTTCCACACCACCATTCTTGAGAGAATATGAAATCCTTTTTTTCTTCCTCTCACCTCCTAGTAAAAAATCGCTTTGTCATGAACGAATATCATGATGTATCAATGTCTCATGCGACCAACCATAGCCCACAGTAACCAGCCATGCTACATGATCTTCGTCTACAGCTAGTCGAGTCAACTCCACACTCTTCATCACTGAAACACTTGTGATCACTTTGATCATCAGGGACATGGCAAGCGCTCTCAACCTGTTGTTCACCATGTCCTGCATTCAAACTCAATGCAGGACAGACTTGCAGAGACATTGCACTTGAACGTTTTGTTTGCCTTTCATTCTGCACAGGTAAAAGCACTTGATCACCCAACTGGTCTTCACATTTAATTTGGAACAAAATGAATATAACCTGTACAGCTCCAAGTTGCAATTTGTTTTTTTTATAAAAAAAGTAGGGCCAAATCGTATTAAGCATTTAATTAACTTCTGAAAAAGTTGAAAGTAAATTATTCTTATCTGGTGCGGAAAGTTTCTGGATTCTCAATAGGCTTTTCCTTTACTTTTATTGTTTTAATTACGAAGCATTGGACATGAAGAAAGCTATAAGGCAGACCTTGACATAAGTCCAGTTTGATGGGATGTATATCTCTGGCAGTCTCTCGTGCCAAGCACTTAGCACAGGCAAAGGGTGACCCTCAGTAGTGAATATATAATTCCGATCAACCAAAAATGAATCATCAAAGAGAAGATATAAATACTTGCACCTGCAAAAAGGAATATATTACATGAGAAATTTCATTTCTCATAAATGCATATCATAGCTGAAAAGACGTTTCTGAATGCCAGGGCAAAAACCACTTACGTTTCAGCAAGGAAGAAGCTATGCATATGATCTTCTGTTTGCATGGTTGTGACATCTCTAATGCTTGCAAATCCTCCTTCCACTTTGGTGTATGAATTAAGAGAATTAACAATTGTTTCACCCACTTCTATGTACCATGGATCTGGGAATATTCATAAACATGATAGATGTACAAAGTTTAGAAGAGGTAATGGTGGAGCCTTTTCCTTCAGCTCAAAGACTGTATAGCACAATTCAAGAGCTATGCAATCAGTAATGCATTTATGCCTAAATGTATGCCTGCAGGAAGCTCAAAATGTCCGTCCTCCCTCAGTCATGCCCTTTTTTCCAATTAAATTGAGAATAATAGAATCAACAATTGTTCTAAAAATTACATCATGTTTGGTTATTTGTTAACAGAAGTCACTCAGCTTCATGCCATCATTGTTATATAAAGAGCAGGATCAACATTCTAGCCTTTTGTCTGGCCGCAATGTTCAAGCAGAGAAAACAGGGGAAAGGGAAACAAAGAGAAGTAAACAGGCTGCCAGCCTGATCAATGCAGTCTCTAGTCTCAACCATAGGTTAGTGGTGGGTTATGCCCGTCTCTCTCTCTGTTGGCAAGTTTTCTCTTGGGAAGTAGCCAAACCCTACCCACCCCTTTCTCAAATGGGTCAATGCCCAAAGGCAATTTTGTTTCGTGGCGCGCGCACATGCACACACAACATACATATACAGATAAAGCACAAATAGGAAAAAAAATGTCAGTAAGAGAACATGACTTGGGAATCAGAAGCCATATATAAAGCCATGATATGCAAGTATGGTTTAAAAAGCAAGTCCATGATAAAAGAACTGCGACATTCAAAAAGTCTAGCAAACAGCAACTTTCCCCTCGTGTTGCTATAGTTTTGGCATGCTGAATTTTCTTTGAATGGTATATGGATGCACAAATTCACACAACAGTAGCATTTTAAAGCAATAATTTTGGGCAAAAGTGAAAATGTAAAACTTCCAGAGAAAAGCTAAAAATAAAGAACCACAAAATAAAACAATCAGAACATAGCATTTTCAATTACTGATTTTGAAAAAAGTACAGTGAAAATCTAAAAATTCCAGAGCAAAGCTAAAAAATAAAGAACTGAAAAATAAAACAACCAGACCTTTAGTTGCTTGATATAGGTAGAATGTTGACTCTGCTAATTCAGGGCGCAGTGGATAGTACTTTTCTGTAGGGTGTAACATTTGATGGTCCAGCAAATACCTAAGAGGTCATTACACATGTTAATTTCAATTCCATTAATTATTGAGCACTGAAATAGTAAAACCTTGCAGATAATGACAAGCTGACAGTTTTCTTCCAGTAACAGAAGCAAAGAAGATTATAGAAAAACAAATGCATGATACCTTTCTGGTAACACCCCAAACTTCTTCCACACATGAACAAATTCACGGTGTGATGAGTTGGCAGCTGCAATATCCCCAACAAGAACCTAACATATCATTAAACTAAGATCAGAGGAACCTTTAGAGGGATCGATAATACCATTTGGGCATAAGAGATTTCAATTACTTGCCTGTAGGCCAGGCCAGAATGCTTGAAGGCTTGTCAGTTGCCAATATGTTGCTTTTCCAGTCCTCATATCAGCTTCATGGTACCTAAATTAGAGAAACATGCTTTCCATCACCAGTGAACTATGTATTCCTCATGAAACAAATTCAATTACCTATTGCTTGAATCACAACATGAAATTCAAAATAGGTACGGGGTATGGACAACGGCTTCTTAGTTCTCAAAGTCTATCTTTAGCAGTCTAGAGAGAGCAACCACCCCTAACTTATGAACTAGGAAGCACTATGATGAAGTTCCTTACAATCATCTTATACCTTACATCAGAAAGTGCCCATCAAATCCTTACCAGATTATTTGGGTCGATGAGTCTATCTTAAGGTCCCTTGAGAATCTGGCTAATTGTCAGGAATCCGATTGACATACTTATATGGAGGCACCGTATGCTTCCCAAGCAATGGGACTTCATCTATCATAAGGGAAATGTGATGCTGATTCATGTTTTAATCCCAGGAAGTGAGAATGAGGATGTCCCTGGTGAACTCAGTCAGACATTATGTGGCTATAGGGTGCAACCAAGGAAATCTTGATTTAACCACAAGCCCAGATTACTAATGGAAGGATGAGCTTCCTCTAAAATTCCATCTACACCTAAAGGATAAAACCCTCTTCCCCCAACCAACCCCAGTCGTACCAACAATAACGAGAAAAACAAGAAAGAAACAAGAACAAGGGAAAAAAAAGTTGTTAAGAAAGAACCCAAACACAAGTGTGATGCTTTAGAACTTCTCTCAGTGCAGTACCATGGGCCATGTCTGAAATATTTCTGTACTGCAAGATAAGCAGAATGAAACATTCTCCAGAAGTCCTCCTTCCCGAAAAGAATGTGAGCCTTGAATAGATACTCATAGAATGAATCAACTCCTACATGAATCCACACAAAATCAAGAGTCTCTAATATCAATGTTAGGTAACAAACATGAAGTGAAAGGTAATTTAAGCATGAAATTCCATCAGGAGCTTTAACAATCCCATCAGAAGCTATAACACAGTTCAAATCCATTAAAGAATCTAATAGTACTAGTTAATGATATGAATTAAATTTTCAATACTGGAAACCTTGTGAACTACAAAACCAAGCATCTAAAGGCTATCAAAGTACTGTAAACACATACCAGCACCGATCCCAGATGAATGTTCAATCCATTCCCCAGTTTCCACATCCAGTGTCGTTCCTAACAAATTTAGAGAACTACGCATACTCCATAACTTTCGTAGAGCACGCAAGGCCGCAGACTCATATCTAGGATCACCAGTTAATCGTGACAAGGCTCCCATTTCAAGAATAAGAGAACCTATGTTCAGACATGAAAGTTAACCAATTTCAGGATTGCACATTTTGTGCTGGCACCAGCATAAACTGTAATGGATATGGTTCTCACCACATCCTGAAGTGCTTGTTTCAGTAGTCTCATTCTTCATGACTCCATACTGTCCACAGAATTTCGCATTGCTGCAGTGTCATATATCCTTCTTACAAACAAAATCAGCAGAACATATTCATACTTATGAAAAGCTGAAATAAATGCTCATTGAAATGAAGAGACAGTTAAGGTATGCCTGGACCTGTCTGAACAGCATTATCAAAGAATTAGAATCCAGTCTGCACATAGAATTCTAAAACATCTGATTCTTTGAAATGGCATAATCATCTATCTTATTGGAGTTTTTTATTAACTAAAAGAACCAAAGTGCATATTCTGCCATGGTTCTTAGGAAGTAACCAATTTTCTGCATTAGATTATAATACGTGCAGGAATTTACTCTGAAAGGACATCATTGAGGTGAATGTGCACATCAATATGAAATATGATATCTTTTAACTATGCCTTGAGCACATATTCCTTTGAAGCAATATACATCACATAGTATTTTGGGAAAAGGATAATGAGTTGCATATCTTAATTCAATGTTTCAAGCTGTGTGTGTGTGCGTTTTTTTTTTTTTTTGGTTGGGGGGGTGGGGGTATGGTGTTTAAGGGATATAAGAACTTGTATAATGTAAAAGCTAACATTCCTTGTTCTTTAGAAGAGAATCTGGAATTAAGCTCAAGTTTTTGGTTATAGGAAATTGGAATACACTTCTGAAATTAAGCATCTTTCAGCTAGTACCTTCAAGTTAATCCAGGCATATGGCAATCCAGTAGGTGTATCAAATGCAGGTAGGAAGCGTCGTCCTAAATCTTCAGCCAGAACAAGTAGCTGATTTTTGTAAGATCCTTGAACCAACCTGTTTGTAGAGTCAGTTGCAAGAATATGAGCAGAAACAAGTCCTCCAAGGACTCTTATGTTGCACTACACAATAGAACAGGTGTGGAAGAGCTCCATTAAGAACTTCAAAAGTAATTTGATTCAAGATATTTTGTGAACCACTTCTCCCAGAATTCAAAATTGGGAAAAAGTAGAGCCAGGAAAGCAGATTAAAATTCATGAAACTTTAAGGGGGAAAAAATCCAGGTATTTCCTAGATGAGTAACAAATTAGTACCTCAAAAAGGTTTACTCTTGCATCAACATCAAATGTTAGATTTTCAGAAAGCCAGAGAACTGCCCTTTCAAACTCAGTGTAGTTACCCAAAATAACAAGGCTGTAAGAGAAAGAGATCAAGAGGAAACTTATATTATAGAAATCATTCAACAATACTAGTACTTAATTGACATTAAGAATCCAAAAAAACTGAATAACTCATATCATTAGAAACATAGAGACACAGATAATAGATTTATATTTTGAAATCTACTAATTGGATATTCAAGTAGCCTACCTAGATAATGATTCAATGAGTGTAAGGGCAGTCCCATTATAGTTTTGTGGTAAGTGCTCAAGCTGTAAATAAGATCACAGACTATCAATTCTATTAGCAATTAACTATTATTTACACTTCCCGCTAATGTATAGTCAATCACCTTCAAATTTCCAAGCTCACTGAGTGAGTCAGTGAAACTTCTGCTAAGAGGCTTGAGCTCATCATGCTGCAATTTGATTGAAGAACAAATTCAAGATTGCAGAATAAAACAGTCATGCTAATCCGAAAATATGGATAAATAAAAAGAATAACTGACCGGAAATGCGTGTGTCATGTAGTTTTCATATGCATGGTAGAACCTGCAAGAAAGGTCAAATAAAGCGAATATACTGAGAAACACTTCGACTAGCCAAACTAGTCGACAAAATAATTCAACATTCTGTTGATAAAGCTCTTTGCTTTTGCCTCTTATCCCTTGTTTCAATCTTCATCAACAAGCTCATACAACGCCCAAATTGAATTGGGATTATTCCACACAGCTTCTAATAAAAGGCCAAGTGCTTCAAGATTTGAACCTTTGGCATGCAATCAATTAAAAGACAGAGCCTTTGAATTTCAGTTGATCACATCTCTATCTCTATAAAGCAATGTTTTTCAAGATGGCCAAACCATGCTCAATAGTTGTATTTTTTTTTGTGCAAGAATGTAATAATGTCAAGCTCCCAAATAAGGAAATCACATATTTTAAAATCAATTGTGTTTCTTTAATCTTTTTACGGCACTAGACGAACTTATCTAAGAAATCATGACTTGATAATCACAGACCAATAAGTTGAGAAGAGCCTAGGAATAATTGAAAGATTTCATGCAAAACCAAAATGAAATCTCAAAATTCTAGACACAAACTAATCCAAGAATGCACAAAATTGCGCACCCATCAGGAAAAATGGAAAGAAGAACCCAAAATGGGAGCATGAAATTTGCTTACATCTTTCGAACTTTCTCTCGCATTTGCTTTTTCTTAGCTGAATCGAAGTGGGAGAATGAAGGGTCAAATAAACTAGGAAAGATCACAAGAAGCAACAAAACCCATGTCCGAAATCTGCAAGCCAACATGGTTAGGATTCTTTCAGTTTTAATCAAAGTAATATTTTCTTTGGTTTTTGTGAGAGTCGAGAAGATCGATTTGATAATTTTAATGACTTGAATGGGATATACAAGGAAAAAGCTGGATTTTTCGAGGAGAGAATTGGAGTTCCACCATTACAGTTAGTATTGGATCTAGGAGTGGCCAATCAAAATTGAGGATTCTAGGAGCAGCCAATCAAATCTTTGGTCAAACTTCCAGCAAGTTTCTACTGTTCTAGATAGGACTAGTATAGTGTTTTGAAGTACAGTACTACTGCTCCTTCTCTTTTCACACTCTTTTTCCTTCCCAAATACATTACTGAGTTGATATTGAGGTTCTGTTATTATACGAATGTAGTTTTAAAAAAGGTTATTTTATAAAAAATATTTTTAGTTAAATTTGGTTTGAAAAAATATATGTTTGGTTAAAACTGTGGTTGAAATTGAGATTAAACAAAAAATAGTTTAATGTATTTGGTTAAAAAAATGCTTTTTAAATTGAGGTTATAAAATAATTATATATATATATATTAATGATTTTTAATTTAAATATTATAGATTTAACAACTGTTATTACATCATGAAATAAATAATATTGATATCAAATATTTTTTTATTATTTTATTAAACTATGTGCAATGTCATCACATACGAAATCTATCCAACAAAGACTATATTTTCCATGGTTTCTTAAGCGCGCAACAACAAAAACTGAAGTTTTTGTTCCGTCATCAAGCGATCTCCTTCTAATTTTTTTAAATAAAACACAATTAAAATAAAAATAAAAACTGATTTTTTTTTAACTGGGCCGGACCCGGCAAGAACATAATTGGAATTGCGATCAAATTCCACAAATGCTACATCATCATGCGATATCCTTCTAATTTATGTAGTGTTATTAAATAATATTAAATACTAGTTTTTCGAGTAAAACTCAATTTTTTAAAAAAAAAATTACAATTTCATTACGTACAAAATTCATTCGACAAGAACTACAGTTTTCATGATTTTTTTAGCGTGCAATAAAATTAGGTAAAATATTATCAGGAATAAAATTGAGATTACAGTACGAATAAATTTAATTCACTTTAAACTACTTTTTTAATGAACAAAAAAAAATTGTTCATGTTCACGTGAATAGTGCGAGTGAAATCAATTAATTGCAATGGTTTTTCAAAAAAAAAACCCTAAACTTTTCATGTGAACAGTGCGAGTGAATTAATTCACTCGCATTGGTTTTTTGAATTTCTTTTTTTAAAAAAATGTTCACTTTAGTGAACAGTGCTACAGTGGAGCCAT
>Ga0307510_10006651_pt1 | contig 13788 bp, 13 predicted proteins | sample 12_EM_MG_FD_207224 | JGI IMG/M metagenome (GOLD analysis project Ga0307510, IMG submission 207224) | Populus trichocarpa ectomycorrhiza microbial communities from riparian zone in the Pacific Northwest, United States - 12_EM | ecosystem: Host-associated > Plants > Roots > Unclassified | place... | reverse complement strand
GGGTCATCTATTCCGGGGCATGAGACTTCCTGTAGATCTGGCTTCTCCGAGGCATATGTCCCTTTTGACAGTAACTTTGAACTTCTGCCTCCGAGTAGGCGACAGATGATCGATGAACGCGCAGTATGGGGAAGTTAGGGACGGAAATTGTATCACAAGGTTTCCCTGATGAACCCCCCTGCGACGAGAGCGACATGTCTCATCCTGTTTAAACTCTATGTGCTTCGATAGGCGCGGATCACTGAGTCATATCAACATGGTCTTTGTTACCATCTGGGTCCAGAAAGTGATCCATCGCAGGCAATCGACGGGAGCAGCAGGCTGACGTGTGGGGCTATGAAACCGGTAGTAAGCAATGGTTTCATTGGAGATATCAAGGAATGAGATATATAACTTTTGATCGCCGAGATGATGCTCTCCTAGGTTTCGGGTAAGGGACTGAGATGAATGGCTCGATTTTGTTTGTATGGAAGTGCGTGGCCCGGCGGCAAAGAGGTTATTTTTTTCTTTGGAGAGTCGAGATCGTCGCGGATCATTGACAAGTAGGTTACCACTCCATCTATCGTTGGCAGTAAGACAAGAAAAAAAATGGAATTGTGGCGTTAAATTAGCGCCGGATCTCAGAGAACGCTGAGGTGTTTTGTTTTTGCGGGCGTTCCGTTGCCAGGCTGTTTGTATGGTGAAGCAACCCATTACCAAGGGAAAAAACAAAGGAAAATGGTGGCAAGACGCGCACAAGTGAAGCATGAGATGGAAGGTGAGGGGTATCGTATGTGGTTTGGGGCTAGGGAAATGAACAAGGCGGTGCAGGGTACTCTTTTTGACGAAGTCAAAGGGCAACGATAATTCCTCTGCTTGAAAAAACTCTGCTGCCTGTTATGAGTGAGGTGTCGAATATATCATGAAGGGTTTGAATCCGCTCTCGTGATGACGGTACGGTTAGTGCTAGCCGCCGTCACGTCGTCCACGGGGCCAATCAACGCGCGCCCCTCAGGGTCCGACTCTTCCTTTCGACCGCCACCACCAGGCGCCCTTCTTCACTTTCCCCTAATCACCTCCTTTCTCATGGCTGCTGTAGCCCAATATCCCATGCCACCCCCAACGGCGGACCTTGCCACTACTTGGGCCTTCCTCGAGGAGGGGGTGGACCATATCATGACCAAGCTCCACACAGGCGTATCATACACCAAGTACATGAACTTATATACCGTCTCTTACAACTATTGCACATCATCAAAAATGCACAGCACATCCTCATCCGAGCAATCTGTGGCCGGGCGATGTCTCTTTTTCTTCACCTCCTGGCTGCATTATACTGACATATCTCCCCAGCTGGTGCTAATCTGATGGGTTCCGATTTGTACAATAGCCTCGTTCGATACTTCGTACAACATTTGCGACATTTGAGAGATGTAAGTTGTTTTTCACACGACGATAGGATCGCGACTGACCCCTCCCTCAGCACTCGGATTCACTACAAAACGAGCCTCTCTTGAAGTATTATGCCGCCGAATGGGATAGATACACAACAGGCGCGAACTACATCAACCGTCTATTCGCTTATTTAAACCGGCACTGGGTCAAGCGAGAACGTGATGAGGGCAGAAAGGGTGTCTATCCCATATATACTGTGCGTATCTTTTCTCCCTAGGCTGGGTTTACTTATTCACAGATTTCATAGCTCGCACTTGTCCAATGGCGCGCAAATTTCTTTCTCCATATCCAAGGAAAGCAAGCAAAGCTCGCGGGTGCGATCCTGCGCCTGATCGAGCGCCAGCGAAACGGCGAGACAATCGATCAGGGCCTTGTTAAGAAAGTCGTGGACTCTTTCGTCTCCCTTGGTATCGATGAAAGCGACTTGAACAAGGCTTCCCTCGAGAATTACAAGGAACATTTCGAGACTCCGTTCCTTAGTGCCACGGAGGCGTACTATAAGCACGAGTCCGAGTCGTTTGTCGCCGAAAATTCCGTGTCGGATTATCTCAAGAAGGCCGAAGAACGCTTGAAAGAGGAGGAAGATCGCGTGGAGCGGTATCTGCACACGACTACACGCAAACTGCTCATCACCAAATGCGAACACGTCCTCGTCCGCGCGCATGCAGACCTCATGTGGGAGAACTTCCAGAGTTTGCTGGACTACGACAAAGATGAGGACCTTCAGCGCATGTATTCCCTACTTTCTCGGATTCCGGAAGGTCTAGAGCCCCTGCGGCGGAAATTCGAGGAACACGTGAAGAGGACCGGATTGGCGGCTGTTTCCAAATTGGTGGGAACGGATCCCGCTGCGATCGAAGCCCTTGAACCGAAGGCCTACGTCGATGCTCTGCTCGAGGTCCATACAAAGTCGTCCGAAACGGTCAACCGCAGCTTCAAGGGTGAAGCCGGATTTGTCGCAAGTCTGGACAGGGCCTGTCGAGAATTTGTCAACCGAAATGCGGCGACCGGCACATCATCGAGCAGATCGCCTGAACTCCTTGCGAAGCACGCGGATGCATTGTTACGCAAGAACAATAAGGTGTCGGAGGAAGGTGATCTCGAGGGTGCGCTGAATCGCGTGGTACGCAGATTTCGTTCCGATCATCCACCACGAACTATATATCAAAGCGCGCACCATAGATGGTCATTTTCAAGTACCTCGAGGAGAAGGACGTCTTCCAGACATTCTATTCAACAAAACTTTCCAAGCGTCTTATTCACGGCGTTTCAGCATCGGACGAAGCGGAGGCGAGCATGATCTCCAAGTTGAAAGAGGCTTGCGGTTTCGAATACACCAACAAGCTCCAGCGCATGTTCACTGGTATGTTCCTTTGCTCCACACTCGAAGCGGTTACTCACCAATATTGTAGACATGAGTCTCAGCAAGGATTTGACAGACTCTTTCAAGGAGCGCATGGAGCAGAACCACAACGACATGGATATCAACTTCAGCGTTATGGTTCTTGGCACCAACTTCTGGCCTCTCAATCCGCCAAAGGACGGGTTCATCGTCCCAACTGACATCCAATTAACATATGACCGGTTCCAGAAATACTACCAGACAAAGCATTCGGGTCGAAAGCTCACGTGGCTTTGGAATTACTCCAAAAACGAGCTGCGGACCAACTATCTCAATCAAAAGTACATCCTCATGACAAGTGCATATCAGATGGCGGTGCTGTTGCAATACAATAACAATGACACGCTCTCACTCGATGAACTTGCAACTGCGACAAACGTTGGGAAGGACCTTCTCACGCAGGTGCTCCAACCCCTGGTGAAGTCCCGTATTCTCATCAATGATGAGACCGACCAGTACGACCTTAACCCGAGTGCGTCCAATTTCTCGATAAGGCTATGTCTTCCTTTTCAACTAAGACCCTCAGATTTCAAATCAAAGAAGATCCGCGTGAACCTGAACCAACCAATTAAGGCTGAGGTTAAGGCCGAATCGAGTGATGTCCTGAAGACAGTTGACGAAGATCGCAAATATGTGATCCAGGCGACTGTCGTGCGGTGAGTAACACGTCTTCATCTTTCATAACCAACAGTTTGAACGATCTCCGCGTGCCCCGTCCAGGATCATGAAGGCACGGAAGACGATGAAGAACCAGCCCCTCATTCAGGAGGTCATCTCACAAATCTCGCAACGCTTCACACCCAAGATTCCCGATATCAAGAAGGTCTGTTAGCTTATCTCTCTGCTGCTGGTGACACAGAATGACTGATATTCCGCTGGACGCAGGCGATCGATACACTCCTAGAGAAAGAGTACATTGAACGCGTTTCCGACACGCGGGACACGTTCGCTTACGTCGCATAGAAGGTAGTCTTTGCTCTTGCCCATTTCAACCCTGCCTCGTCGCCTCTTTTCCTGTCCAGTATTTCGGATACGTGTTGTAGCATATCAATGCATCTTGTTTTGGACTTCCCGGGCAGCGCACCGTTGTTTGCTCAGGCAGAACTCTCCCGTATTTTTGCGCACCGCAGGGGTGACCATGGGAAATGTTAGGAACGCCTGGCGCCAAGACTCAGGGTCGTGGCCCTTGCTTATGTAAAATCTGTCGAGCGGACTTTTGCACGTTGCCAGCCTGATCATGAGTGTGGACTGCAGAAACCGAAACGATCATAGACCATCCGTGAGCAGGCTGCCTAGAAATAATAATTCGTTTTCAAATTTTGACCATCTAGGACGGCCAGTTTCACCGTGGTGTGCACCTCCGGGGGCGCGAATCTACTATGATACGGCGATCACTAGTACCGTCATCCATGGTGAGATGGGCCTCTTACACCAGGACACGCTTCTCAATCTTCTTGATCAATATGGTGCGATCGAGGGTGGCGTCGAACACGCGATATTTTTATTTTTATTTTTTCTTCTCGCGGGGAAGCACCGTGTTAGCGCGTGCGCCGCCCATTCAAAGTTATCATCGACGTGTTTTTCCGGATTCGAAGTTGCCCGTCGCCGTCTTTGCGGTGAAAGCCAACCCACCACCTCGTGTCCGATATGGGCCATACCGTACCGCCTTACATTGCCATTCGGCTTTCTCTTCGACTCCGGGGAAGACAGGTGATCATTGGGGGGTTCTGCGTAACCGTCACGTTTAACCTGAGTGGGCAGGGACGGATATCCCACGGTGCGGTTCCGCACGTTATGTGGTTCTAGAGCCCAAGCGCCAAGCCGTGGTGGATGACAAAAGGAGAAAAGAGAATGTGAAAATCCCACATCGTTGTTCGCGGCATCCAAACTAGTTGGATTGTGGGCCCCACTGCATACCGCATTCTTTTCCGTCGAGCTTGCTGTACCCATCAAGGTCCCCAACACGCCACTGCCTCCCTTAACGGGTACGAGCCGACGCCATGGCGTCTTCTTGGGCCGTTACTCACGCAACTTGATGCAGGGCGAGGTTAGCCTGTGGTGCATCGGAATTGGAACGGATAGTCAAGAATGGCAAATGGACTAGCTTCAGCCAGTTCCTCCAATCCACTTGATCTATGAATCTACAAACATCCTCGATCCTATTGTAATTTCGGGTTTTCGGTTCTATTACCGTGCACCCTTAACCTCAACACCGTGCTGTAAACCGCCCTACAACGTATGATGGTTATCTTTCTCTCGGATGAGCTGACCTGCGCCTATCACGGTGCTCTGCAGTTGGCACCAGCTGCCATCCATATACTCCGTCATAACACTAGCCGCGAGGGCACCGTCATCACCGATTGTATACTCCCTTCCCGGTCAAGGCTCTTTAATTGGACGGCGACGCCCAGGGGTCGACGTTTTGGATTGATGGATGACAGTAAAAAGGTGAGCTTCGATGATCAGCCTCACAAATAGCGCAAGAAGTCAAACAGCCCCAGTTCCCTGAACCCATCCGAGCTGGTGGCAACATGAGTTTTCAAATCGCGTCGGCTAATGACGAACCCCCTGGACGTACCGGCTGAAGCCGAATACCGTCAGTCATGACCATCTATGTGTGTATGTCCCACACACTATTTGGGTATAATGTAGTTCCGGATATACGGGACCCCGACATGATCTTTTTACAGCTTTTTGATTAAGGGAATGTCCCCTAGTTATGGCCCTCAGGCTATCGGATCGTCGCTACAAAATTCTCAACTTGGCGTATCTGGAGCACGACTCGGAGCGGGCAGGTTTTTCCGTGAAATTTCAAATTAAATGGTCCAGGCGGGTTCAATATTATGTGTAACCGACCATTGGTCTGGTGAGCGCCAAAGGTATTTCTTGAATCTGTAACGCAAAAATGGTTTGTAACAGGCGTGTACAACTCAGCCTATCCAAGTTTCCAGTCCTCGACTTCCATTGATGTATAGTATTTGAGTCTTTGGACGGGGATACTACGATTGTGAGAATTCACACGCGTCTTCATTACCACGTCCTCGGGTAACCAACCTACGGAGATGGAGACGACCCCAAGGGCGCTACTGTAGCACCACACATCTTTGCCGCTCTACGACAAGGAGACAAGGCACCCACCATTTTCCTCCAACACGGAATGTAACGTTCATTCGTATCAGGATCGCAAGTGCTTCGCGCGCACCCTGGACTTCTGCATTGTCTGAGCTAGCTGTGTCTACAAAATTTGCACCAGCGGCAGAATGGCCAACACGGCGTTTCCTCGGATACTTTTGCTCCGCCGGGCCGCGCCAATCCAAGGCAAGGGGCGCATCAGGTTTCAAGTTTCAGAAATATGCAACGAGCAATCAAATGGCACCTAAGTGTCACCAGTGGCTGCGGGACCCAAGGGCCAAGGCCCAATGGCGGCATTAGGGAAGCGACACGTTTTGGCACTTTTTATGTCACGGAGAAAACGTGATGGAGTGCTCGTTATATCCTGTGTCGGCCGGACGCAAGGTTTTCGCATACTAGGCCCCTCATGGCTTCGAGTGCTCCGGGTGAATGGCTAGTGTCACCCAGCTGGACCATCGTCTTCTACTTATGGGCTCAAATATTCGAAAGCGGCACAGGACAACGTGATCAGGGGGGCGCTTCTCACTTTGCGTTGGGATCCTCGTGTTCCGCGTTTCTCGATTTTCTGTTACATTAAACTTTCGTGTTTTGCCATCAGTAGGATGCGGGAGGTGAGGCAGGGACTAACCGCACAGAAAGCAAGACTTCGCCGTCAGCATGAGCCTTTCTCTCATCCGCCCGGCCGTCACTTGACTGATTGTCGCCGGCCTTTGATATTCTTTTGACTTTTCCGTTCGATGCACACCTGTTTTGGAAAACGCTGATAAGAATGCCACGCTTGGACCTCCTCAGCACCAAGCAACCTATATAACTGTACCAACAAATTTTCCGCATTGACTACCCCCAAGTTCGAACACCAATGTCCTCTAGTGTTAATCAGAACCTATGGTATCCCAACGGAGAAGTCCCCCTTCCTCCCTCCGTGGCTCAATTCGCCACGTCCCCAAGTCCTCCGCCTTGGCGAGCCGGCGGCCCTTTCTATTCCTTATCCAACGCCGCAAATAATCTCTCGTCCGTCGGCGCCCCGCCACCAGGTCCACCTGTTAGACTCCTCTCTATCCGTCGTTATTCCATTCTTATAATGTTCTGGACAGCCGCAGCAAACCAACGGAGCTAACCCTCCCTACATTAGACCGTTGCTTTCAGCTTCAGTGGTCTTGAAGAGGATCCTCTCTGAGAGGATCACCCATGCCGATTCCGAGGTCGTGAGTTTCCACAAGGAACCTTGCGGCCCTGGAAGGTCGAGGTTCACGGTCACCTTTGAGACCTCTGACGGGGCTTAACTCTCATGTCTATGTACTCCCCGCCCCCAAAAGAAAGCGATCTGGTATTGTACAGTGTTCTTTCTTCTTTCCTCGTCTTTTTTTGGCATTAGCGATTCACACCCTTCTCGGGGTTACTGGACTGTACTAGTAACGTAGGACAACAAGTACACGTAGTCTACCGTCCTACGTCTGAATTGAAACCTTTTATTCTTCGGATTGAACTCCTTTCGGCAACCTAAGTCAGAGTACAATGTGGCACGTTGAAATATAATTCGGGTTGCGTCGTGCTAGAACTCATTCGCCCTAGCGGAGGTATCGGAGTCGTATTCGATCGTAGGAGACGAACGACGACCCAAGTGAGTTCGATCGGACAAAGGCCTGATCGGCCTGATCGCTTACCTCGCTTATCCTTATACTGTACTGTATCACCTTTGTTTTATTTTATTTTTCGGTCTGGGCCTGCCGTCTGTTGTACTCTCTGGCGAATGCATCTGACGATGGGGGATGAGGTGTCTACGTTATAATCCGTTGAGCACAAAGCGGTGGATAGCACATCGTCGGGCTCATCTATAGTTTCACTCCTCTATGTATGGATGCGATCCCGCCCCACAAATCCCGCCATGCACCGCCGTCGCCTTCGAAATCTCCTCCAACCGCAAATCCCGCGTCGGCGATCATCTGGGCAAAGTCGTTTTGACTAGGAAAGCGCCGAATAGACTCCACGAGGTATTGGTACGACGCGCGGTCGCCCGCAAGGATCGTGCCTAACAATGGAATCACCGAGAAAGAGTACTGGTCATAAACCCTGCGAACCGTCCCATCTGTCAGGAGGGAAAAGGAGAGGAGAGGAGAGAAGTGCGTACTGCGCAAGTAACGGGTTTGTGACCCTGTTGAATTCGAGGCAGGCAAAGGTCCCGCCGGGTTTGAGCACCCGGTGCGCCTCGCGGAGAGCGTCCTGGATCGAGGTAACGTTTCGGATGCCGAACGCGATGGTGTAAAGGTCGTAGGTATTGTCGGGGAATGTCTCTACGGGCAGTTCCTGGGCGTTCGCTTCAATAAATGCGATCTGTGGCGCTGGAATGATCCATTATTAGTCCGAAAAAAAGGGGGAACACGAGGGCATGCGCGCGCACTATTATGGTACATCGTCTTCTTGAAACGATTGAAGCCCTCCTTCAACATCTCTCCGTTGATATCGACGACGTCAACGCGCGTCTCGCGGTCCGCGTGGGTCTCGCGCGCATGGTCAAGGATGCGCAGCGCGATGTCGCCCGTCCCACCCGCGACGTCGATGCAGCGTATGGGCCCCCTCGAGCCCGGACGCAGGTGAGAGATGAGGGAGTCCTTCCAGAGGCGATGCACGCCGAGCGACATGGCGTCGTTCATGACGTCGTACTTCGACGCGACAGAGTCGAACACGCCCCGCACGAGCGCCTCTTTCGATTCCTCTGGGACGGTGCGGAAGCCAAAGTGCGTTGTGCCGCTGGCGCTGGAGGGAGCCGCATCGGTCGTGTTCTTGTTCGGGGTGGTGGACGATGGGTCGCCGTTCGTGTGCAGGGTGCGAATGCGAGCGAATGGACGGATGCTGGTTGCTCGAGACAGCGCCTGGGCTGTGCGCAATCCTCTTGGAACGGCCTGCATGCTTGAGTGGGGGATGGTGAAAGAGGCTTGTTTCTAAATGATTTTATGCTCGCGACCCGACCTCTAATTCCCCAACGTAACGCGAGCGAGGCGAATAAGTGAGCCGCGGTTCTCGGGCCGTAATTGCCGCCGACGGGCAAAGAAAGTGGCCGCAGACCGTCGCCTGGGAGTCGTGGTGTCCTCATGACATTCTCGGCCCAAGAAAAGGGGAAAGGCAGATTACTTCCTTCAGACTCAGTAGAACGCGGAGACATTTCCCGCTCACCTTCCGCGTCGCCTTCATCTTCTGGCCCATCCTCGTCGCTACATTCGTCCTCAGAATCAGACTCAGAATCAGATGGAGAAGATAGCTCAGAAGAGGAGAGCGAGGACGAAATATCACAGGAGTACCTTGATTCGCTCCTTGAAAAGGCGAGAAGAAGCATCGCTGCAAATGCGGTGCAAAATATCGTCGCGAGCAAGGGGGGCGCTTTGGAGGACGATGTGATTGCACTCGACGATCCAGAATCAGAACTCAAGTACGCTTTTTTTGTACCTTTTATCGTTTACGTTTGACACAGCTCTCACATCGCCAAAGGAAGCTCCCACCGCTGGATCCAGGCATTCTACCGCCACCGTACATCACGCTTGGGAAAACGCCAAATGACGCCCCATCAGTTGTTCGGGACTTAGACGCTGAACGCGTAATGAAATCGTCCTCATCGATTTCTGTCCCTGTACCACCGGCGCCGCCACCCGAACTCACAAAATCCGGGAAGCCACTGACCAAGAAGGAGAAGAGAGCGGTATGTTCAAGGCTATTCTATCCCTGCTTTCCCAGGACTGATTCTCACTCTCATCAGCTGAAGGAAAAAACCGCTGGGCCAAAATGGTTCGACCTCCCCGCTCCCGCCGAGGCTGAACTACCCCGCCTGTACAAAGAGTACCAGGCACTGCGTCTACGCAATCAACTTGATCCAAAGCGCTTTTACCGTAAGGACCCCGGCGAAGGGCGCGGTATCAAGGGCCTCCCCAAACACTTCGCCGTGCGCTTTCAATCTGCCTCCTGCTCTAAACCTTCCTGCTCAATGTCTGTTACGCAGATTGGTACGGTCGTTGCAACGAACACACCATTTGGTGAACCAAGTGGGGACAATCTACCGCGCTCAGCCCGCAAGCGTACGCTCGTGGACGAATTGGTCGATGACGCGGAGGCGCGACACTATGCTAAGCGCAAGTTTAACGAGCTTCAAGCATCGCGCGCTACGAAAGGCCGTGGAACGCTTGCAGCCCGGAAAGCTGCTCGAAAACCCAAGTGGTGACGGGATCAGGTGATGGATGTTTTGCAACGACCACACGCGTAGAAGAGTATTACGTAATTTACCAGTTTTAAAACTTTTTTTTTTTTACTGTGTTGCTTGTGCTTGTGAGAATAGCGCATCATTCAATTCTCGAAACTTTCGTCTTTTACTTCATGGTTCGAAGAAGAAGGTCCGGGTCGAAAGATCTAAGGACCGGCCCACGTCCCTTTGATAAGCGAGATGGGAAAATAAAGGCTTGGAACACGCTAGAAGACATACCAATGGATGAGGAAGACCAGTGTGCGCCTGCTTTCTGTCCTTATGGTTTGCCAGACGTTAAACCTTACTTAGTTCACGCATCCAAGGATCGTATCTTACTGGAAGGAGAGGAAACTGGAGCCGATGACGACGTTGATGAAGACGAGGTATTTGCACTGAAGGATATTCCCTCGTCAGACAGCGACGGAGATGAGGACGACGTGTATGAGGAGGGGGACTATGATGAAGATCAACCCCATCCCCCGGTACACGTCAGCAAGGGCGGAAAGTCGAAGGTCAAGCTGCCACCCGAATCCGATGATGAGGAAGAGCAAGACAGCGAAGAGGAAGAAAGTTGGGGCCGCAAAAAGTCAGCTTACTACTCTTCCAACGCGGCAGAGCTCGAATCAGATGACGAAGAGGCAAACGAGCTGGAAGAACAGGAAGCGAGGCGCATACAAACCAAGGCGCGCGATACTATGTTGGACGACGACTTTGGTTTAGCAGACCTTGATCAAGGTGATGCAGAAGAGACTGAGGAGTGCGTTACCCGTCCCTTGATGTGTCTCTGTTGACTGAAATGCCTCCAGTCCGTTCCTTGAGCCCGCGATGGTAGTCGCGGTCCAGGCTACACCGCTCGACAAGAAGGCCGCGCTTAGACACATGGAAAAGACCAATCCCGAAACCCTCGCACTAGCATATGATTGGGAAGACATTGCTACTAAAGTCGTCCGCACGCAAGAGAAAATTAAAGAGTGCGTTGTGGATCTAATGTCCAACTTGCCATTTAACTTAGGGCCTGCAGGCTTTCGTCTAATGAACCAGACTCTCAAGCATTGGGGATGATTCATCTTCACAATCGTACGATCGCCTTTTCTTGATGCAGGTGGGAATACTCATCTACGCCATAGAGGCACTTCTTACGTACGCCACAACGCTCGCTTTCTACTTGTACCTCCGAGCAAGCGAATCTTACTCACAGCGCCCTGAACTCCTCCGCCCTCACCCGATCTTTGCACGACTCCTTCAGCTCAAGCAGGCGCTCGCCACATTGGAGGAGTTAGACTTTGATCTCTCGGGGAGTGCCTCCGGGACCAGTGACGCCGAAGAGGAGGATGCTTCGCTCGACGATGAACACGAGTTGGATGATGTGTCGGCCTTGCTGAAGCGATGCCGTGATGGCGACTTTGACGACTTGGCGGCGCTATTACGTGAAGCTGAAGAGGCCACCGGGTCAACGAAGACCACAATAACTCCTAACCTGGCCGATCGACCACGACCTGATAAAGAGCCCCCCAAAAAGAAGCGCAAAATATCCACTGCAGTAAAACGCTCTCCGGTATTCGACCTCGAGGAGCCCACATATGCTTCATCTAAGCCTCGCGTCTCCACACTCACTCCTATCTCTCGGGAAGCTGACGCGTTTGGCGATGCCATGGTCCTCGGTACTGCCGACGCTGCCGACAAGAAGGCGCGTAGACATACCCTGCGCTTTCATACATCTAAGATCGAGAGTGCGAGCGCGCGGAGGCAAGGCGCACGACTCGCTCTCGGGGGTGATGACGACCTGCCATACCGTGAACGCCGAAAAGAGAAGGAGGCACGTGTCCAACGTGAGGCACAAGCAGGAAAACGTGGCCAGGGCGGTGACGATCTCGATGGCACCGATCCAGTATTGCCGGAACGCGTAACTGGTGGAGTGGATGCAGGCGAGGACGACGAGAGTCCGGAGGAGAATGTAGACGGGTACTACTCACTCATTCGGAAGCGGAAGCAGGAGCAGAAGGATGCCAAGAAGTTGGCGTACGAGGCTGTTAAGGCAGCAAACAGGTGCGTCATCTAGCCCTACCTTCTCGTTCGCCCCCAACCCTTTGACTTGACTGTATGCATGCAGGGAGGAAGCCAACGAAGATAGTGTGGAGGGGCCCCGCTCGCTCACGCGCGCCATCTTGAAAAATCGTGGGTTGACGCCCCGGAGGTCAAAGAGCGTCCGCAACCCACGAGTGAAGAAGCGTCAGAAGTTTGCAAAGGCGAAGAAAGTCATTGCCTCGCAGAAGCCTGTGTTCAAGCTGGGCGCCGGCGATTCGACATGGTATGGTGGCGAGAAATCGGGCATCTCGACGGTCGTGAAGAGCGTTCAGCTCTGATCAATTCTGGGGGACCTTTCACACGTACGACCGAGTCTGTTCCTTTGCATAGCATGGCTTACATTTGGCCTGTGCCTAATCTCGACCCAGTGCCACAACGCCTCGAGACTTCTCTTGTACCTCTGCGCTCATCCGCGCGGCCTTCATCCGGTGGTGCCACACTTCGTGGCATACTGCATATTCGGATATTACGATTAGCCTGGCCGTTGAAGTGCCTTTTGCGAGACATGGGAAGCACAGGTCACCCGTATTAACGGGCTGTTGTCACAGAATGCGGTTTGGACGACCCTAGTGATGGGCGAAGGCGCTTGATCGATTATCACTACAAAGATCTCTAAACGTGCCTGTCACCGTCACCGAGTCCAGTCCATTGGTGCACAGTTCTAATGCCACCGACATACTTTTTTTAATTGTAGTACCAACCTGTGAGGAGGCCTCATTTATCAGAAGCCGTTGGGCTGGGAAGGCATGACGACATGCCAGGGTCCCTTTTTTGGGACCTCTTCTCTATATTTGGTGGAGGTGACCCAAGCCTGTCTTTCGATCGGATGGGATTCAGACGGCCTAGCCTCGCTGCGAACACACCACATTTGACCCACGTATGCCTTACTATTCATCGAACTACGGAGCAAAGTTAAAGAGAACCAACATGGGGCTCACCATGATGCATGTACCACAATTCCCTCGTGTTAGCTTGTTTTACCCGGTTTCGTATAAGCAATCGTAAACGCCTGGCTGTTACGGCTGCACACCTTCATCGCCATTGCAAAGTCCACGATGGACATGCTATCTCCGTCTTCTGACACTTCGAGGTCTGCCAGCTTTCGAGATTAAAAAACCCAAAGGACGAATACCCAGTTTTCTTCGCCTTCTACAACAAACCCACCCACCAACCCACCTCACTGACGATGAGCTTTCTTCCTGCTTCGAACGGTCCTACAGCTCCCCCTTCCGCTCCACGCGTGCAACCGGCCCAATTACCAGGACCATCCAGCTACGACGCGCCACAGCCGAACCCAAACCCTCGGGACACCTATTTCGACAACCTCCGACATCCGGATATGTTTAACAACGCCGACTCTTTCTCGTTATCCGCTTTCAATACCCTTCAAGGCCCCAGACAGGGCGTGAACCCTTCTCCTCACCCCTCCCTCCTCAATGATCAAGCACCATCGGACGTTGTTTGGCCGAGGGCAAATCCTACCGCCCTGCCGGATGGTTCGTCCCAG
>Ga0307510_10006650_pt1 | contig 13791 bp, 10 predicted proteins | sample 12_EM_MG_FD_207224 | JGI IMG/M metagenome (GOLD analysis project Ga0307510, IMG submission 207224) | Populus trichocarpa ectomycorrhiza microbial communities from riparian zone in the Pacific Northwest, United States - 12_EM | ecosystem: Host-associated > Plants > Roots > Unclassified | place... | reverse complement strand
GTGCGCGGCTGCCAGGCATTCATCCACCGGCGCCACCAGGGCCAGACGGATGCGCCCCGCGCCGGGGTTGCTGCCGTTCGACTCGCGTGCGAGCAGGCTGCCGGGCAGCACCGCCACATTGTATTGAGCGAGCAGGCCTTGCGCGAAGGCGATGTCGTCCAGACCGTGGCGCGAGACATCGGCCCAGAGATAGAAGCTGGCGTCGGGCAGCGCCACGCTCAGTGCATCGGCCAGCACCGGCGTCACCTGCTGGAACTTGGTGCGGTACAGGTTGCGGTTCTCGACCACGTGGGCCTCGTCGCTCCAGGCCGCGATGCTGGCCTGCTGGATCACCGGGTTCATCGCGCTGCCGTGGTAGGTGCGGTAGAGCAGGAAGGGCTTGATCAGCGCCGCATCGCCGGCGACGAAGCCCGAGCGCATGCCCGGCACGTTGGAGCGCTTGCTGAGGCTGGTGAAGGCGATCAGGTTGCGGAAGTCGGTGCGGCCCAGCGCGGTGGCGGCTTCCAGCGAGCCCAGCGGTGGCTCGTCGCGGAAGTAGATCTCGGAGTAGCACTCGTCCGAGGCGATCACGAAGCCGAAGCGGTCGCTCAGCTCGAACAGCCGCTGCCACTCGGCCAGCGGCATCACCGCGCCGGTCGGGTTGCCGGGCGAGCAGACGTACAGCAGCTGCGTGCGCGCCCAGACCTCGTCGGAAACGCTGTCCCAGTCGGCCGCGAAGTTGCGCGCCGGGTCGCTGTTGACGAACGCGGTCTGCGCGCCCGCCAGCAGCGCCGCGCCCTCGTAGATCTGATAGAACGGATTCGGGCACAGCACGGTCGCGCCGGGGCGCGTCGGGTCGACGACGGTCTGCGCGATCGCGAACAGCGCCTCGCGCGAGCCGCCCACCGGCAGCACCTGCGTGAGCGGGTCGACGCGCACCCGGTAGCGCCGCGCCAGCCAGGCCGCCATCGCCTCGCGCAGCGCCGGCTCGCCGGCGGTGGCGGGGTAGCTGGCGAGGCCGGCGAGGTTGTCGCTCAGCGCCTGCTTGATGAACGCCGGCGTGGCGTGCTTGGGTTCGCCGATGCCCAGCGCGATCGGCTTGAGCGCCGGGTTCGGCACGATGTCCTTGGTCAGCGCGCGCAGGCGCTCGAACGGGTAGGGATGGAGCTTGGCGAGCAGCGGATTCATCGCCCGATTATCGGGGAGGGGCCGCGCCGCGTAGGACAAGGCCCACCGCCGCGTGCGCCGGGCGCCGCTTGGCGATGCGGGGCCTGGCCCCTATCGTGCATGCAACGCTGCGCCGTGGGTGCCTCGCGGCCGCACGCCTCTTCCGGTCGTCGTTCCGCCGGCCTTCCTCCCTTTGCGGACTGTCCAATGCTCATCAAGATCGGCTATGACATCGAGCTGACCATCGCGTCGCCGATGGCACTGATATGCCTGCTGCGCGTCCACCCGTCGCGCCAGCACGATCTGCAGACGCCCGAGTTCATCGACACCTGGCCCGCGCTGCCGGTCGAGGAGTACCTCGACGGCTTCGGCAACCGGTGCATGCGCATCAACGCGCCGCTGGGTGTGAACCAGGTGCGGTTTCGCAGCGAGGCGGTGGTGGCCGATTCGGGCCTGCTCGACGAGATCGACTGGACGGCCTACCAGCACGACCCGACCAACCTCCCGCTCGAGACGCTGCAGTTCCTGCTGCCCAGCCGCTATTGCGAGGTCGACAGCGAATTGCTGCAGTTCGCCTGGAACCAGTTCGGCCACACGCCCATGGGTCGTGCGCGCGTGCAGGCGATCTGCGATTTCGTGCACCAGCACATCCGCTTCGACTACGGCGCCGCGCGCGCCACGCGCACCGCGGTGGACGCGTTCCGGGAGCGCGTCGGCGTGTGCCGCGACTACACGCACCTGGCGGTCACCCTGTGCCGCTGCATGAACATCCCGGCGCGCTACGCCACCGGCTACCTCGGCGACATCGGCGTGCCCGCCGCGCCGGGGCCGATGGACTTCAGCGCCTGGTTCGAGGTCTATCTGGGCGAGCGCTGGTACACCGCGGATGCGCGCCACAACCGCCAGCGCATCGGCCGCATCGTGATGGGCCGCGGCCGCGACGCGGGCGACGTGCCGATCACGATGGCGTTCGGCCAGAACACGCTGACACGCTTCGATGTGACGACCTGCGAGGTCGATGCTTCGGGGAACCCGGTCTGACCCGGCGTCGCCGCCCTGCGCGATGAAACTCATCGTCAGCTGCGAACACGGCGGCCACGAGGTGCCCGCGCCGCATGCGGGCCGCTTCGTCGGTGCCGAGGAACTGCTGCGCTCCCACCGCGGCTGGGACCCGGGGGCGCTGACGCTGGCCAGCGAAATGGCGCTGGCGTTCGATGCGCCGCTGTTCGCATCGACAACCACGCGTCTCTTGGTCGACCTGAACCGCTCGATCGGCCACGCGCAGCTGTATTCGGAGGCGACGCGCGCATTGCCGGCAGCGGCGAAGCGCGAGCTCGTCGCCGCGCACTACCGGCCGCACCGCGATGCGGTCGAGCATGCGGTGGCCGGGCACATCGCGCGCGGCGACTGCGTGCTGCACATCGCATCGCACAGCTTCACGCCCGTGCTGGACGGCATAGAACGCCGTGCCGACGTGGCCTGGCTCTACGACCCGCGTCGCGCCGGCGAGCGCGCCTGCGCGGCGGCGTGGCTGAGTGCACTGCGCGCGCTGCGGCCCGAGCTGGCGCTGCGCCGCAACTATCCGTACGAAGGCAAGAGCGATGGCCTCACCGCCACGCTGCGCCGGCGTCACGGGCCGGAGCGCTACATCGGCATCGAGCTGGAGTTGAACCAGCGTTTCGTGCTGGCGGGTGGCGCGGTATGGCCGGTGTTGCGCGCGGCGGTGATCGCGTCGCTGAAAACCGTGATGACGAGCCTGCTTACAGCAGACCCGTCATGGTCTCGAACTTCGGCAGCTCGATGACCGGCTGCGGCTTCCAACCCTTCTTGCGGTATTCGGCGACCACGTTGGTGTAGATTCCGCCGCGCACGTACCACTTCGCGGTCAGGCGCACGAAGCGCGGGTTGGTGGCCTTCACGATGTCGTCGACGATGTCGTTCGTGACCTTCTCGTGGAACGCGCCTTCGTTGCGGTAGCTCCACATGTACATCTTCAGGCTCTTGAGTTCGACGCAGAGCTTGTCGGCCACCATGTCGATCGTGAAGTGCGCGAAGTCGGGCTGGCCGGTCAGCGGGCAGTTGCAGGTGAACTCGGGGATCTGGAACTGGATCGCGTAGTCGCGCTTGGGCGCCGGGTTGGGAAAGACCTGCAGGTCCTTGCTCGGCACGCTCGGCGGGTTGGCCGGGACGGGGCGGGAAGTCGCGGTGGAGAGGGCGGTGGAGGGGCGGGCGGACTTGGCCATCGTGGTCACGTTTGGAGAGGTTCGAAGACAGGTCGCGATGCTATCATCCGCGCTGCTCCGAAGCCCGCAAATCACGGGTTTTAATCAAATAAATCAAGCACTTAGGCGCCAGCCTGTCACCGCCAAATGCGCCTGAACTCGATCAAGCTCTCCGGTTTCAAGTCCTTCGCCGAACCCACCAACTTCCAGTTGCCGGGCCAGCTCGTCGGCGTGGTCGGGCCCAATGGCTGCGGCAAGTCCAACATCATGGACGCGGTGCGCTGGGTGCTCGGCGAGAGCAAGGCGAGCGAGCTGCGCGGCGAGTCGATGCAGGACGTGATCTTCAACGGCTCGGGGCTGCGCAAGCCCGCGAGCCGATCGAGCGTGGAGCTCGTGTTCAGCAACGAGGACGGCCGCGCCGGCGGGCAGTGGAACCGCTTCGCCGAGATCGCCGTGAAGCGCGTGCTGACGCGCGACGGCACCAGCAGCTACTTCATCAACAACCAGCCGGTGCGCCGCCGCGATGTGCAGGACGTGTTCCTCGGCACCGGCCTCGGCCCGCGCGCCTACGCCATCATCGGCCAGGGCACGATCAGCCGCATCATCGAGAGCAAGCCCGAGGAGCTGCGCCTGTTCCTCGAAGAAGCCGCCGGCGTGTCCAAGTACAAGGAACGCCGCCGCGAGACCGAGAACCGGCTCAAGGACACGCGCGAGAACCTGACCCGCGTCGAAGACATCCTGCGCGAGCTCAACAGCAACCTCGACAAGCTCGAGAAGCAGGCCGAGGTCGCGACGCAGTACCGCGGTCTGCAGACCTCGGGCGAACTCAAGCTGCACCAGCTGTGGTTCCTGAAGCACCGCGACGCGGCCAGCGAAGAGATGCGCGTGAAGAAGGCGGTGGCCGAGGCGACCAACGCGCTCGAAGCGCGCACCGCCGAGCTGCGCCACGGCGAAGCCGAGCTGGAGACGATCCGTCAGGCGCACTACGCCGCCGGCGACGAACTGCATGTGTCGCAGGCGTCGCTGAACGAAGCCGCGCTCGAAGTGAGCCGGCTCGAGGAGCGCATCCGCTATGTGGTCGAAGGCCGCGCGCGTGTCGAGCAGCGCCTGCTGGAGCTGAAGGCGCAGAACGAGCAATGGGGCCAGCGCCAGGCCGACGCGCAGACCGAGCTGGAGCAGATCGCCGAGCAGATCGCCACCGCCGACGAAGAAGGCGAGGTGCTTGCCGCGCAGGCCGAGGAGCAGGCCGGCAACCTGCCGACCTTCGAAGACGCGGTGCGCGCAGCGCAGAACCTCAGCAACGAGCAGCGCACCAAGGTCGCGGCGGTGCAGCAGCAGATTCAGGTGCTCGCATCGGAAAGCCGCAACCTCGAAGACCAGCGCCGCCAGTTCAACACGCGGCGCGACAAGCTCAGTGCCGAGAAGAGCCAGCTCGCCGCGCCGGACGAAGACCGTCTGGCCGAGCTGAAGCGCCAGTGCGAAAGCGCCGAAGAGGCGCAGGCCGTGGCCGATGAGCGCCTGCATGAACTCGGCGAGCAGGTGCCGTCGCTCGACGACGCGCGGCGCGCGCGCCAGGACGCGGTTAATGCCGAAGGCGGCAAGCAGGCCGACCTGAGCGCCCGCCTCGACGCGCTGCGCGCGCTGCAGGAGAAAGTGCAGACCGAGGGCAAGCTCAAGCCGTGGCTGGCCAAGCACGGGCTCGATGGCATCAAGGGCCTGTGGACCAAGATCCACATCGAGGCGGGTTGGGAGTCGGCGCTCGAAGCCGCGCTGCGCGAGCGCATGGGCGCGCTCGAAGTCGGCCGCCTGGAAACCGTGCGCGCCTTCGCCGCCGATGCGCCGCCCGCGCGCCTGGCCTTCTACACGCCGCCGCAGGCCGCGATCGCCAACACGCATCAGACGCTGTCGCGCCTGTCCGATCTGCTGCGTCTGAACGACGCCGGCATGAAGGCGCTGCTGAACGACTGGCTCGAAGGCGTCTACACCGCCGCCGACATCGACGAAGCCCTCGCCGCGCGCAGCAAGCTGACGCACGGCGAAGTCATCATGACGCGCGACGGCCATGCCGTGAGCCAGTTTGGCGTGAGCTTCTACGCGCCCGATTCGGAGCAGGCCGGCATGCTGGCGCGCGCACAGGAGATCGAGAACCTGGAACGCCAGCTGCGCGCGCAGGTGCTGATCGCCGAGGAATCGCGCGGTGCGCTGATCCGCGCCGAAGCGGCCTACACCGAAGCCTCGCAGCGGCTGGTGGTCGCGCGGCGTGAAGCCGGCGAGACGCAGACGCGCGCGCACCAGTTGCAGGTCGAGTGGCTGCGCCTGTCGCAGCAGGCCGAGCAGACCAGCACGCGGCGCGCGCAGCTCGACGAAGAGCTGGCCGAGCTCGACGCGCAGCTCGAAGAACTCGCCGAGCGCAACGCGACCGGCGAAGCGCGGTTCGAGGAGCTCGACATGCAGCTCGCGACCACGCAGGAGCGCCACGCCGAACTCGACGATGCGGTGATCACCGCCGAGCGCAAGCTGGCCGATGCGCGCGAGCAGCTGCGCACGCTGGAGCGGCAATCACAGGAGGCGCAGTTCGCGGCGCGCGCGCTGGGCGCACGCCGTGGCGAACTGCAGCGCGGCATCGAGACCGCGGCGCAGCAGCTCGCCGGCAACGAGCAGTCGCACGCGCAGCTGCAGGAAGAACTCGACCGCCTCACCGATGCCGCCGCGCAGGCCGGTTTGCAGACCGCGCTGGCACTGCGCCTCGAACGCGAGTCCGCGCTCGGCGCCAAGCGCAGCGAGTACGACGACCTCACGCAGCGCCTGCGCCGTGCCGACGAGCAGCGCCTGCAGCACGAGCAAAGCCTGCAGCCGCTGCGCGACCGCATCACCAAGCTGCAGCTCGAAGAGCAGGCGGCGCAGCTCGGCGGTGCGCAATACCTCGATCAGCTGGTCGCCGCGCAGGTCGACTTCGAAGCGCTGTCGGCCGGCATCGAGGCGAACGGCGTCAAGCTGAGTGGTCTGCAAGGCGAGATCGACCGCATCAACCGCGAGATCAATGCGCTCGGTGCGGTGAACCTGGCCGCGCTCGACGAACTCACCGCGTCGCGCGAACGCAAGACCTTCCTCGATGCGCAGAACGCCGACCTGATCGAGGCGATGACGACGCTCGAAGACGCGATCCACAAGATCGACCTCGAAACGCGCGACCTGCTCGCCAGCACCTTCGACCAGGTCAACAGCCATTTCGGCCGCATGTTCCCCGAGCTGTTCGGTGGCGGCAACGCGAAGCTGGTGATGACCGGCGACGAGATCCTGGACGCCGGCGTGCAGGTGATGGCGCAGCCGCCCGGCAAGAAGAACAGCACCATCCATCTGCTCTCGGGCGGCGAGAAGGCGCTCACCGCGATCGCGCTGGTGTTCGCGATCTTCCAGCTGAACCCGGCGCCGTTCTGTCTGCTCGACGAGGTCGACGCGCCGCTGGACGATGCCAACACCGAGCGCTACGCCAAGCTCGTGAAGGCGATGGCGGCGAGCACGCAGTTCCTGTTCATCAGCCACAACAAGATCGCGATGGAAATGGCCGAGCAGCTGATCGGCGTGACGATGCAGGAGCAGGGCGTGTCGCGCATCGTGACGGTCGACATGGACGCGGCCGTCTCGCTGGCCGAAGCGGCATGAGCCGCGCGAAAGCTGCAGCATGAGCACGCTGACGATCGCGCTGGCCTCGCTCGGCGGTGTCGTGCTCGCGGGCATCGTCGCGCATGGCGCGTGGCAGGCGCGCAAGGCCGGCCCGAAGCGCGCGTTGATGCCGCTGCCCGCCGAGCCGCGCGAGCCGGTAATGGACGCATTGAATGCCGATCCCGATGCGGCGCCCCTCGACGACGATCTGCCAGCCATCCCCGAGCGCCGCGCGAACAAGCGCATCGTGCAGCGGCTGGACGCGCTGATCGACTCGATCGCCACGCTCACGCTCGAAGCGCCGATCAGCGGCGCGATGGCGATCACGCACCTGCCCGGCACGCGCCGCGCCGGCGGCAAGCCCTTCATGATCGAAGGCCTGAACAGCGAGACCGGCGAGTGGGAGTTTCCGGTCGGCAGCCAGCGCTATGGCGAGTTCCAGGCCGGCGTGCAACTGGCCAACCGCACCGGCGCGCTGAACGAGATCGAGTATTCCGAGTTCGTGCAGAAGATCCAGGCCTTCGCCGAAGGCATAGGTGCGTTCGGCCAGTTTCCCGACATGCTCGAAGCGGTGGCTGCGGCGCGCGAGCTCGATCATTTCGCGAGCGAGCACGACGCGCAACTCGCGGTCCACCTGCAGTCGCGCGCGGCCGCGTGGAGCGTGGGCTACATCCAGCAGCACGCCGGGCGGCACGGCTTCGTGCCGGGCGTGGTGCCGGGCCGGCTCGTGCTGCCCTCGGTCGACGAAGGCGCGCCGCCGGTGCTGACGCTGACCTTCGATTCGCAAGCCGCGCTCGCCGACGATCCGAATGTGAGTGCGGTACGCGACGTGACGCTGAGCTTCGACGTGCCGCAGACCGATGCTGGCGTCGAGCCCTTCACCGCCTGGCAGGCGAGCGCACAGGCGCTCGCGCTCGGGATGGATGCCGCAATCGTCGACGACCACGGCCGCCCGCTCAGCACCGAAGGCTTCGCCGCGATCGGCAACGAGCTCGGGCAGCTGTATGCCGCGCTCGAAGGCCGCGACCTCGCCGCCGGTTCGCTGGCGGCGCGCCGACTGTTCAGTTGAAAGGTTTTCGACAATGATGCGTTCTCTCGTGCATCGCGCTGCGGCCCTGCTGATCGCGCTGGCCTGCGGGCCGATGGCCGCGGTCCACGCGCAGCCTGCGGAGCATGTGGCGCTGGCGGTGCGCCAGATCGAGCGTCTGCCGGCCGATGCCGAAACGCGTGCCGAGCCGGTCAAGCCCACACCGCAGCAGTTCATCGCGCGCGAGAAGGGCGGCTGGCCCTGGCTGGCGAACAAGCCGGTGCTGATCTCGAACGCCGACATCATCTCGGCGCAGGCCGTGCCGGCCGGCGCGAACGATGCCGACGATGCGCCGCACCTGATCCGCATCACGCTGAGCCCGCGTGCCAAGGACGTGTGGAGCCGCACGACGCGCGAGCTGGTCGACAAGGACATCGGCGTGTTCCTGAACGACCAGCTGCAAGGCGGCATCACGCTGCGCACCGCGATCGGTTCCGGCAAGCTCGACTTCCGCGTGCCCGGCGCGTCCAAGGCCGAGCTGCAGCGTGTGGCCGCGGGCCTGATGAAGTCCGCGGGCTGAGGCAACGATGGCTGCGAGCAAGGCCACCGCCGACCCGGCCGAACGCGCCGCGGCGCTGCGTGCCGAACTGCAGGACCACGCGCACCGCTACTACGTGCTCGACGAGCCGAGCATTCCCGATGCCGAGTACGACAAGCTGTTCCAGGAACTGCAGGCCATCGAGGCCGCGCACCCCGAACTGCTCACAGTCGATTCGCCCACGCAGCGCGTGATCGGCGCCGTGCTCGACGGCCTCGTGCCGGTGCGCCACCAGGTGCCGATGCTGTCCATCCACACCGAGACCGACACCACGCCGGCCGGCGCCGAACAGTTCGATGCGCGCGTGCGCAAGGCGCTCGGTCTGGCCGACGATGCGCCGCCGCTGGCCTACAACGCCGAGCTCAAGTTCGACGGCCTGGCGATCAACCTGCGCTATGAAAAGGGGGCACTGGTGCAGGCCGCCACGCGCGGCGATGGCGAGACCGGCGAGGACGTGACCCACACCGTGCGCATGATTCCTTCGGTGCCCAAGCGCCTGCGCGGCGCCGCGGTGGAGCGGGTGCCGGTGCTCGAAGTGCGCGGCGAGGTCTTCATGCGGCGTGACGATTTCGATGCGCTGAACGAGCGCCAGCGCGCGCTGATCGAGGCCGGCGCGAAGAACGAGAAGACCTTCGTGAACCCGCGCAATGCCGCCGCCGGCGTGGTGCGCCAGCTCGATGCCGCGAAGGCCGCGAAGCGCCCGCTGAGCTTCTTCGCCTACGGCCTCGGCGAAGTCGTGGGCTGGGACGTTCCGGCCACGCAGCACGGGCTGCTTGCGGCGCTGAAGAAGCTCGGCCTGCCGGTGAATGCCGACAGCGCGGTCGAGCGGGGCGCTGCGGGCTTGATCGAATTCCACGCACGCATCGCCGCGCGCCGCGACGCGCTGCCCTTCGACATCGACGGCGTCGTCTACAAGCTCGACGACCGCGCGCTGCAGGAGCAGCTCGGCTTCAAGTCGCGCGAGCCGCGCTGGGCGGTGGCGCACAAGTACCCGGCGCAGGAGCAGATGACGCTGCTGCAGGACATCGATGTGCAGGTCGGCCGCACCGGCAAGCTCACGCCGGTCGCCAAGCTGCTGCCGGTGTTCGTCGGCGGTACGACGGTCAGCAACGCGACGTTGCACAACCAGGACGAGATCGACCGCAAGGACGTGCGCATCGGCGACACCGTGATCGTGCGGCGTGCCGGCGATGTCATCCCCGAGGTCGTCGGCATGGTCGCCGACAAGCGTCCGGCCGATGCGCAGCGCTTCGATCTGTACGCCAGGCTCGGCGGCAAGTGCCCGGTCTGCGGCAGCGAGATCACGCGCGAGGAAGGCGAGGTCGACTGGCGCTGCTCCGGCGGCCTGTTCTGCGCCGCGCAGCGCAAACAGGCGATCCTGCACTTCGCCGGACGGCGCGCGATGGATGTCGAAGGCCTGGGCGACAAGCTCGTCGACCAGCTCGTCGATGCCGACATCGTGCGCACGCTGCCCGATCTGTACAAGCTCGGCATCGCCAAGCTCTCGGCACTGGAGCGCATGGCCGACAAGAGCGCGCAGAACCTCGTCGACGGGCTCGAGAAAAGCAAGCAGACGACGCTCGCGCGCTTTCTGTATGCGCTCGGTATCCGCCATGTCGGCGAGAGCACCGCGAAGGACCTGGCGCGCCATTTCGGCCAGCTCGATCGCGTGCTCGGCGCGAGCGAGGCGCAGTTGCTCGAAGTCAACGACGTCGGCCCCATCGTCGCGCAGAGCATCCACACCTTCTTCGCGCAGCCGCACAACCGCGAGGTGGTCGAGCAGTTGCGCGCTTGCGGCATCGCGTGGAAGGAAGACGACGGCACCGGCGACAGCACGCCCAAGCCGCTGCTCGCCCAGACCTTCGTGCTGACCGGCACGCTGCCGACGCTGTCGCGCGACGAGGCCAAGGACATGATCGAAGCCGCGGGCGGCAAGGTCAGCGGTTCGGTGTCGAAGAAGACGCACTTCGTCGTCGCCGGCGAAGAGGCCGGCAGCAAGCTCGACAAGGCGCGCGAGCTCGGCATCGCGCTGCTCGACGAAGCCGGGCTGCTCGAACTGCTGGCCAAAGCGGCGAGATGAGCAACCGCGTGACCGGCCACATCGCCAACGATTGGCTGCGTGGCCTGCAGACGCGTGCTGACCAGCCGCCGCTGCGCGCACGCGAGCCGCTGTTCGCAGCGAACGGCGACGCCGCTTTCGGCACCGTCGAGCCTGCGCTCGCGCAGCGCCTCGTCGATGCCGGTCTGCCGATCGAATCCTGGAGCGGCGGCTGGCGTCTGATCGGTACAGCGGCGAACGCCGCGCTCGCAAGCCTTGCCGATGGCCTGCGCGCGATGGGCGCGGCCGGCGCCTGGCGCAACGAACTGTTGAGCGTGGTCGACGAACGCGGCGCCAGCGTCGGCGCGATCGAGCGCGCGGCGGTGCGCCCGCTCGGCATCACGACGCAGGCGGTGCATCTGGTCGGCTGGGCCGAGCAGGGCGGTGTGTGGGTGCAGCAGCGCGCGTTCGACAAAGCGACAGACCCGGGGATGTGGGACACGCTGATGGGTGGCCTGGTGTCGGCCGACGAAACCATCGCCGACACGCTGGTGCGCGAGACCTGGGAAGAGGCCGGGCTGCACATCGAGCAGCTGCGCGACGTGGCCGCGCACGGCACGCTCACGGTGCGCCGCCCGGTGGGCAGCGGCTACATGATCGAGCACATCCACGTCTACGACGCGACGCTGCCCGCAGGCCTCGCGCCGCAGAACCAGGACGGCGAGGTCGCGTCCTTCGAGTGCTTGTCGGTCGACGACCTGACGCATCGACTGCTCGATGAAGCGTTCACGCTGGAGGCGGCGTTGATTCTCGCGAGCCGCTTGCGCAGCCGCGGTGTGGCGATCTGACGAGACGCACTGAAATCCCGCTGGGCGACACCGCCGCGGCGAACCTTGCATATCGTCTCGAGTGATGAAGACGAGCCCGCGAAGCGCCGTTCAAATGCGCTCGCACGTCAATGCCTTGCGCGCCGCCGGCCCGCGGCATCTGGCGGCACAGCGGGAGCCCATATGCCTGTCGATCTCAAGAAGCCTCTTGCCTGGAAACAGGCCGATGCCGACGAGCAGCAGATGCTCGATGACCTGCAAGGGAACATTCTGAAAGGCCACGGTCGAGACTTCACCGTCAATCTCTTCCTTCATTTCGAGGTGGCGCAGCGCCAGGCCGCCTGCGCCTTCGTGCACCAGATTGCGGGATACCTGACATCCGCGTCGTCGCAACTCGCGGCCAACGGCGTCTACAAGACCACGGGCAAGAGCGCGCCCGTCTTCACCGCGTTCTTCCTGACCGCGCGCGGATACGGCGCGCTCGGTCGCGCCGATCTGAAGCCTGTCACCAATGCGACCTTGTTCGAAGCGGGCATGAAGTCGCGCATTGCGAACCTCAACGATCCGCCGTTGCAGACCTGGAACGACACCTTCCAGGGTGACATCCACGCGATGCTGCTGATCGCCGACGACAGCGAGGCGGCGCGCAATGTGGTGCACACGCAAGTGCTGGCGCTGATCGATGCGACGCTGGGCGCGGTGACCGTGCTTGGCGAAGAGGAAGGTCGGGCGATGCGCAATCCGGACGGCCACGGCATAGAACACTTCGGCTATGTCGACGGGCGCAGTCAGCCGCTGATGCTGGTCGAAGACATTCAGGAAGAGCGGACGAAGCCCGGAGGCGGAATCGACCAATGGGACCCGACGATCCCGCTCGGGCAGGTGCTCGTGCCGTGTCCGGGCGGGGTCTCGCAAGCCAACAGCCATGGCAGCTATTTCGTGTTCCGCAAGCTCGAACAGAACGTGCGCGGCTTCAAGAAGGACGAGCAGCAACTCGCGGAGTTTCTCGGTCTCGGCGCCGCGGAGCTCAACCCGGACAAGGCGGCCGATCTGAAGGAACTGGCCGGCGCGATGGTCGTCGGCCGCTTCGAGAACGGCCAGCCCGTGGCCTTGAGAGACACCGACGGAAGCCTGGCCGGCGTGGAGGTGCCGAACAATTTCAACTTCAAGGCCGACCCGAGCGGGCTGAAGTGCCCGTTCGCCGGTCACATCCGCAAGAGCAATCCGCGCGGCGATTCCGAAGACAAGTTCCCGCAGTTCGTGCCCAAGGGTTCGGAGATACGGCATCTGATGGCGCGGCGCGGGATCACCTACGGTTTGCGATCGGTGCAGCCGAACGATCCGAATCTGCGCTTCGAGGAGATGCCGACCGGCGACGTCGGGCTGCTGTTCATGGCCTACCAGAGCAATCTGGAGGATCAGTTCGAGTTCACGCAGAGCAAATGGGTCAACAACCAGGATTTCGTCGTCGCGGCGACCGGCATCGATCCTGTGATCGGGCAGACGCCGGGCCCCAACGGGCAGAAGTGGCCGAATCTCTGGGGCCAGTCGTTGAAGCCTGAGCCGTATGACTTCTCCGACTGGGTCACGCTGCAAGGCGGGGACTATTTCTTTGCGCCTTGCATCTCCATGTTGAAGACCATGTGAGTTCGGCGGTTCGGTTGTCGGCCGCAGCGCGCCGGAGTGAACCTGTTGTAATTTCTGTATTGACAGAAATTAAAGGCAGGTCCACGATGGCGCCATGGACCTCTCACCCAACCTCTCGCGTTTCGTCCTGCACTGGGGCGAGATGGGCACGCGCTGGGGCGTGAACCGCACGGTCGCGCAGATCCACGCACTGCTCTACATCACCGGCCGGCCGATGCACGCCGAGGAGATCGCCGACACGCTGGACGTGGCGCGCTCCAACGTCAGCAACAGCATCCGCGAACTGCAGGGCTGGAACCTGATCCGGCTCGTGCACCTCGCCGGCGACCGACGCGACCACTTCGAGAGCTCCACGCAAGTCTGGGAGCTGATGCGCACCATCGTGCGCGAACGCCAGCGCCGCGAGATCGCGCCCACCATCGAGGTGCTGCGCGGCCTGCTCGCCGAACCCTCGCTCAGCAAGGACCCGGCCGAGGCCCGCGTGCGCATGCGCGAGACGCTCGAACTGCTGGAGACGCTGACGGTGTGGAGCGACGAGATGCTCAAGCTCGACACCGCCACGCTGACCAAGGTGCTCAAGCTCGGCGCGCGCATCAAGAAGCTGCTCGCGAGCTGAAATTTTC
>Ga0307510_10006649_pt1 | contig 13792 bp, 10 predicted proteins | sample 12_EM_MG_FD_207224 | JGI IMG/M metagenome (GOLD analysis project Ga0307510, IMG submission 207224) | Populus trichocarpa ectomycorrhiza microbial communities from riparian zone in the Pacific Northwest, United States - 12_EM | ecosystem: Host-associated > Plants > Roots > Unclassified | place... | reverse complement strand
GAGAACGGTGCATTCTTGCCAGATGATATTAATGATAGCAGATTCAACCCACCACTCCATTACTGCCCTGGTCTTGAATGGGCATATGAGGAGATGAAGCGTTATCAGAGAGAGAACTTGTCATCAGGCGAAGCATCTTATAGCTCTGAAAGCTAATGCCCTTTACCGTGGTCGCCCTGCAGCTTTCTGTATTGCACTAAAATGTTCTGTGATTTCCAAGGGTGTTGTATTCCTGTGTTAATCTGGGAGTCTGGAATGTTCTGTTATAATATGTAAAACTTCTCGCTTGCACTGGAACTAGATTGCTTCGTTTAGTTGTGCTGTCTGTTGACAATTTGCTTTAATTTTGTTGGATGGCAATCTTCTTCTTCTTCTTTTTGTTTTTTTTTTCCGTAATGGTGAGAGATAAATTGTTCTTTAAGAAGTTAATTGCCTTGAAACGTTGAGTGTGTGCTTCAAGTGCCTGGTGAATGGTGATTCTATTCTCGGCGAGTGGAGAAAGACACGGCGGTTCGGGCCCTTTGTTGATGGGGGGATTGTTCAAAATAAGCATCTGCACTGGTTGGTTTAAAATATATATATTTGCACTCCATTAAAATAAATGTAGGATACCAGAAAACATAAGGATTTCTCGTGTTTAAAATGAAGTTGAGAACCCGCTCATAATGTAGCGCCGGTACATTAGTTGAAATAAATAAATAAAATTACCCGGGAAACCAAAGTACCCATTAACAATACACCTATTAAAAGAAACTGATAGGTATTGGAAAACACTGTAGTTATAGACTAAAGTGTTCTATTTATTGGAACAGTAGTATAATGATGGTTTTGTTTATTTATAAGAAAAAATGAAACAGTATAATGATAATTTTGTTTATTTGTAAGAATAAATTTAACACTTGCACGATAAAACATTCTAGTTTCAAGGGATTTGAAGTTTTTTTATGGAGTTTAATGGTCATTATCAAATTAACACGGGATAAATAATTTTTTTTTATATTGTTTACACATTGAAAGGATCAAAATGCTATTTGAAGCAAAAACATTAAAATTGGCGACTAGAGTTATTTTTGTATTTTTACAATGTTATTTTTTTATTGTTATAATGTCAGTCAAGGGACAATTTGAAATTTGACAAAATATAAAAAAATAATAAAAATTATTTGTATTTTCACAATGTTATTTTTTCATTGTTATTGTTGCTCAGAAAAATAATCTGACCCCGTGTCCAAGCGCAAACAACGAGCTAGTTAGTTTCTAAAGTAAAAAAACAAAAAAAAAGCTCAGAGCACACATTGAATAAAGGGTCGGGCTTTCACGACGACACACAAAAACAACTGGGCTTAACCCATTTGGGATTCTGCCCAAACCATATGTAGGACCTTTCACCTGTCCCCCATGCCCTGTTGTCTCTGTAACAAAACCAAATTTATTTGTTAATTGGATCTTTCTGACAAAAGAAGCAAGCAATGGAAACTGAAGCGGATGTATTAGAAGAGCTACTCAATATAGAGACAGAGATTGAAGATGTTCAAGACCAGATAAAGTTATTACTAGAAAGACAAGAGAAGTTGCACGAGAGACAATCTGAATTGAAGTTTTTGTTGGAAGCATATAAAGCATCTGGAACTGGGAATTCTGCAAATGAAAATGCTTCTCGATCTTCTTCTTTGGAAGACTGGTCAGGTTCATTTGAGTGGGATTCTCAAGCTGATGATGTTAGGCTTAATATTTTTGGCATACCCTCTTATCGTCAAAATCAAAAGGAGGTTAGCTACCTATTCAAGTTTTATCCTTTTTGAGTATCTTGTTTTAGTTTCCTTTTCTTGCGATAGAGTTTGTACTGGTTGTAAATTACCCCTTTTAATGCTCTTGTTGTGTGCTATTAGTCATTTCTCAATATCATAGTACAAACTGGCTATTGCTCCTTTTCATGTTTTCTTTCTTTGGGAAAGGTGGACACGTTTTATAGATGCACAGTAGGAAAGGTGAAAACTTTTTTTCTGTTTTTATAAATTCACTAACGGAAATTTGATCAGGGTTAGGATTTGAGAGGAGTCTAGGCGTTTTGTGTTTAATGGATTATTAATATGTTTGTTTATCACTAGCAAAATTTGCCAATGCAAAGGAATGTCTGGTTTCAGTCTCATGATTAACTTCTTTTATGAATTTGCTAATAAAAAGCTTAAACTCAACCAGATCATAAATGCTATCATGAGCGGAAGAGATGTTCTAGTGATTATGGCTGCAGGTGGTGGTAAGAGCCTTTGTTACCAGCTGCCAGCTATTCTTCGTGATGGTGTGGCCCTCGTTATTAGTCCTTTACTCTCTTTGATCCAAGATCAGGTTCTTTCTTTCTTTTGTTCTGTTCTGTTTTTTTATTTATTCAATTGAACAATGTGCTTTCTATATGCTTTTTCTGTAACTTGAATTGGCTTCTCTGGACAACAATTGATGATTCAGGTTATGGGTTTGACTGCTTTAGGCATTCCGGCTTTCATGTTGACATCGACCACTAGCAAGGAAAATGAGAAGTTCATATACAAGGCCCTTGAAAAGGGTGAGGGTGAGCTTAAGATCTTGTATGTCACACCAGAAAAGATATCAAAGAGCAAAAGATTCATGTCAAAACTTGAAAAATGCCATAATGCGGGGCGTCTCTCACTAATTTCAATTGATGTGAGTTTATCATTTTTTGCCTTTTGCTTTCACTTTGACTTCCATAAGACATGACCATATCAACCAGTACCCTATTGAACATCAGCTGAGGTTTGCTGAAATATTTGTCCTAAACTTAGTTTTGTTGTTACAAAAATTGGATCTAATTATTTAGTCAAAATGTTTGATTTGAAAATGTGACCTGGATGTTGAAGTTCTGGGAAAGTGTGTGTACATGAGAACATGTTTGGTGATTCACATACCTTTCCTTGCAACATGATTATAGAAGTGCCACGTGCTTTGTAACCTCAGTGCTTACTTCAATGGAAGCTTTCTCAGCGCCTGGAATCAGGACCCAAGTGGTCCAAGGAATAAAGGAACTGCTTAGTTGAGAAAACATTACCAAACTTTTGTTGAATCTGTCAGTATTTAACAAGATTTCTTATAAAAAATGAAAATAAGAAACCATTGTACCATCTAAGCAGACTACATAAACTTTTTTTTTTTTGAGAATCTACTGAAGAAGATCATCTGTTTCTCTGAGTAGAAGTTCTTACTGCAAGCAGTTTGATTTAGAACTAAATGCCAGTCATATGGAAAGAAATTGGTAAAAACTAAGTTGCTCTCCTTAGACATTTGTCAGTATTCTCTGCAGTTGAATTAATTTGCCAGCTGTAGCAGACTGCTTTTTGAAAATTTATTTCTGAAAAGCTCCAGAAAGTAACCAGATTTGTATACAGATGTGTTGTACCCGCTGTTCATGGAATTAATGTCTGATTGCTTTTACATAACCGAAGTTTTTCATAATACTAATAATTTGTGCAGTAAATGTCTAGGCATCCATATGGAAAATTCTGCAAGCATTTGTCTTTGATTATTTGAGATACTTTTCAGGAGGCGCATTGCTGCAGTCAGTGGGGTCATGACTTTCGCCCCGACTACAAGAGCCTCAGTATCCTCAAGACTCAGTTTTCCAATGTTCCCGTGGTGGCTTTGACTGTATGTTTTCATTATCTTAACTAATAAGACAAGAAATTTGGAATATGTCTTATTATAGTTTACAATATAAAAGTAATCACTGTTACTTTGGTATCTGGTTTGCAGGCAACTGCCACACAAAAAGTTCAGTATGATGTAATGGAGATGCTGCGCATTCCAAAATGTGTTAAATTTGTCAGTACGGTCAATAGGCCAAACCTTTTCTACACGGTATAGTTGATGCTTAACTTCATTTATACTCTTAATGGCTTAAGAATAGGAGCAACAATAACAACTTTGTACTTTTTAGGTACGGAGCAAGTCATCTGTTGGTAAGGTGGTTGTTGATGAAATTGCTGAATTCATTCAAGAATCTTATTCAAACAGTGAATCTGGGATAGTGTACTGCTTCTCGAGAAAAGAATGTGAACAGGTCTGCTTTTTGTATTCAGTGCTCCTTGTTTTGGTGGTGTAAATATTGCTTGGGAGTTATTCCGTGGGTAGTGGTGTTGGAATGATCGATGCTGCTAATTTAACTGTGTTTGTTGTGTTACTATTATTATATCAATTGTTACACAACGCTGAAAGAAGTGTATTTCCAGATAACTACGTAAAAACAGAGAAACTATTGGAGCCTTTGCTCAACTGAAACTTTTGATGTAAATCATATGATTGTTAGCAACCTATCTTCTGCATGCTTTTAAAGTTTGTCATCACTTGAATTAAATGCATGAGGACTTTAGCGTTGAAATTTCTTTTTTATTTTCATATCGTCTCTCTTCTAGTCATAGGCACTGATCCCTTCTATTATTCAGCTGTACTTTTTTATCAGAACATCGTAAAGCCCTCTGTTTGCATTAGATTGATATTGTTAATGTAAAGCATTTGTGAAAAAAAATTATAATACTAATGGTAAATAACATGCTAGCATCTCTTCCCTAGAATTGCTATAAAAATTTATCCTTTTCTCATTCTGTCAAGAGCTGTAGGTTGCGGCAGAGTTACGTGAGAGAGGAATTGCAGCTGATTATTACCATGCAGATATGGATGTAAACGCTCGTGAGAAAGTTCATACGTGGTAAAGTCATTATTCTGATGTTATTAGTCACTGGTATTGTGTGAAATGGCACTAGCGTGTTTCCTTTCACTACGCATTAATTTTTGCGAAGAAGAATTTTTACTTTTCTGGGTTTCATAACTTATACTTGCTTCTACTTTCTTCTTTTTTTGTTTCTTAAGTTTTTTCATGTGGAAGAGATATTTTATGAAGAAATAGACAATTAATACAAACTGTGAGGATGAAACATACTCCAAGGTGAAGGCAAAAAAATTCTAATGCAGTAGTTTCCGGTCCTGCTAGTTTTAACTGAAGAAGTCTCTTGGAGACTCTAGATACAGAATACTATATCAGTCTAGACTTATTATAAAAATAACTGCATATCTTCTTGCTATTTTTTCCCTTAAATAGAATTTTTTTATTAAAATTATCAGGGCATTTCTTTCCAACAAAAGTAACCAGATTACTGTAGACTTCGTGCATCTTCCCAATGTCTTACTGTCTGTTCTCTATTTTCATTTTATTGAGTGTTTATGTGGTTTCATGTCACAGGTGGAGCAAAAACAAGCTGCAAGTCATTGTTGGTACAGTATGTGTCATTGCAGTTATCATTCTTTTATTGGTACAATACCTGCACTTTCTTTTAAATTTTATTACTTTGCTTGTGTATCAGGTGGCATTTGGAATGGGAATCAACAAACCAGATGGTGGTTATTATTATATTAGAACAAATTTACCTGTTTTGTCTTTGTGTTCTGATGTCTACTTTTGCAACTCTAGGTAGAGATATACATACACATTAAATTTAATACACAATACTTACTTGTAGTTAGGTTTGTCATCCATCACAGCCTGAGTAAATCAATGGAAACATATTACCAGGTTTGTTCTCTTACCTGGCAAGCCAGTCTTTTTTTCCCCAGAGTGCTCTTCTATAACTTCTGTTACTGCAGGAAAGTGGTCGAGCTGGACGAGATGGGCTGCCTTCTGAATGTGTACTCTTTTATAGGCCTGCTGATGTTCCCAGGCAGGTAATTTTTGTTTCATTTCCCCTCTTACAATGCTAATTTCTATAGCATTTCAACATACAATAAAGCAAAAGTGAAATCTGGTACTTTCTGAGCAGAGTTCGATGGTTTTCTATGAGAATTCTGGATTGCAGAATTTATATGACATAGTAAGATACTGTCAGGTACGTCGTTGCTATTCTTTTTTTGGTTGATTGAGGAAGAAATTTTATTTTGAAAGTAATGGTGTTCAAATAATAGGAGGGCATTCTTTTGGATGGAAGAGGCTAATTAAAATGAAAATATAAAAGTGCTCACCAACTCCCTAAATTGAGAAACGCTTCTAAAAGCATCCAAAGTAGAAACCCTCAAAGCAGTAAAAGGTATCATTATCACTCTAGCTGATGGAGAACAAATTGGTGATAAACTGATTCTTGAAAGTTTTATAGCATTCCACTCCAGCCAAACACAAGTCTTGATTGGCTACCTTCATAACACATCTTCACAGAAGTTTTTAGTTTTTCCTTCCCAAACCTGTGAATTAAATGAGCAATAAATCCTCCTTAACTGTTGAGGCAACCTATTGCTCACTAGAAACACTGAAATGAATATTCTGCATGCTCCTAGCAATAGAACAATGTGAAAAAAGTTGCATGTGCTTCCACTACTAATAGACCACGTTAACTTGCACAAGGAGGTCTGGATAGATGGTAACTAGACATTATGCATGTGCCTTGACACTCACATAATTGAGTGCGTACATCTAATATGCATTGACATTCCCAAGATATTTTGAATTGGTCATTATACATAGAATTTGCTATTGGAATGTGCTTCACATCTGAACTTGTATTGGCATTTTTAATTTTTTGCAGTCTAAAAGACAATGTCGTCGAAATGCCTTTTTCCGACATTTTGCTGAGCCATTACAAGACTGCAATGGTAGTAATTGTTGCTGTTTGTGACTAATATCTTCATGTTCTGCTCTTGATATTTTTTTGTGACTTTGATTCTTCAACTTTGTGCTTTTCAGGGATGTGTGATAATTGTGCTTTTCTTAGTGAAGTTATGGAAGTTGATGTATCTCGTAAGTTTCTTTGATTATTGTTCAATTGAATTTTGTTGTTTGATAAAATTGTTCAACTGAATTTTATCTAGTAGTTATTTTCTAACACTTTCCTTAGATAGTTTCTAATATGGTTCCTTCTTGTGTTGTTTCTGTCCTTTATATTACATTTTAACTTATATGACATTATATGCTGTGCCTGAGATGATTTACTTGGCACTGAAGGACTGAACTCATACAGCTCCAATTCAATGCATTACCAGGTTATTGAAATCTAATATTTAACCTCTTGAGGCCAATGGCGATGTGCTTAACTTGAACTGTAGTTACATGCAAACATGAACATACACCTATACAAGTCAATTTCTCCATTTTTATTGTTTACCATGTTGTTGGAATCTCTTTATGGTCTTTGAATCCAATCCTAATGAGGTTAGAATGGAGAGGAAAGAAGTTAGCGGGACCTTCTGGAGTTAATTTACTATGAGTTGATGGGAAGAGTTTACTGCTAAACATTTTCAAGATGGATCAAGGTAGGTTGGTGTTATTTTGGCCTTGTATTTATATGGGAGCAAAAAATTCTTGAGGTGTTTTGAGATGAAGTATTGATTGGCAGAAAGTGGAACTCTTAAGGTATTTTGGAGTTGCACTTGTTCTTAAATAAACAAAAGTGCAACTAATGCCTCTAACACCTGAAGAGTTGCAGTTTTCGGAGTTGCTCTTCTCTTAAATAAACAAAAGCTCAGCTATTGCCTGTTATATGTTTTGGCATCATGGATGGCACTGGAATCTGGAGTTAATGGAGTTGTTGAAGATCAGAAGTAACAGGCAGTTGGTGCTCCCTGTGGTTTTTTTGTTTGTATGGATGCATATTAATAAGCTAAGGTAAGGATGCATTGTAGGAAGTTGCCAGTTAGAAAGGCCTTTGAGGTAAGGACCTTCTTTGATGCATCAGTAGTAGGTTAATGGTTATGTTCGTTCAGTGTACTATTTAGAAGTCTGGCTTCTTACTGCAATAGCTTACGTGAGTGCTGGGTGCTCACTGTTATATTTAACATGAGAGGATTGGATTTAGAGGGATAGGTCATTATTGGTTGGTTTACCTGTTCCAGGTTAGGGTTTCTAGAGATGCAAGGGGAAACGGTAAGAGAATGTTTGGAAAGAGCTATACACCAGAGATAATTCCAAATAGGTTTCCTCATCTTCATGGTACTAACTCAGATAACATGGAAATCAGCTATTGACCTGAAGACTTGGCTGAAGCACCATATTTCAAAACCTTTGAAACAAAAAAACAGCTAGGAGGAGAAATTTTGGTAGTTAAGATTCTGGTTTGAAATTAGTTGAGTTTCGCCCATTTTCTCCAGTAAGTTAGGAGTATCATAAGATTTAGGCAGCAGTTTTTATCATCAATGATTATTCAATATGATCAGGTAATTGTGTCAGATTTCATCAGTAAAAGGGTACGAATATGGCCTATTATTGTCAGAATATGGATATCTTGTTTTGCCATTCATTTTGTTTAGCTTTCATCATTGAATATAACATATTCAACAAAGCAAATAACTTTTTTTTGGTAACCAAATGTACCAAATAACTAATTTATTGACTGTGACTACTTCTGCACAGGTCATGCGAAAGTTATGGTTTCATTGCTGCAAGATACGCAAGAGAAAGATCAGAGGCTGACAATGTTGCAATTAGTGGACAAAATGAAAAATAAGAAGGAACTAGGTTTGTCCTATGGAATTTATTTTCAGTAAAAATGATTTCAACAAACTAAAAGTATCGTTATTTTATCAGCAGAATATTTTCAGAGAGTTTCACTGATTTGTGTTTGTCTCACACTAATGATTAAGTCATTAATTTACAGTAGTGAGAATGCCCTGATCCAAAAGTTGAAATCTTATGAAAAATAATTAATGCTGAAAGTCTTTGGAATTTCTTCCTTGTTAACATGACATGAGACTTCATCATCAGGCTTGATGCCCTGCCATATTGAATTCTCTACACATTTCTGTATCCACAAGCGCACATATGTTTGTACTTGCTCACATTATGATGGTTTGAGTGCGATGGATATGATAAATATGCTGGAATTCAGTTAAGTCTAATCATTGAACATGCTTAAATTGAGCAAATCCTGGTCCCTAGTCCAAGTTTATCTGCCTACAAAGAAGTTTATCTGCCTACAAAGTAATGCTAAAGTCAATTTTGTATGTACTTTATTAAGCTCTTATGACAATAGACATGTGTTGCATGCACCTTATGCGACTGCTTTTCTGGTACCTGATGGGTGGCAATGTGTGTATAGGGGCAGGTGGACAATCTGTAAACTAGCATGTAGTTGTGGCAGAAATGTCCAGGCATAAAATTATCGACAACAAACTATCAAAAACTGTCCTTGAAACAATCACTCGAGGCAAATTAACAGATCCGCCAACGAAACAAATCTTTTAGTTTTAAAATTTTGTTGTTGGAATCTGGACATGTATCAAAATGTTGAATATTTTTTGGGGCTTTTGTTTCATAGAAGTTCCCCTTTATTTTATAACATGCCCTAAACAGTGTGTATATGACAAAGATACAGCATCGTTGTAGAACCATCAGCTCGGTGATATCACTCGGCGTACCTTATCTACATCTTTATGTACTTTCCAAGAACCTTGATTACTGTATGTTGTTTAAAGGGGCATCAAGTGGTATTGTTTGAAATTTTAGGTTTGGTTTGCAGAAATAAAAAAAGTCCAAGAAGGAAAAGTAAAAATGATTTAAATCAAATCAGAGAAAAATGATTTAAATCAAGTCAGAGCCTGATTCTACATAAACAAGAAGAAGTCGGATTTTACAAAATCAAAGCCTGATGTATTTACCTCTTGTTACAGCTTGAAAGTGAAAAATCACTTAATGGAGAAATAAGATGTAACTGTTGTAGTGATGTATGATGCCCAGACATTAAATGCAATTAGAATCTACCTTTCTTATTTGGTTGGATAATTATTGCAATTGTTTCTTACCTGTTATAGTCATCTGACACTGCTCTAACTTTTATGTTTATTCTTCAAGTGCATTTGAAATCTGATAAACATAATGCGTTTGCATAAATTTATTTTGATTTCTGTATGAATTAATCCCCAGGTTCTGACATAAAGAAGGAGGAAATGGAACAGCTTGTCATACAGCTTATACTTGACTTTGTTTTTGTAAGTACCTGTATGCTTTAACTTTGAGTACGTAAAGCAAGATGTTGCACAATAATATTGTTTGAATTGGTTGCTGAGTCACTTGTGACACTGAAAATACGTGCAATGTCTAGATTGTTAAGTGAAAAGTAAATATGCTCACAAAAAAAAAAAAAGAGGCAAGAAAGAAACATCATTTGTTTCGTATCTTAGATTGTTATTGAAGTTTATGTCGAGCACAAATATCACTGGCATGATTTTGTGTTTTCATGTCTACTCTTTTTGCAATGTTATATCAACCTTAAAAGTGTTTGCCAATTTGTGTCTTTGTCTTTGTTTATGTAGAAAGAAGAATATCAACATACAGCCTATGCTACAAATGCTTATGTGACAATAGGTCCATTGGCAAATCAGGTGCTGCAAGGTACGGTTCTAAATCAGATACTTAATTATATAATCTGGCCTGCATATTTTTGGAGCTTAGTTCTATTATGTCATTTCCTGTTCAATACAAGTGTTGAGAAATTTTGGAATTCCATGTAGGCTTGTACAGTCTCCCTCAGCAGTAAGGCTGTGAGTATGTAATTGACGTAATGTTGATACCTGTCATTTTGCATACAGGCAAGAAGATAGTTAAGCTTGAGATCTCTAGCAAACAGAAGAATAAGGGTGACAGCATGAAATCAGCAAAGCACAGCCTTGCATTTTCAGGTTTGGAGTTGAAACTTGATGAGTTGCGGGAGAAACTCTCTTCAGGTCATGGTGGAATATTCCCCCATTCTGTCTTGTCTAGCCAGCAGATGAGCATGATAAGTTCCCAGAAACCAAGTTCAGCACAAGAGGCAAGTCCCTACCATGTTGATATGTTACTATTGAGTATTTACCCTTGGCATGGAGCTGGTTGGAATATCATTCCAGTTTGTCATTCCTCGTAGTGCTTCAGCTGCAGTGCTACATTGATTACAAAACTTTAATTATATATTGGAAAAAACTGATCTTGTTTGTTTACGAGAGCTAGCACTCTCTAATTGGATGATGTTGACTTCTGGCCAGCTGTAATTCTTGATGCTCCTGCTCAATACATTCATGCACAGGCTCATGTGCAAAGAGCCACCAACACCCCTGTATGTAAAAAGCACTGTATTCAGTGCCAGCTGTATGATCCAACCAATCATGAACTATTCATTTTAGGCAGCCTTAAACGAACTTAAGGCAATATCTATAACAGATCTTGTGCCTGCGATGGCTTGTCATTCTCAGAATAGTCCAAAAGAATTGTAACTTTCTAACTGATCAATGCTTGCCACAACATTTCAATTGTAGTACAGCCCAAGCTAGCCTCATAAACCTGAGAAGTTTATTGTATCTGTTCTTGTTTGCAGTTGGAGAAGATAATTGGAAAGCTGAAGACAGAAAAGTATGGGAGTAAAATTCTAGATGAGATCAAGAAGTACACTGGCTCTGAGCCGCCTGATAATGGCATGTTGAATGAGGAAGAAGGAAGCGGGAATAGAGCTAGCAAGCGGTTAAAGACGAGAAAGGGTATTGTTGTTATCGAGAGCAGTGATGAGGAATTATAAAGGTTCGTCTGATGCTTCTTAAAGTACTCCTTACTTTCACCATGAGCCCTTCAGAAAGACCACCCTAACCATGATGCAGACTTGGTTGTGTTCATAGTTTGTTTCAATATTTTGTTTGGTCAATGAAGTAGCCTAGGGATTCTTCTCTACCCTTATGATGATGCTTAGTGGTCAGGGAAAAAGAGATGGGGTTGCAGAAAATTTCTTATTCATACACAATTTTGAACCTGTCCAAATTTTTAGGAGAACTAGATATTGCTTACACTTCTCTGTAGCAGTCCCGACACTTTGATTTAGTTAGTGGTAAGGAACGGCTAATTACGAGTGTGTGATCACCATTGGGATGGTGATTTTATTTAGATACTGATGAAGAAGTAAAAGCATCCAGTAAAAGCCAGGGCAGGTGCTGTATCTATTGTAATTTTTTTTTCTTGAAGATCTGGAGTTCCAAGATATCCATTGCATTTTTGTAATTTATTTCGTGACAAGTCCTCATTCGTCCCATTATTTTGGATACACAGATGGAACATGTAGGCTTCCTTTATTTGTCTCTGGAAAAAAGTAGTCAAAAAATTGAAATTTTAATGGTTCTGCATGTCTTTGCACTCTTGTTTTCTTGTTTAAAGGATATTTTCCTGTTTTCTTTATTTTTATCATCTTTGAACATTATATAATTGTTTGCTACCTGCTCATAACATGTAATATTTTGTTGATATATATTTTGGTTCCTAAAATTTTTCAAAATTTTTATCTTGATTCTTATATTTTATTTTATTTTGCAAATAAGCTCTTGATTGAAGTTTTTTATTCTCATATTTTACAATAAATGTAATTTAGTTCTTAAAACTTGTTTTCAATTAAGTCCCTACAAGTAAAATATTAATCTTGGTTAAAATTGTGGCAATAGATGTGATATTATTGGAAACAAAAGTTTTACTTTTTCAATGGGTATATCTATTTAAATTCATTTAAATTTTACTTTGTCCATCAATCTATTTAAATTATACAAAACAATTATTGAAAAATAATATATTTATGATGATATGAGAAAAAATCAAAGTAAAAACGCATTCATGGGGATCAAATTTGAAGCATAAACAAACATTCAATTTGCCCCCTAATATCAGGGACTAAGTTACATAGCTAGGGCAAAAGTTCATGTTCATTTGTTTTTCCGGTGGCTAAATTTTTTTAAAAAAAATTAGATCCTTTCACATTATCTTTTAATTAGCGTTTGATTTAGTAGTTCATTTTGGTTATTTGGATACGAGGTTCTCGTAATATCAAAAAAAGATTTTAATGTGGAGTTAATGTTTAGCTCGTCAAAATAAGTTAAAATAAAATAAAACTTTGGTTTATATAAAATAATTAAGTGTTAATGGTTCAAAATTGAACTTGTAATTTTCTTTGGTGGTTGAGCACCACCATTCTTGGTGGCGTTGGAAGTGGTGCACGAGAGCTTTTTAGTGAGGGGACGCATGCCAACTAAGGAGTGATGGTTAGGCTCTAATGATGTTTTCTCCTTTTTTTTTTTTTTTTTTTCTCACTCTCATCTCTTTTAATTTTGCATTGTTTTGTTCAAAATTAAAATGTGTGTTGTTATTTTGTTTTTACATCAAATTTAATTTTTATTTTTTTTATTGTTATTTTTTGTTTTGAGTATTTTTTTTAATTTATCCTTTGATGTTGGAATGGTTAGGAAATGAACTTCATAATTTTTTTATGGGGTTATTGGGTCTCATGACCTGGGTCATAAGTTTGAAAAGTTAACCCGGACTGATAATAATTTTTTAACATTATTTTTTTTTCAATTGAGTTTGTTGGAAATTGATCTTTGTAATAATTTTCTTTGCTTTTTTTTTTAAAAAAAAAAATTCTTATGGCTTTTAATTTTATCCTTCAAATCAAGTTTTTAGCTTTTGTTATTTCAATAATAATAATAATAATAATAATAATAATAGCAGTGGTGTGGTGGTGGTGGTGGTGATGGTGATGGTGGTGCTAATAATAATAATAATAATAATAATAATAATAATATTAGTAATACTAATAATGATAATAATGTTAATAATACTAGAATACTGATGATAATAATAATAGTTTATAATAATAATAATAATAATAATAATAATTGTGGTGATAGTGTTAATAATAATAATAATTAAAATAGTAATAATGAAACCAATAATAATACTGATAATACTACTAACGGTGATAATAATTGTAATAGTAATAATATTTTTTTTCATGACTAATTGTTGCAA
>Ga0307510_10006648_pt1 | contig 13793 bp, 7 predicted proteins | sample 12_EM_MG_FD_207224 | JGI IMG/M metagenome (GOLD analysis project Ga0307510, IMG submission 207224) | Populus trichocarpa ectomycorrhiza microbial communities from riparian zone in the Pacific Northwest, United States - 12_EM | ecosystem: Host-associated > Plants > Roots > Unclassified | place... | reverse complement strand
AAGCTATTTTTCTTGACTCAATAAACAAGAGAGTGGTTATTACACTCTTCCACTATATATTGTGTTCTGATCCACCTTACAGAGCAATAAAACTGGAACAGAGACTAATCGAAGAGCAAAAGGTTATACTATATATTGTCAGGCTAACCGTGGAACCATTTAGTGAACTAGACTAATAATTTGACACCAGCCAGTTTCCAGAAAAACTAATAATTAAGCACTATAAACTCGATAGAAAGTTAATTACGATAGATGGAGCATGCATTTTCAGAGAAGAAAAGGAAAGAAAAAAGAAATATATATGGAGTAATTTAAGATTTAACTCAACAGATGGATAGATCCAGATTTCATAACAGGAAGCTGAGTTTATGAACACTACAAAATAATGATAGCAACATATAAAATTAAGTAGTTCTATTAATTACACTCTTATAGCTAGATAGATACATATAATTCAAGATTCTTGAGACAACACTTCAAGGCTCGCCGCGCTCACGCTCATGCCAGCAAATAAGCATGGCTATGCAACGCCTGACGATATAGAATTTGCCCCTCTGCTTCTTCACCAAATGGCTGCACTTCTGCCCAAACGATCTGCAGGGTTCACAACCATGCAGCTGAGTCTCACTCTTTTCCTTGCCTGCCATGAACTATAATGCAAGTTAGCCACTTGAGCTAAGAGTGTGACTATACTACAAGAAGAAGGAAATGAAATATAAAGGGCAGAGATGGGAGGTTGTTGTATTTATAGATAGAAGGGAAGGAAGAATTTGGGGGAGGTGATATGGTTATATGCGATCTGTTTTGGGCTTCTCTGTTTTAGGTATGGACTCTAGCCATTGTAAATTGTAAGGTAACCCACTGGCTGTCAGGAAGGATGGTGCAGCATATGATCAGGCACGGTATGGACCAATGCTCCTGCCATTTCACCTGAAAATACTAAGTTCGCCTAGGTCCCATTGCGTCTTGTTAAAAATACTTTTACCATCGTGTATAATGAAGAATATTTTAAAAAAAAATTATTTCATATTAAAAAAACACAACTTACTTCTTATAACATAGAGTATATATAGAGTTTTATATCCTATATTAGAAAAATAAAACTTTTATTTAGTATTTATATAATGAACTTTGATATGAGATAGTAACCAACAAGGAAAAGATAGTAAGCTCGCACGTATAAGGTTGAGCCAAGTAAGAGAAAAACCTTTAATTGCCCCTCTTGTGTACGAAGCAACACCTGTATTTTCTGAACCTTTTATCTCTGGTAATAATTTATTTTTTACCCTTAAACTGAAATTATAATTTTTTAAACACTTGAAATTAATTTTCTAACAATCATAAAATACTAACAACTTTTTTATTTTAAAACTTTTTTAACAGCTAAAACTCTTTAATTCTCTAATAGCTCTTTTATTTTTTGAACTGTTGTAACAACTCTTTAATTCTCTAATTTATTTTCTGCTTAGCTATTACATGTTAGCAGCCTATATATACCATGCACTCTTACAATCAAGGTGTGCTGAAAAAACCGTAGTATTTTCCTCTGTTTGCAAAGCTTGCTAGTATTCTCTTTCGATCTTGATCTAGTTGTTTCTATAACCCTCGTTTTAGAGGAGAAACTTGTTAGTTCCTGGAAGATAGCCTTGTGTTAAGGTAATATCCTTAAGGACAGTGTCTGTACACGCCTAAAGTTTTTTTTTTTCGTTTATGTTCTTCATTTTAATTTATCACAACACTTAGAGCCTCATCTGACAGCTTAAATTTTTGAATTGGAATGATTACATGGTATCATAGTCTTATTGACCAAGTAGTCACAAGTTTGAATTTCACCATTTTTATTCTATTTGATAAAATTAATGGCACAAGATAGTTTGGGCCTGTGTAAATTTTAAACTTATAGGGCTTTTACTTAAGGGAGTGTGTTGGAGAGTAATATAAAAGTATTATTGGAACTTCATCTAACAACTTAACATTTTGGGTGAGACAAAGCATCAGAGCTTTGATGACCAAACAGTCGCGAGTTCGAACCTCACTACACTCATTCTCTCTTCTAATTAAAATCTAATTAATAACACAAGGTAGTATAGGCATATGCAAGTTTCAAGTCCAAAAGGCCTTCACATGAGAGGGTGTGTTAGATAATAAATTATATCCTAGAACCTCACCTAACAATTTAAACTTTTGAGTTGAGATTTTTTTTACAAGAAAAATTATTTTCCATGATTTTATTGGGGTGTACCCCATCAGTGTCGAGTAGGTTTTTTTCCATGATTAAAAAGCTCTAATAATTTGTTTTTAAAATACAATGACCAAATAATTGATAAAACTCATTCAATTCAAAACATGAGAATGCTTCTAAGAAAGCTTTTTTTTTTTTTTTCGTGTATGTTTATATATTACCTTACACATCTAATAAACTTGGATTCTGCGATTGTGCTTCAGTAAAGCACCTCACTTTAAAAAAAAAAAAACAAATTGGTCCTGGGATTTTTTCTTTTTGATTTGGTGCTTCTTTCTCTATTTTGTTTCATTATTGTTTTTTACAAATTAGTCCATTGACTTTACCTCTTTTTGATTTAATTCTTTTTGGATCTAATTGTATGAGATAAAGTTTTTAATTTATTTAGAAATTAACTATTATACTAAGAAAAATTGGGGTTTTCCCCCACCTACTTCACTATTCATATGAATAGTAAAGAAGATCCCCCTCTTCCTTTTTATTTTTATTTTTAATCTTATCTTCTTTCAATTGAATGTTTTTTGGCTTTTTTCTTTCAATTTAATTCTTTAATATTTTATTGATTTTGAATTGATTAAATAATTTGTTTTAGCTTCATTTATATTTATATGAGGTTATCATAATATTAAACAAATATCCTAATATTTTTTATCAGTTCTCAATTTTTTAAGCGTTTATTTTTGTTATCGTATCATTAAATAAAAAAATAATATTAAACTCAATACAATCTATGATCTGGGTTGCGAGTTTGACGAGTTAAGCTGTGAAGCTCATATCAATTTAATATGTTGTCAATTTAATATGTTATCATCTCAATATTAAAAAAAAAGTCATCTTGAATTTTTTTTTATAAAACCAAATTATATTTTTACAGGTCATTCAGGTTGCCTTTGTACACTCAAAGTCGATTGCGTCATATAAGGGCAACTTCCATGCAGATTAATTTTAAACCCGGGTTAGATAAGGAGTCGGGTTGAAAGGTTTCAAGGTTGAACCACTAAGTCGGATTTAATAACAATGCCAAATAGTTTTTTTGTTTTCAAATTCCATCTGCCAATTTTTTTTCTTTTTTAATCCTTTTTGGCTTTTTGTTAGCAATTTCTTCCTTTAGTTTTTGGTTAATTTTGAATTGGTTTTCATAATTGTTTTTTCTATAAGGTTATTATAATCTCAAATATACCATTAAATGAAAAATATTTTTATTTTCAAATTTCAGCATGAACTAGCACAATTAATAGAAAACTTTCATGACACTTAGGTTCAAAGTTTTTTTATAAAAAAAAATCTAGCATAGCACAACTATTATAATATTTTGATGAACTAGCACACTTCAGAAATTCTAGCAACCAACCTAATAAATTTTTTAAAGAGTCGTTCTATCGGGAGTAGTGCAATAGCTTATGTTTTGCTAACCCTAGAAGTGTAACCGACCAAAAGAATGTAGATTGCGTTAGAACTCTGTTTTTTTAACTTGTTTATCCTATAAAATCGAGATAAAATGCAAACTTATATTTGAAGAAAATACAACTCAATAAATTCATTAAAAATATAACATCATCTAATCACATCTAACTTCATCTAATCATTTTTATGGATAGAAATTTGTTTCTAAGTGCTTGTTAATGGTCCTACATCATGGAAATCACATCTTTGTCCTTATCTAATATTGTGTGCTCCTCGGTCTTCCAACTGAATGGTGGCGCAGGTGCATAGAGCCCCATTGGTTATGTCATGAATTGCAGCAACAACTCTTTCACTCCCCCTCCGGTATAAGAAATGCCATGTATTACTTAATAAAAAATCAGTTTATAATACATACACAAGACATTTATTTGTGTGCATAAGGCTCGTAGTGCATAAGTAGACACCTCAAAATTCATTTCCATGGCTATTTGACAAAGCAGTGCCTGATATGCATGTAGGTATCAACTGAAATGGTTGGATATTGATCTTCGGGGATGTCTTGGAGTATAGTAACGGTTGTTTTTCAAGATGATTTTTACTCTAAAATACATTAAAGTAATTTTAAAAAAAAAAATTGATATCAGCATATCGAAACGATTCGATAACATTAAAAAAAATAATTTTAAGCAAAATCGTTTTTTTCAAAATTTGGTCACCCCTGTTTGGAACGCAATGCCTAACAAGGGCTTCATCGATTCTTACCCTCTTCGCATGCCATTGATTGAAAAAATCTATATACATTTTCAATGACTAATATCATGCAATTGATTATTGGTATCAACATCAAGTAATATATGTTGATGCAATCCAAACTACCTTATAACATTATCAAAACAATGCAACTCGACTATCATAAAATAATGTATTGAAACCGTTGATCTTTATATGCCCCTACCCTCACTGCAAAATGGAGGAGCTACTTGTACTGCATCCTCTCAGAATGTAACTAATTAAAACATAGAATCCATGTACCTTAACAATTTGATTCAAAAAATAATATTACAGAAACAAATAAAATGCATATTCATAATTCACATCTAATGAGGCTAATGCAGTGCATATCATACTCGTTGCGGTAGAATGATTAACTTGGGTTGGATTTTGATGAAATCTCCTAGACCTATACAAATCTAAAATAATTATACTTGTAACGTTAGTGAACAACCCCTAATTTGTTTCGAGCCAACCATGTAATAATGACATGGTTAATGATATAGATAGGCAAGCATTGCACATCCCTACCTATATCTCATAATCAGCTCAAAATCTTCCAATAACAATTGAAATATGACTAGTATTGTATCGTTAGCCAGACTATAAATAACATGTTACCAAACATATGCATGAGGTACGCTCTAGCATATTTGTGCAACTTTCTATATGTGGGGTCATTTAGAGGTATGTCTAAGAAATATCTCTTCTAGCAACTTTAACTTAAATGTAATCTTTTTTAATAGCTTCATTGTGAGGTATATATCCTAATAAATTCCAACAAATTTCATCCTTATCATATAATCTTCTATCGATAATATGAGCATCATCTATCAACAACTCAAGTAATAAAGCAATATCTTTTTGAATTTATTATGGGCTCATATACCAAGGTAAATTCTTACAGGAAGAATCCATGTGAGTGCCCTGATAGGGTTCACCTATCTTGAAAGGCAAAAGTATTTTTCACAACTCGTGTATTGTGATGAAAAATAATGTTAATTAAAATTGTTGAATATCCAAAATAATTCATTTTTTTAGTCAACTCCTGGTACTTAAATCCAACCTACCGGTAAGTCCAACATTTATATCAGAATATTGACCGTTAATTTTCAGAAATTAAAATTTTTAGAGTTATTGAAATATTGGTCAAATCCTTAAGGAATTTTACAAACTTATTATATGTCAAAGCATACTTGTATGAATTATGAACTTGCACTAGAAGACATCAAATTGATCAACATGCTTTCAAAATATTTAACCCACAAACAAAAGCAACTTATTGTTTTATTACAAAACAGATTTAAATACCAATAAAACTATCTCAAATACATCACCAAAAAAAGCAAGATAAGCTTAAACAACATTAAAAGAGGTTTAAACATTAAGAAATAATGAATAGAAAAGCTACATGGACTCCACCCTTGAACTTTTACATGGTTATACCTTCTCCAAGATTTCTGGCTATGAACTGTTGTTTTGCTTCTTCTTTTTTTCTTCTTTCCTTTTCATTATCTTTTTTCTTCCAAAGCTTATTAGACCCTTATATTAGGCTCTTGAACCTTCATATCAGGATCTTTTCACAGTGTGTTTCTCCATATTTTTTCTCTCTTTTTTTCATTTTTCAGGGGGTATTTATAGGGTTTTTCTAGGGTTCTTGATGGATTCAAACATAAAGTGGTCAAAGTGGAAGAGTTGTAGACAAATGTTAATAGTTGAAACCTCGGTCCTTTAATGGTTTTGGGATGGTGGTATTGTAACAAACTTGTCTAAGTGGTTTTCTTTTACTTGGAGATAAAAGCATGCATCTCTCACCTTCTGATTTTGGATGAAAGATTTATGACTCTTGATAAGAAACTCTAGAAATTTTTAAGTGTGAACACACGAAAAAATTAAGTGGTTTTGCATAAATGAGTATCTTAGTCAAGGCTGATTGAGTTGACCAATTTCGAGACTTCAAAGCAATTTCGATGTAAACGTCATCGGAGACCACCTAAGCTTGGTAGAGGAGAAGCATGTCTTTCGATTTGATCCATTCTTGCTGCATTTAGAGGTCTTTAGCTCTACATTCATTCGTTTGAAGGTGTCAACTCGAACAACCAAGAATTTGAAAATGCAATGATAGCTGATCAGGGATAAGATGTTGTTGAGTTCATTGAAGAAAATAGGATGTAAATGTTTGATAAGAGTAGCTGATCTTTGTATAGGGGGTGTTTCTCAGATGAATGGTGGTGATTACAACTCTAGAAATGGTCAGAGACGCCACGTTCATTCGCTTGAAGGTGTTTACTCGATCAGTTAAAACTGCCAATAAGAAGCTAAACAGTGGTCGAACGACACGTCGTCTAGGTTAAACCCTAGAAATTAGAGTTTTTAATTTGGGATATGATAAATTTCATTTTGGTCCTTGTTCTTCCAATTGCTTTTAATTGCACCCGTAATTTCCTCTTAAACTCCTAATTTCATGCAATTTCACTCATGTCAAACTGAATCATCAGCCCCAAAGTTTAGCGTCATTTTCATATTGGTTCTTGGTTTGTGATTTGTGCACTTAAACCCTTTATTGATCATCAAACTTTTAATTTTTTTTAATTTGGCCCCTGATTTGGTCAATTTCAGCTCCTATAATCACGCATATTTTTTTCAATTTGGTCCTTGGTTTTAGATTTCTTCAATCAAGTCCCTAATTGTCTATCAAGCTTCAATATTCTTACTATTAATTCTCTTATTCATCCAATTAAACCTCCCAAAAAACCAATTAAGTCCCCAGACTTTAATTTATTCTAATTAACACCTAAATTGACTCCGAAAAATAATTTTTCTTGCAATCAAGTCCTCAATAAGATTAATTAAGCCTTCCAAAATTCTTATTGAATCCTTACCTATCCAAATTTGTATTTCTTTACCCCAAATAAAAATATTTTCACCAATAGGACCCTTTGTTAATCAGAATTGGATTGTCAATTTTTCTAATTTTATACATTTTGGTCTTCCAATTTTTTCACTTGTTATTTTGGTCATTCACCACCAACTTGGACAATCTTCTAGGCCTTCTTCATGTATATCCTCTTGTATTTTGAATTTTCTTTTTATATTTTTTCTTTTTTCTTTTCTTGATTTTTTATAGGTTCAAAAATTGGTAACAAAACTACCAATTAAAGATCCTTGTAGAATTAGGAAAGCTCTCAAAATTAGTTGTTGAATTTCCTTGTATTATTAGGAAAAGAATCATCACCAAATAAGATGTTCACAAGTCAAAAGACAACAAATAACAAAATTCATAGTGCATTTGCTGATCTATATTATAAGACCTTCTTGAACTCTGATTGATCTGAAATTTTAACCTAATATAGCTAATAAATCTGAAAACTTCTAGTAAAATTTCAAATTAATCCAACAATTAAATTGAAAATTATACTTAATAACATATAATTATATTAGAATCTAAATTTTTTTATTCAACCTTCTTGGATTGTATTCACTGATGAGCCGGGGTGGTAGGGAATGGAAGCACTAAAAGTTCATTTCAACCCCCTATAACAATCCTCTATGGTACTGTATGTTAGTGTAAAATTTTGTTTTCTTTTTGTGTTTTAATTACTTTTAGATTAATCCGTCGAAATAAGTGTTAAAAGATGAGTGCTCTTAGTTCCTACCTCATGGTACCCATGGAAGCACAAGCACACATTATAACGAGCAATCATTGACTACTTCCAAAGTACTATGAAGCAATTATTGACTACTATGGACAGAAAGATACGGGTGATTCAAAGAACAAAGATTATACTTTTCTGTACAGCAACATTAGAACATTGAAGCATAAACTTGACCTGTGCCAATAAAAATGCATGATCTCCACCTACCAAAAACTGGAAGTCTATACTTGTGGCACTGGAAAACCATTCCAGGCCGACATGACATCCATTTAAATGGTATTTGCCTTAATGACTTTCATCTAAGTAAATCTGCATAAGCATCGAGGCCATGGCTGCCAACACACTGCTTAAGCTTGTACAGTGCACGGCTCTCCAATTGCCGTACCCTCTCTTTAGACAACCCAAACACATTGCCAATCTCAGAAAGTGATTTCTGTTTTCCATCCTCAATGCCAAACCTTAACCTGATTATCCGTCTCTCTTTTAAGCTGAGAATATTTAGGAGCCCACGAATATGTTTTCTCATCAGTTGCTTTGCCACACTCATATCTGGTATCTCGATTTCTGTGTCAGCAGTTATCTCCTGCAATATAAAGAGGAAATGCATGATTTCTACAAATTCTCAATCAATTTTCAGAAAACTTGTTTTGATAAAGGACCCATGCCAAGTAAGCATTTGACAGAGGAAACCATTTGCCAAATTTGAAATCATCTTTTGTAAACAAAATGTTCCAGTGCTGATTTTTTTTGTTTCTTTTGAGGGAAGCAGTATTGATCTTTGAATTACTCGCATAGGACTATTTATAGAGCAGCTCATAATAGTAATGCATGCTACAGGCACTGGAAACTTACAGAGTAGTTAAGGCCTTGGTGGGGATTTCAAAGAGCACAATAAATAGCATGTTAAGTGTTCTAAATACTTATATTAAGTTTCTTTCCCTCTGGAATTTTCTATTTGAAGCTCAAGAATGTGGATATTAAATGAAACACGAGAGAACAAAGAAGCATTTACTTGAAAAGTAGTATTTTGGTCAGACCACACAGTTTGTTGCATCGAAAGTGGTGTTCGTGTAAAACATAGCAACTTTTCCAATTTGTCAATAGCTATTCCAACACGTCTTGCTATTTCTTCTGCAGTTGGTTGATGATTTCCTTCCTGAATATATGACCTCTTTGCTTCCATCACCTTTCCTAAGAGGCCATAGACATTCTCCTACAAAGAAAATGTTATTAGTTCTCAGACGAGCATTAAAGCTCATCATGCTTTTAAATACATTTTGAAGTTATAAATCATCAGGAATTCAGACAGTAAAAGTCCAGCCATTGTTAGAATATTAGTGAGAAAACATCATACTTTACATGCCAAGAAAATAACGAGAATTTATTTAGACAAAAAAGGTAAAATTGATTCTTATCCTCGACAACAATTATTTTATTGCTGAAATTATTGACATTTGTGAACTCACCAGAGATGGTGAGAGATAAAAGAAAATGGAGAAAAACATGGACAAGTAATTCTTGTTGAAACAGAAATTATGAGAGAAAATTGTCATTACCGGTAAACGAATTGTCCTAGAATGTTGAAAGATAGCCTTTGTAATAGTTTGTCTTATCCACCAATAAGCATAAGTGGCAAATCGGCAACCAGCTTGCGGTTTGAATTTCTCAATGCTCTTCATAAGACCCACAGTTCCCTCCTATAGCAGTTTTAGGAAAGAAACAGAAAGAAGCTTAGTTTGAGAATCACAATTCATGCTCATTCAGTCTTGAGTTCAAAAAACAAGCTAACTCAGACATGTTTCTCCAGTTATTCCCTTTTTTTAGATCCACAACGAAATGGTATGATCAACAAGGAATATAATGATACCACCAGGATGAGTGTAAAGGCATGCACAACACCCCAGTTATATAGAAAATGTTGAGGAGAATTATTTGCTTTGTATGATATTCCAGCACGCACATGAAAGGATGATCTAGTATAAAAATTTCTAGCGTAGCTACCATGTGCATCAAACAATTTTTAGGGGCAAAAGGTTCGTAACTATTTCCATCAGACCAAACAAGTAATATTTGCATATTCCCTCCCCTCACTCAGAATAGTATTCAACAAAAATGCAAGAACCACATTTTAATTATCCCATCCAGAAACAGAAACCAAGATTTACGTGTTTTATCTACACATTGATAAAGATAAACAAAAAAAAAAAGGCGCCCCAGAAGGCAATACAAGTTTCAGCTAACCTGCAGTAAATCCTGAAGGCCAAGACCACGGTTTTGATAACGTTTAGCTATGTGAACCACCATCCGTAAGTTCGCATTAATCAGCTTCTCCCGGCTGCGGTTACCAGAGTGAAGTTGTAACTTCAAAACATGACAACTAAGACCAACAGCTTGAGCCCATTCAACCAAGGTTGGTTCACGGCCAAACTGAGATTCAAGCCTATTCTTCACCCCCTCCAAATTCATTAAATCCTGTTTCATTTTTCATTTTAAAGGGAAAAAGAAAAGGTTGTCCATAAATAAGCATCTTCTCTTTTTAAGAAGAACATTCAAGAAAAACTCCATTTCAAATTAGATATGATTGGGAAATACACCTGTATTTGAGCAATCAGTTCAAACTCCTCTTTAGCAGTCAAAAGTTGCTTTGTTTCAGGACCCCACAGGAACAATCTAAGGGGATCATTTGGATCAAATCCTTGGCTTAGCCTTTTCTGTACATCAGCACTTTTAGAATCATAGGTCTCAAAAATCAAATCTTTTGTTTTCGGCGCCCTTCGATTTAGAGACTGCCTCGCTAAATGTCGTCTTGACCTTACAATCTTCACCTCCTCAAGTGAAAAACTTGATGAACTGGAAAGCTTTTATGTATCAGTCCCGAAACAAAAGAGTTTGTAAGTTAGAATTAAATTAATGGGGAAACAAACCTAGTGGATGCCAAATTATCAAGATCAGTGTTGTTATCAGCAAGAAAAGCCGCATGTTTTGAGGCTGACAAAGCTCTCTTAGCGAGGTTAATAACATTAGTGGGTTCCACATCAATTAGCTTGTCGGTACTACTTGTAACAGATTGCGTGGTCAAGGACATGGATGGATTTTGCCCTTTTTGTGAAGGTGGCAATCTTTAACAGAAAATAGAGCACCATGTAAGGATTCCATCCAGGACAATAAGTGACAATCATAAGAAGCTGATGCAAGTAGCAGGAAATGAAGATTTATTCATCTTACAGATTCCAATAAGCAGGCCAATGATGCAACTGGTACTCAAAGTTTTCTACCAGCTGATCTAACTCATCAGAGTCCTTCCCTTCATGCCCTGATGTCCCAATCTCTGTCTTCCTCCTATCCAATGTTGCCTTGAATGAAACGGAGGCAGACAAATAATTTACAATGCACAAATTAGGAGTTGATATGGACAAAGAGATTACATGAGACTATAAGCATGGCGAGGCCTTTTTCTTTTTAAATTACACAAACAAGGACACTTAACATTTGAAACTCCGCAAATTCTTCAAAGCAAGCAATTATACAGTCAGCTCATGCAACAAGGTAAAGAATCAATGTTAAAACACAAGTGTCTTACTATATGTGAATCTCCTCAATATTTTAGTTTGGTGCATTGTACAATGAAAAACTAACCTGAGAAGCTCTATCTTCCTTGAATATGTTCTGGAGAGGCCTAAACTCATCACGCTGCTCTTGTAAAAGAACTGAAGTAGGAAAATGTTGAGCTGTAGAAGTGGTTGGAATAGAAGAAACAGCAGGAGTTGCTTGTTCCCGAAGTATCAGAACTGCAAAATTAAGAGCGTAAACAAGAGGTAATATTCTCATAAACCCATTAACTAATTTCTAATACACCGAGGAAAACAAGCATAATTTCCAGTAGATATACAATAAAACCTCACTCAACATGCAAGTTAATTCAAAGGAAAACAACAATAGCCTAGGCAACAATCCCACTGATGTTGACTTGCACCCATGAGAGCCAATGACGGGCTTTTCTATGATCCTAAAGTAATAAACGTTTCATGATATGTATAATATATGAGTTATTATAGAAAGGAAGGTCCGTCCTATCAGTTGCTTAACAAAATGTAGAAAATAAATGAAAAAAAATAAATTTTACAATATCATGAAAATTAATATTCTTTAGCAACCGAAGAAAGAGAACTAGAGAACAGGAATAGACTTTAACAAAGCTGCAAAGTTGCAGTAATTCAGAGGTTACCTGAAGAAGTGAGAGAGTTCTTGAGGTGGGTTCTTGTAGGAAAAGATGGAGATGAAGAAAGCAAAGTCCTGCCAGCCTCCATTCGACTGAATCCTGACAACAACTTAAAATCATATACTCCCCTAAACAAGATAATAAGGAATGGTTTCTTGGATAAAGAAAGAAGCAGAGAAAGCCAGTGGGAGTGCTGCTTTGAGTGACTAATTTCTCACCTCAAAATGGGATCAGGTTGTTGTGCCGCTTGCACTTCCGCTGTCGTTTCGTTCCAGAACTAGACAGCTATCACATGCTGTCGTTTAAGGCAGTAGTTTTGCCCACGTTGTAGTATTGTGGCCTTTTATAGCCCAATTTGATGTATATGGACATTGATTTTCTTCTTCTTTATGGGCTGAAACTCCAAGGAAAGGTATTTTCAAGGTTTTCGAAACCATCTAATTTCTCTTTCTTGTTTTCAAGGTTTTCGAAACTCCAAGGATCATTAAACCGGAGGGTTAGACATCGGGTCGAGATTTACCCAGGGTTAAACCCGGGTCACCTTTGTATTGACATTGATTAGATATATCAATTACAATTTACAAAAGCTGTGGACCCTTTATATATATTAAAAAAAAAACTATATCTAATTTTTCTTTCTTGTTTATATTCAAATGAAATATAATAGTATAAAGTAATTTAAGAACAAATAATCATGACATTTTCTTAATTTGTGTAAAAAGTCAATTGAGACTAAAACTTTGGCATAGTAGGAACATGAAATTAAGTCCTCAATGTTTATAATTTTCTTAGATCAACGCTGGAACATTTATATTATGTATATTGAATTACTGATTTCAATACTTGTAAATCCTTTATATCAATATTTATATTTATATTAATGAGAACGTATATAAATACCAAATATACGTTTAATGAGAACGTATATAAATACTAAATATACTTGTAAATCCTTTAATGAGAACGTATATCAATATTTAATCTTTACTCTGTACTTATTAATAAAACATAAATAAATACTAAATATAAATAATCCCTTATATTAACAAAATATTTTTTAAATGAACATAAAAATAAATAATGCCTTAGGTTTTTCCAGGTAAAAACAAATTGAAAAATGAGTTTTTAGGGTCCAAAAATTTAGATCTCGATTTTTCAATCATAAAATGATGTAGAGGACAATAGTTCATCTACCATAATAGACGATGTGTCATCCACTTAGAGGGAAAAAAAAACCTAAGCATACGATCCATTTAGAAAAAATTATGTAGCCAGACACAAGAGTATTGGCTTACCAACCCAGGTGCGCCTAAGCTTTTGGATCCCTAGCGAGGCATATGGGTCTTACTTGCTAGACTTATCTATGCATGATTCTTTTTTTCAATTTTGATTGGTGTTATTTAGATTTTATTTAATACCTCCTCTCTCATTTATTTATTTTATTTCTTACTTTGAATTACTTTTTATATAAATTTTGATTAATGTCCTCTTAGTTTCTTAA
>Ga0307510_10006647_pt1 | contig 13793 bp, 6 predicted proteins | sample 12_EM_MG_FD_207224 | JGI IMG/M metagenome (GOLD analysis project Ga0307510, IMG submission 207224) | Populus trichocarpa ectomycorrhiza microbial communities from riparian zone in the Pacific Northwest, United States - 12_EM | ecosystem: Host-associated > Plants > Roots > Unclassified | place... | reverse complement strand
GATCTATTCACTCTTTAACATTAATATCATCTCTTTCCTATACAAACTCATCATCTTATTCAAATTCTTAAAATTTATTCTTCTTATTATCATTTTTTTCAAAAAAAAATCCCTTCTTCAAGAACACCTAAAATTTTGTTTCATTTACCATAATTTCTTACTTTCTCTACTCACTTTAATAATCTTAACACAATTTCACAATCAATTATAATTTTCCCCAAAATTTATCATGAACCCTAATTCCTCATTTTACAAAGTTCAATCAATTTAAAACATTAATTCTTCAAGAATCTTATTTAAAAGTGTGAGGGCACCTTATCAAGCAATACCCAAAACTTTAACACTTTTGAATTGAAAAATTTGCCTTGCTTGAATTGGTTTTTCCTCTCCTTGTCGAATGACTCTTTCTCTTTGAAAAACAAGTTTTGTTCTATTTTTTTTTTCTCCTTCCAGCACACACTCACTTGCACTTTTATATATATATATATATATATATATATATAATTAACTTTTTTAAAAATACCTTCCATGTCCCTAAATTTTCTCTTCCCGCACACACACTTTAGCACACATATTAGTTCATTAACTTTTTTTTAAAATGCCTTCTATATCCCTCAATAGTAACTTTTATGATTTTTAGGTAAAATTTTATGAATCCTGATACCTGTTTATACCAAATCTTGCATGGGTTATATCGAATTTCACTAAGTTACTCGTTGGTACTTTCAGTTTCATGAAATTCACTTCTATAAAAATTTTATTCATATTTTCGTGTTTATTTATTTATTTATATTTATTTATTTATATATATTAACACTTGAACAAAACATTTTAATTCAGATTCTCGAATATATCATTGTTTTATAATTTAATTTATCGTTTTCCCTTATTTTTTGTAATCCTGACTTTTATTAATATCAATAATATTATCCGGGGTTTTACAAAAAGATAATAAAGGAGAGAGAAAGCGATCATTTGTGTACATTCCATTCACAAAAAAAACCAAATTTGGTGTCAATGTGTTCCTCATGACGAGAAAAGTGTCATTAAGGTGTTTTTGAGTTTTGAATTTGCTGGAAAAAGTAGATTAGGATTGAGAAATAATTTTGTTTTTGGTTTTATGTTTTTGAAGTGATTTAAGGGTGTTTTGAGTTAAGAAATTAGTTTATTAAAAATCTAATGATGTTTATAAAGTATTTCTAGATGAAAATGAGTTTAAAATAATTTTTTAGGTTTAAAAAATCTCAACCTGATTTTATAGCCACCTCTTCAATGACCAGAATTTGGGCAAGCAAATGACGCGTTGCCTACCACAACAGGTGATGTGTTGCCTGCCATAACAGGCGATGCATCATCTGCTTCATTGTTTTTAAAATAAACTAGTGAACAACATATTACTCACTCTTACAAGAAAAAAAGAAAGAAAGAAGAAAGAAGGCATGCAGTCCCATCTTTGTGTCCCAAATGCTTGTCTACTATCTATTTTTTATTTATTTTGTATTTAGATTGAAATGCACTAAAAAGGCTTAACACAATATTTAAATCACTATTCAATTTTTTCATGTTTCTTAAATAATATTATAGGTTTTAATGGCCATGTTGATAATTTTGTTTTCAATTATTATGTACCTTATATGCACAAATAAAAAAAATTACTCAAGAATATTCAATGAAAATAAAATATAATTTCTATAAATGTTTTATAGGATTGTTTTTCTTCAATCACAAGCAAAATATTGAGATATTATTTTAGTTTTTGTTATATAAAAACTTGCTTTTGACATCATTATAGTTTTTTTATTTAAAAATCTATGCTTACAATAAAAAAACATGCATTAAAACTATAAATATATGCATTACTAAGGTAATGAAGTTTAGATTAAAAAACTATTTTTTCTTGATAATTTTTTTAGTTGTTTTTCTTGGAAATGCCTATTTTTACAACCATTTAATTAAATAAAGGGTCAATCGCACCTTACACCATATAGTTTAGTCTTTTTTTTTTTCTCACTTTGCCTTCATTTTTTTAAAATATTACAATGTATATCATAGAGTTTATAATTTCATAACACTTTACATCCTCACTCTGACACGTAAAAAAAAAAGATTTTCATCATATTCCATTTAATGACCTAAGTTACTGGTTGGGTGAGTTAACTTGGATTGACCCGGGTTAATCCAAAAACATCGTTGTTATAATATTTTCTTTAAAGAAAAAAAATCAACGTTGCATTTAAAAAAAAGGTCAAAATGGGTTTTGGAAAAGTTGACCGAGTCACGAGTGTACCTGTTAAGTTAGCTAGATCATACTTGGTCAACTCCCACCTGGTTTATTTTAAAACCCGGTCTAGTCCATAGATAGGGTTGGCAGGTCACCAAGTGGACCCGACAAATTTAGCTGAGTTAAAGAACATTAACAAAAAAATTCCCCACGAGAGCACAACCATTGGCTAGTTAAAAAAATTGAAGCTAGAAGGGAAATTATTGTGCATTAAGACACAAAACACTATCCATTATAATAGTGTAACGATGAAATTACCCTTAAACCATAAAACCTTTGAACTATGCATTAGGGGCTAAATAGTCTTTTTTCCTTTTTACACAATAAAATCACTTAGTTACCTCTAAAAAAAAAAAAGAAATTAACTTACCTAGAAAAAAAAAAACCTTTCATTCATAGCCTTTTTAGTCTTTTCAATTTTTTAGCACAATAAAATGATTTAATTACTCTTAAATAAAAAAATTTACTTGACTTTTTTTATTGGGGTTTTCTGTCCTTTATCATGGTTTTTTTTTTGTCAATATAATGGTGACTCAGGGACATTCTTGTATTTTAATAAACATTCTTAAAAAAAATTATTGGCACGTGCGTTGATGGGTGGCCCCCGCACTTATCAAGCGACGTATGCGAGGCTACCCGATGACCAAACCACTGCCTTCCACGCTGATGTTTGAATTGTCTCGACGTCTCTTCCATTATGCGACGATGCGTATGGCCAATGGGCCTTTAATTTGGCATCAATAACCTTTTCTTTTTTTCCTTTTTTTTCTCTCTCTCTATCCTCATCAATTTTCGCATCTTCCCCTTAAAAGTTTCAAAGCAACCATTCAATTTATTTTTTCTTTAGATTTGTCCATGTTCTTTTTATTATTATTCATCTTATTTGGAATAATTTATAAAGTTTGAATTCCTTTTCAATTTCATCTCCATTTATTTTTTTTATCTTTCAAATTTGGTCCTCATTCTTTTGATTGCTATTTGTTTTATTTGAGATAATGTTTTAAATTGATTTTGTTTTGCAATTTCTGTTGATCTTTAGGTCACATATTAATATTATATGTATTTTGATGATAACAATTAAATGAAAATAAACTAATGATATGCTTGGATGAGATTAAGTTTTTACAAGTCTATATAAATATCACATCAAGAAGCATAAGGATTTGAATAAAGAAATCCATCAACAAGTCCAAGATGCAAATCAAGTAAAAACTTAGTTCTCAAGGATTCATTTTAATGCTTATTTTTTAATCTTTATATCTTACTCAGTAGCAAACTAAAATGAACTCACACACATCACATTGCATGCATAAATAAGGTCGATATACACATTTAATCGGTTCAAGTTTCACCAGGTTTGAAACTGCCAAAACTAGTTTTTAAGCTTAATCGATCAACCGTTGTTCATCTGTGATGAACACCCAAGAATTTTGTAGGAATCGATCAACTACTTTCGCCATCAGAGGCATTCCAATAACTATAAATGACTAGTTTCTTTTATGCAAAATAAAAGAGAGATTATGAACATACATGATATAAAAGCTATTTCAAAAGAAAAATCAACTAGAAATCATCAATCCTAATATACTCTAAGTTGTGTTTAATTAAATCTTTATATTTTAGCACAAGAGTATAAAATCTCACACTCATTACACTTACACATGTTTAATCATCCTACGTGCTATTGAGTGAGCTATAGAAATTAGAGTTTTCAATTGTACAATCTACTATTTGAGAGAGTGAATCTCGTTTTAAACAAATCATAATTGTAAACACTTGAGAGTTTGGATAAACTCTTAGCATTGATGAGGTATTGTCACCAAGGGAAAAATCTTGAAGAGGGAACATCTTCAAGTGGTGTAATTTCTTGGTGTGGATTCATCAAGGGCATTATATCTTTCACTTGGATTAATAAAAGTGCAAACCCCCAATTATAATTTTTCTAGGTAATTAAAATATGATAAATTTAACCGATAGTAAAATGGGTTAAATTAAATTAAAGAAACCTAAATCAAGATAAAAATAGTGAAATTAATGAAATGAAAAGTGAATATAGTGCTAAATTGTTAGAAAGAAAAATTTATGGGGACAAAATAAATACGTAAGACCAAGAGTGGTTAATGTTCATATAACAGAAGGTTAAGGGTTTATGTACAAATGATAAAATGACCCCTAGGGTTTAGAGGATTAATGTATATGTTTTATACAAGGGTTAAACAAGAAAATTTGAAATTTTTTTGCATCAAAATCATCTACTGACCAATTTAGCGCTATTAAGCATAACGCTCAATCCAACCGTCAGAGCGGCCTAACAATTTAGGAGGGCCTCCTTCACATATAGTTTCATATACAATTAAAATTTTAGAGCGATCAAAGTTTGGTAAGGTTGTCAAATAATGTCGACAATTAGACTGAAAAATAGCATGAAAATCATTAATGGCAGTTTCATAAATATGTTTGATCAGCTGGAAAATTCCAGCACCTCTCTTCTTCATTAAACCACGGCTGGACAGAAAAATAGGAGGAAAAAAAAGAGAGAGAAAAGAGAGTTTGGGAGAGATAGAGAGAAAAAGGCAAGGAGGAATCAAAAAATTATGTTAGGAAAAGTGTTTTTTAGCTAGAAATAAACAAGAAACAAGAGATAAAAGAAGGAACAAGGGAACTTAGGAGACAAAGAAAAGACATATTGATGACATAAATTCCGACAGCTATAACTCCACCTTCCATCGTTGGATTAAAACGATATTTGGATATATTGTTCTCCTCCATATCTTGTATATTTTCACCAGAGAGATCTTCTATATCAGTCCCTGTTTGAGAGATATCGTAGGAGGACAATTTCTGGGAAAATACACTTCTGGATAGTCTTAGTCGCCAACCATTTTCTCCATCGTCCATCATTGGATCGGGCTATAATTTGGATATGCTGTTCATCCTAATGCTATCTAGATTCTGAACGGTGGAGATCAGAACCAACCACTCCAAACAGAAGTTATGCTTCTTGCACAATAAGTCTACAAGTTTTAGGTCAGTTTGGTTAAACCTATATTTCTGGAAATTTCACCGTTGGGATGGAGTTGATATTTGGATATGTGATACTTATAATAATGAATTATAACTTGGCTGTATGGATTGCTTGTAATATTATTCGTTTGTTATTTATGGTTGATTGAAACTGCTGTTAAAATTAGTTTTGTGTAAGTTGAAATAACCCCAAAATTAAAAGGAAATGTAGCAATAGAGAGACTTAATTTTTAGGAGACTTTGGGGCTGCTGTGACAACCCTAAAAGTCTATGTTTAGGGGGTGGCTAAATACCTCTCCAAAATTAAAAAAAGAAACAGGGGCTGGAGTGACAGCCTTAAGTGTAGAGTTGTTAGGGATAAAAAATGTCTCCAAGAAACTAAAGCAAGGTTGTTGTGACAGCTCTACTAATGGGTGTTAAGGGGTTGATTTGGATAGCCCCAAGAAAAAACACTTATGGAAAATTAGAGTCTCATATAAAGTGATTAAGGTGAGGTAAGTTTAGGTTAAGAAATTAGCTTGGAAAAGTCTGCACGGTTCGGGTTAATGGATGACTATGTGAATGTGAAATAATGATCTAATTTAAATATAAAAATCTTGCATGAAATCATATAATGATGCTTGCTAGTTGATAAGAAAACATTGAAAAGGGGAATGAATGATATTAAATCTTGGTCTTGTGTGGAGTAGGAGAGGCATCGACTACGGGACCTCAAGCTAGCAGAACGGGACCACTAAAAGGAACAGGTAGGTGTTTACCACTTCACTTCTTTATATTTTGAAGAGTTTAATACATTCTAAAATTTTATTTGTTTATGATGCATGTTGATTTACGATAGTAAAGGATGAGAAGTTTGATAGTGGAAACAAGATTAAACATGACGGTTGGTGTCATGAGTGTCGCCGGGGAAAACATTATATAAGGTTATTGTGCTTGTTATCCTAATTTCTAAGGATAACTTGGATTGATATAAAAAGCCTGCCACATGAGTGGGGCCAAGGAAAGTTAGCCGACCATATGAGGAGTAAAGAGAAAAAAAAGGACATTGTGGTTTTCCTTAATGAATTTATTATAATAGGTTGTTTTCTTTATGTGAATGTGTGTATGAATTGAATGAAATTAGCATGAAAAGAATGAGGGAACTCTTGGTTCTTTAAGGCCATGCTTTCGGTCAATTATGCATCAAAGAGGGAGGACGTTTAATTTGATATATTTAGCTTGATGACGTGTGTTTAATTGCGTCAAAATAAGGAAAAAATGCATGTTGAAATGTCACGGATTGTGTTTAGAAGAATATTGTTCGGAAAGTTTGTAAAATCGATAAGAATGTTCTATTTTGACGTTAAAAGGGAAGATTGAAATAAATTGGATAAATTGGCTCTTAAAAAGATCTTTTTGACACTCTTATATGGTATGTGTTATGGGTAGGGGTTGAGATAAAAGAGAAAAGGTTGAATTGTGGATGTTGTGTGTAAATGGAAAGGCTGATGAATCTGGACAGATTCATCTCCTGACTTTTGGAGAGAATTCGAGTAGGAGGATGAGGGAATTAGGATCAGGTTCCTTCATAGTATAATTGTAGTTTTGGATGTTGACTAAATAAGGAAACTGGTCTAACTCAATTTGGAGCTATAAAACTCCAGTTATGGGTCACCAGCCAAGACTGGGTCATGACACACCCTATAGGGCAGTAAGTCTGATTTGTTGATGAATAATTTTGAGTGTTATGGGGGAAAAACTATGTTCTCCTCCCTTCATAGGACTTGTAGCTCAGTGTCTTAGCTTTCTAACGAGACCAACCTTGCTTGAAACAGAGTCCTAGAACTCCAGATATAGTAAAAAATCTTAGTAGAGGTCAGAATACGACTCTGCCGGCAGATTTGGAAAGTCCCTAAAATGACTATTTAGATGCGTTAAAGGGTGAAAATTTGGGTCCTTTCCCTTTGGGGAACATGTGATATTATATCTTAACTTCCAAAAGAAACGAGTCATGTTTGAAATGGAAATTTGTAATGATAACTATGGTCGGACAAAGAATGATAATATTAATGGGTGAAATTTGCATGGACTAGCCATGTATTGACTAACATACATTTAGTGTATGTTAGGGTTCCGAGTAAGGGGATCGCTATGCATCGATGCCTACGAGGTGATGATGATACTAGTGAAATTGGTATTGACAATGAGTTAGACAAAAATAATTGTTGCTGATCTTATGGAATCTTGAATGGAAGTTGAAAATGGAAGATGAAATGGTTTTAGTAGTTGAATGAGAAAGAGTTCCAATAGAAACAAATATGGAGAAGTGAATAGAATATGAATACATGTTTGCCCTTTTACATTGTTGGATATTTGTGTTACTATACTTATTGTGATATTCATGTTTCAATAATATGTATTTTGTTTCAGGACCATCGCATGCATGACAGAAGTAGATCCTAACTTTTTATTATCTAGTTCTAGAGAGTATATCCTTGTATTTTGAAATATTAAAACATTTATATAACTTAATTTGTATAATTGATGTTTAAACTTGAATAAATGAATTTAACTCTGAAATTCATATAATCATGTTCCATGTATGCGTGTTTATCTCATTTATTCCTCTCTGATGATATTTGTTGTTCAATGTATGTTATAAATATTATAGTTGTGATGATGATGATGATTGTGGGATTGAGACCAGGACGATTGGATCGTGATTGAGTTATGAGATGTGAGATATTAGAAGTGTAAACATGGTATATGTCGATAACTTGAGACCTCTCGGTATAGGGGAGACTCTGCTGAAATTTTGGTGGAAATTTTGGTAGAATTTTATATGAGAACTGTATATAAACAAAATTAATTACCCATATTTTTACGTGCCAAATCACAAAAAAATAACTATAAATGCATATAAAAGTATGGGGCGTTACAAAAAGAGTACAATACTCAAGTACGATTGATACTTAAGGTGTGGATGTATGCTTGTTGAACCATGTTAAAAACTGATTATGCAATCTCTCTTCCCTTATCTCTTCACTTTAAGCACTTTATTATATTGTTGGTTATTGTATTATTGTACTTAGTGTGTTTTTTGCATTATTTGACATAATTAATGGAACACCTAATTCACCTCCTTGGTGTTATTGTTGCCTTAATCCTAGAATAATAATTGGTATCAGAGCTTAGTTCCCACATATATAGGTTTTCTTAAACTTGAGTAGAATGACAACCGTTAACTATAATGTTCAAAATGAAGGAACATCTACCTCTAAGCCACCATTCTTTGATGAAAATTGTTATATCTATTGGAAAGTTAGGATGGTTATATATATTCAATATATTGATTATGATTTATGACTATTTATTAAAAATGGACCTCACAAGCCTACTAAGATTGAAAATGATATAATGATTCATATACCTAGAACTGAGTATACCGACAATGATAAGAAGTTGTTTTCTATGGATGCTAAAGCTATGAACACTTTGTATTGTGCCTTGAGTATAAGTGAATTTAATAGAATGTCATCGTAAAAATTCTAGGGATATATGACATGCTTTAGAAGTAGCTCATGAAGGTACTAATCAAGGGAATACAAAGTTCTTAAACTTTAAGAAGGATAGAAATATGAAAGAATCTAGTAAAGAGGTATTTAGATGCTACAAATGTAACAAGACAGGACACATTAAGGTCGAATGCCCTCTTTTTCAAAACAAGAAAGAAGAACCACTATCATAAACGATCAATGAAAGCAACATAGAGTGATGACTCAGACTCTAGCTCATGTGATGATGAAGAACATGTTGCAAACATGTGTTTTATGGCAATTGAAAGCAATAATGAGGAATCAAGGGAATATGGGGAATGGTTCTTGGATAGTGCTTGCTCAAGACACATGACTAGAGATGATTCATTGTTTTCAAGTATAAGCAAGATCAATGGTGAAAAAGTCATATTTGGAGACAACTCAAAAAGAAAGATCATTAGAGTTGGCAATATTGGAAGTAAGTCTTCTCCCTCTATAGAAAAATTGTTTCTTGTGAATAATCTAAAACATAATTTGCTAAGTATTAGTCAATTGTATGATAAAGGCTACAAGATCAAGTTTGATCATACATGTTGCTTAATCCTTGAAAATGATAAAGTTTTACTTGTTGGTAATAGAAAATGAAATGTTTATAAGATTAAAATTGATGAATTCATGAGGATAGAAAGTTGTCTTGTTGCTAGCATTAATGATAGTTTTTTTTGCATAAGAGATTAGATCATATAAGCATGGACATTCTTTCTAAACTTGTAAAAAATGAGTTTGTTAAAGGATTCCCTCATAATGCATTAAAAAAGAAGAAGTTACGTGATGCTTGTTGTTGTGACATGTACAATGTCGAATAATGGACCTGCCTCTTGAGAAATGGTAAAAAACGGTTTTGGATTTAATCATAAAATTATAATTATAAGTTCAAAAGTCACCACCTAGTGTTATGGTCACTAGGAAACCTAATGCTCTGTAAGAATCCAGGTAAGGGACTTGTTGTGCAAGGGAAATATGCATCACCTTCAATGCACCCCACCTAAGGTAAGTTTCATTGTTGTTTGATTGATATTCTAAGTTGTGTTTCTTTCCGTTGATCTTATCTAAGGTACAAGGCAGATCTCCCTTCGTGAGGAAGTCTTTACCTTATTGGGTTAAATCTTAATCGTTCTAAGGTCGAAACTTATTTTTTTTTTTAATATAGCTAAGACCTAGCATTCTGAATGATAAACTAATTATAATGAGATTTTTTGTATTTTGGCCAAACCCTAATAGATAATCATACACCGGTTATGATATCCATTTTTGCATTTTTTTTTAAAACATGATAAAAGATGATTTTATCTTCCTTTTTTTTTAGAAAATATGCATGAAAAACCTTTAAGACTTGGTCGTATACATGAAAACCAAACACATTTTTTTTATGTGAAAGTTTATTTTTTAATTCATGGATTTTTATGGATTTTTTTTTAAGTTTTAGAGAAAACCAAGTATTTTAATATCGGATTTGTATCTTACAGTGTAAGTCTACAACTTAATATTATGCAAAATAGTTGGAAAAACATGCGAGGGACCGACAAGTATTTTTAAAATGCCTTTTGGAAAATTTGAATTTTTAATTTTTTTTAATATTATTATATTATTTATTTATTAAATGGGCTGTACCTGGCTCAACCATCTAGGCCAGACTTGGTCAAGTCAGGTTAAGCTGATTGACGACTCAACAAACATTTCTCCTTCTTTTTTATATTGGGCTGGACTCGACCCAGCCATTTGAGCTGAATTGGGTCTAGCCTAAGGCCCACATGGTCGCTGACCCAACTTAGCGATCATGTTAATTAAATTTGTCGTTGAATGTAAAATGTATTCTGCATATAACGACTACAGATGAGGATGAGGGGAATAAGACGATTACTTAATGTTGTTACCCATTTTTGGTTTCCCCACAAAAAATACAAAAAAATACATATCAAAAAATATATTCGAAAAGAAAAAAATAGGAGTGAGAAAAGGATGCTGGAACTCCCATAAAATGGCTAGGAATTGGTTGAGGAGGTTCAGAAATACAAGTATTGAAATTTGACATTATAAGAGCCCTGTTGACAAAGAAAATTCAAGTTGAGAAAAAAAAAGTCTAAAATCAGATATTTATGGACTCAATTAAATTTTATCTAAGGTTTAATTGAATTTATGGAGGGTTTGATTGCAAGAAAAATAGATTTTTAAGTCAATTTAGGCTTTTATTGGATGAAATTAAAGTTTTGAGATCCAATTATAATTTTAAAGAGTTGATTTGGCCAAATCAGGGGCTTAATTGCATAGTTATTGAAGTTTGATGGCCAATTACGGACTTAATTGAAACAATCCGAAACCAAGGACCAAACCGGAAAAGGCGCTAAAATCAAAGGATCCAATTACAACTTTTCCGGGGGGCTTGATTACAAAATAGTAAAAACATCCAAGGACCAAATCAGAAATACCATTTTGAAATTGAAACGGCGCCGTTGCAATAAGAATTACTGCACACTGCTCATTGTCTTCAAGCAACGGTTTCTACAGTAAAAAACAGGAGCGGTGGAGCTGCAATCAAGGGCATGTATCGCGGCTGATTTCCTCACCACCATAATGCACGCCAACCGTTACCATATGCCTGCCATAACGCATGCATCCTCTGGCTATAAAAGCCAGAGGAGGGACCAAGCAGAAAGAAAAAAAGGAACGACAGAAAGAAAAAAAAAAGAGAACAAAAGGAGGGGGAAGCAGAACAGAGGGGAGACGAGACAGGGAGGAGAAGAAGATAGACAGAGAAGAAGATAGACACTGTAATATCTCTCTGGTATCTTTCTCTCCGTCGCTGGAAACGCACTAGCACCGTGAGCTACCAGCAGCACCGCCATAGCCAAAGAAGGGAAACACGCAAAGAAGAGGAAGAAGAACTGTCACCTCCACGAAGCCGCTGCAGAGAGACAAGAACACTGTTTACAGGGAGAACGAAAAAACAGGGGAAGAAGATAGCACACCGAAGCAGAGGAAAGAAGAAGGAGGACCAACGTCTCCCACCACAGCCGGTTGCCGCGACGCCAACGCCACCGTGAGCCACCAGCACCGTGAACTACAACGCCTCCATTCCTGGTAATCCTATTCCTTTTGTTTTAATTTCTGCGCTTGAAACATTGAAACAGGGCTCGTTTTTGCTGTCTGCAAAAACGAGCATGAACAGTGCGAAGGTAATATAATTACCTTCGCACTGTTCCATGCACGCGTAAAATTTTACGCGTGCATGTTTTGTTTGGGTCACTAGCTTGGGCCAGTGACCATGCACGGGTGGCTAGGTCCAGCCCAGCCACATGGGCCGGGTTGGGCTCAGCCCGAAAACAAAAAATTTTCTTCAAACAAAATTCTTTTCAAAAATCTTTGATTTTCCGCAAATATTTTACTGCATTTTGATCAATATCGGTTTGTATTTTTATACTGTAAAGATACAAATTCGATATTAAATACCTGGTTTTTCGTAAATAATAATAATAAAAAAATAAAAATATTTTTTTTTTGTTTTCATGCATACGGCCAAGTCTCTTTAAAAATAAAAAAAAAATAAAAAATCATATTGTATCTTAAAAAAAAAAACGGGGTTTTAGCATGCATTTTGGCTTTAATAACCAGTTTATTAAAATCACGAGAACTGGCCAATATTTCAAAAATTCCAAAAAAATTATTTTGTTTTTTTTCTTTTAATATCTGGGGTTACGACCTTATACGTAAGACGTATTCCGGATATTAAATTTTTTTATTGACGTTAGAATGGTTAGGTTTTACCCAATAAGACAAGGACCTCCTTACCGAGGAGAACTTTTCTTAAACTATAGACGGACCAACAACTAGAAAACACGACAAGACCTTAGATTTTATCAAACAATAAAACAATGCAGCTTACCTTAGGTAGGGCGTATTTAGGGTGCTAATACCTTCCCTTTACGCAACCAGTCTTCGTACCCGATCTCTGAGACCAGTTAGGGTTCCTAGTGACCAAAATACTAGGTGGCGACTCCCATTCCAATTTTCACTAATAAAAGACAAGAATTCCTTGTCTCCCCACATTTGCCACATTATACATTTTCGAGGGTGGATGTTTTCGCCGCACACGTGCGACAGAATGACGACTCCACTGGGGACCTTGTGGACTAAGCTTTGTTTTTGTCTAATAATTGTGTTTTGTTTGGTTTGCGTGTTTTCTGTTAATAAGCTTATTTTATTTATTTATTTTTCCACACTTTAATTTCTATACATATATGATCATGCATTGTATAGAAATGCCTCATGCATCACATGCTTTAATTCTTTGGAAAGCACACACAAGCTTCTAAGTTAGGTGGGGAATTAGCGATCTGCCCTATGACTATTGGTCAGGGTTCAGATGCATGAAACACCCAACTCATATCTGAGTGCCTGCTTGGTAATGGTGGGCATACGTGCCTTAATTGTTCCTTGCAACGCCTCCACACTATCTTTACGAAGATCGTCACTGGGCAGATATGAGACCCTTTTGAGACTAGATAGTCAACCTACCCTTTGTCTCACTTAATGAATAGAACTTGTCCTTAGGTTGTGTGTGTTACCTTTTGTTTTGCATCAAAGTAAACCCTTCCTAAAACATCTTGAACTCAAGACTTGTGGTTGACACAATGACCATTACTTAGGAAATTTTTGGTTGTAGAGCAAGAATCAAAATTCTTGTATCATCATGCAAAGGTACGACCATGTGTCAACCCTAGAAGGGCGAACTCATCATATAGGAACATACTCATACATTTATCATACATGTTACCAGGTTGAAACATAGGTCCCCCACCCAAGATTTGCTACACCTGAAAGATGGAAAATGAAGAAAGAGCTCAATTGGAGGCCCATTATCAAAATGAAATTGAGAGCATCAAAGGTGAAGTAGCTAGACTTACAGATCTGCTTGA
>Ga0307510_10006645_pt1 | contig 13796 bp, 9 predicted proteins | sample 12_EM_MG_FD_207224 | JGI IMG/M metagenome (GOLD analysis project Ga0307510, IMG submission 207224) | Populus trichocarpa ectomycorrhiza microbial communities from riparian zone in the Pacific Northwest, United States - 12_EM | ecosystem: Host-associated > Plants > Roots > Unclassified | place... | reverse complement strand
CGCCGAGGACCATCACACCGGCGAGCGTTAGCAATTTCACGACCGCCATCACGAGTTCCTCCCGAGAAAGCGCCTCGCCCTGGCCGTGTACTCCCAGACTATAAAGGTACCTCATCCGGCCGTTCAGCCGGCAGGGAGGGTCGCTTTTTCGGGAGCATGCGATCGTCGAAATCGTCGAGGCTCGGGAAGCGCAGCGGCGCCTCGCTCTCGATGGACGCCAGGCGCGTACGATATTTTTCGAGGTATTGCTGCCGGTTTTTGCCATGCCTCAACCCTCTCGGCGAGTCGTATGAACTGGCCATTTCTAGGAGCCACATAGGAGCCACGAGAAAATAAACCAGGGGGTATTCGATCCGGGCACTACCGCCGACTCAAAATCCATTGCCAGCATCGGCGCGTCCCGCGGCAGTACGCCCAGACACGCCGCAACACGCGTGAAATGGTTGATCGAGGGACCCCTGATCGATAGGCTGTACGCAAACAGGGATACAACATAAATCTGACATTGTATGGATGATCTTCAGGTGGACCTCAGAACTACAAGATCGCCGCATACGACTGACGCACCGCCAGGCGAGACGGTTGCCGCGATTGAATTTCCAGACCTCGCAGAATGGGACGCGTTGCCGAGCACGCGAATGATGCCGGAGAAATGCGTGCTGGACTGCCCATACATCGGTGGGATCTCAGCCAAACCCCGGGATATCCGTACGCTTCGACGTTGGCGTGAATGTCGCCGCGGACCGTCTTACAGGAAGATTGGCGGGCGCTTTTTCTACGAAGTCGGCGCCCTGCGGGAATTCTTTGGGCGTTGCCAGCGCGGCCGTCTCACTTAAACAAACAGTCACGGCAACATTCGAGCGCGCTGATTTAACGTGAATGATGGGTTCCCGGCAGCGAATTGGGCCTCCGGCACTTACAGATTCACGCAGCGGCGAAGTCATTTCCCTCTGGCGCTCGGTCGCTTAGGGCTGAATGTACAGGGAACTCAACATTGCCGGTTTGCCGTCCGCATCCATCATGGAAAGCATGTACAGGTATTGAATGGGAATGACGTAGGATCGACCTGCAATCCGTCGGTCAGATCTCTCAGCTTCATTTTGAGATGAGAGATCCTTCGATAGGACTCCAATAACGTCTAGATCCACATTGAACGAGCCTGCGACAGCGGCGGTGGGTTTGAGCGAGAATACGGGACCCCCGCTGACGCCTCCCGGCACCGGTACGCTGGTGCAATAAAGTAAGGGTGATCGATCGCCGCTTGAGCTTCGGCCGGCTTCGGTAATCGTCCCGGCTCGGAGCTCGAGTCGATGACTGAAGGTCGTCTCGTAAATGTTCTGCTTCGAACTCACCACCTTCGCAGTCATCTCACTGTATCCGGCAATCAGCACTCCTGACCCGTTGAGAGGATCAGTGTTGATTCGAAAATATTCTGTCTCCGGACTTGCCGGCGCGACAACAATGGCGATGTCACACGCTGCATTCATTGCCAGATGGGAAATGGACGTCCCGACATGCGCGTTCGTGGGATGACGGGGAAAAAGTTGACCGGCCATAGAGAGACGATTGGCAGCTACGTACTTCCTAAGTAACGTTCCTGGCGGGTCTGAGAAAATGTTGGCGTACCGTTTTGCATACTGGTCCCGCGATAAGATCGCACGTTCGGCATCGAGAAGAACGTGGGCCGCCGTGCAGGCAACTGAATAGTTGGATTTTGTACCGTGTTGGTTTGTCGCTTGGGCACGGCCGATGAGAAAGCCGCTTCCTAACGGCTCCGGATGCCCACGGGCATTCATCGTTACGAGGATTTTCACCAGTCGCTTTTCGATCTCCGCTCGACCTTCTTCGGGCGCAGCGGAATGTGTCCAGGCAATCCGGATCGGAGATGGGGCGGTACCATCGGTCATTCGAGTGCGCTTTGTGGGGTGGAGCCTTATGAAGAGTAATTCGGCAGTGCGAAAGGGCTCGCGATTGCCGGCGCCTGACCGAGGGTGAATTCTTACCGGAAACGAAGTGTCTGCGGTACCGGTGTTGATGCGTGAGCAAGGGAACTGGATGCCGAGGCGCGGAGGATCAAGGCGCCGCACGCCCCAAAAATATAGTTTTTTTAGCTAAAGTTTTTAGCTAAGTAATTTTCGGTGTTGAAACCAGTCTCGCAAGTGACTGTAAAGACTGGAGAATTGGTGGGCCGTGTAGGAGTCGAACCTACGACCAAGAGATTAAGAGTCTCCTGCTCTACCAACTGAGCTAACGGCCCGGAACTTGTCCTACCGGGTAGGTGGGGTGGACGATGGGACTCGAACCCACGACGGCCGGGATCACAACCCGGGGCTCTACCAACTGAGCTACGTCCACCATCGTCATCGTCAGGAGCCCAGCCGGATCAACGGCTTACGCTCGTCCATACCTTGCGGCAAGCCCTGAATGATACTGAAATCCCGGAGCTTGCGCCAAGCATGGAAGGCCTGCGGCCTCCCCCTGCCCCTCGCAGGGCGGCGAAGTATACAAGAACGGCTGGCAATGGGAATCGGGTGCGGTGAGAAAGAGTCGGGGCCGTGACTAGGCCTGCCGTACCCCCTGCCGCCGGGGCCGCACGCCGGGTCCGGACGGCATCGATATTCAGGCCTCATAGGCCAGGCCTCGGCGGTCTGGCCAAAAAGTCTGGGACTAAACGGGCCTCAAAGCTCAGAAGCTCGGCGGCTCCAGCCCTCAAATCTCGAGGCTCGAAGGCAAGAACCTGGCACTCAGTGCCCAACCGTCACTCACCCCCGAAAATGCCCCCGCCCATGCTCAGACTCCCGAGTCTCGTCGTGGTCCTTCTCATGCTTCGGATCCAGGGTTTCGGCAGCAGGGCTTTCAACGACCACGCTCTCACCCGCCCAGCCACTCACAGCCCACGCGGGCGGGGACGCAGGCCCGGGAGAACCAGGGACATACGCCAACGCAGGCGCAAAATACAAAATGCAAAAAGCCATCAATCGGCTGACAAACAGTCCAAACAACGCCAGTCGGCGGCCGACGGGTGCTTCACTTGTCACTCGTACACTATCCATGTTCGTTGCTCGACGGTTATCAATGGTCAAATGCTACGCCCGTGGCGGCGAATCGGCGCTCGGGAAAGATCCACAATGCAGGTTCCAGACGGTAGCCCAGCACCAACCGCCATCAGCACCCGCTAACCTGGCTCCTATAAATCTCCCCCCACTTCCCACCAGCCTTCCGATACACGTGATAGTCAGTCGACTCGTAGTAGTCGATTTCCGTAACAACATCGGGAAACCCGGTCCCCGCGATATCAACAATATCGACGAGATCCTGCTTCTGCGTCGCTGATTCCGCGCCGGAATGGAACCACGAATAGGTCGCCTCGTAGGCGCCTTTCGCATTCCGCTCGGCAATCAGGAACACGGCCTCGTCCACCGGATCCGCGCCCGGCCGATCCTGGCGTTGGACAATGAAACTGCCAATCAACACGGTCCCTGACTTCCCTTGCACTGCCGTCAGGTTTGAAACCCTTGCCTTTGTCGCCCAGCCCGCAGGGACGCCGTGTTCGGTGTATACATGCGTTGCCAGACTCATGATCGCGGTCTTTTCAGCGTCGCTCGCAGAACGTCGGGTGTAGTCGAGATCACGCAGCGGCACATTTGAGGCGAGGGCCATGCGCATACTCGTGGCCTTGCCCGAAGGCGTGATCGCGGCATCCGCGCCCAAGTTCACGCAGTCAGTATCAAACAATGTCTGGCCGACCTCTACGGAGCCGCCGGCGCGGCCAGCTACAAACAGTGTGTAGCGGTGGTGATCGGAGTAGTAGCGCTTGCCGAACTGCTGTTGATCGACATCGTTCGGGATGTTGATGAGTTTCCCGTCGACAACATAGGCGAAAGGCTCGATCGAGGTGACACGCGAGGTATCTGTTACGGCGAAGAGGATCCCAGGGACTTTCGCCTCGTCGGCGGGGGCGTCGCACGGCCGGACCATGAAAAACGAAATCACAGCGATGATCGATGTCGCTGACATCCGGACGTTGGTCACGAGGTTCCCTCCTATCGGCTCGAGTATCAAAGGTACTCGACCGTTCGGAGCGGGATTGTGACTCGCTGCCCAATCTAACCGGTCAAGGCCGTAGGGCCCCGGGTTTCCTCCACGATGCGGACATCGCTAAACCCACCTTCTCCATCGCAACACGCAATGGAACCAACGCCTCCGGGACGATTGACACGGATGCGAGGGAGCGGCTGTTATCGAGGTTTGCGCAGGTTACGGTTGCAGACCTGGCGCGGGACCTCGATGAGCGGTCGAAAAAATAATGGCGCGCGCCCGGCGGGACTCGAACCCACGACCTGCGGCTTAGAAGGCCGCTGCTCTATCCAGCTGAGCTACGGGCGCACTGGCTGTGCCGCGGAAGACTCCCGGCTGGTGGTGCGGGCGCGATTATATAGGCGAAACCCGTCGCAAAGCTCCCCCGACGGTTTCCGGGCAACCCATGTGCAATCCGTACAAGAAAGGGCGCCGTCCTTCGTGTTCAATGACGCCAGCTCTCTAGGTTAGAGGCACCGTCAATGCCAACCGCAATCACGCGTCGTGCAGTTCTGCAGGGCGCTGCCGCTCTCTCCGCCCTGCCCCACCTCGTCCAGGCCGAAGAGGCCCTCGGGACCTCCGGTAGCTTCGAGCCCAAACCAGGGACTTGGCGCAACTTCGAAGTAACCACGACCGTCGAGCTGCACGCCGCCCCAGCCGATGCCACCGTTTGGGTTCCCGTACCAGCGGTAAATACGCATTGGCAGCGTTCACTGGCCAACGAGATATCGACCAAGGCGGCACGCTCGAGCATTGAAACCGACGCGAACAGCGGTGCACGTTTCGTCGTCGCCGCGTTCGAGGCGGGCAGCACCTCCAGGCTCGAGGTGACGAGTCGGGTCCAAACCATGAGCCGGGCCATCGATTGGCAAGCGCGGTCCGGTAGCGCTGACACCGAAACGGCGGCTGATCTGAAGCACTGGGTCCACCCCACCGCTTTGGTGCCTACCGACGGAATTGTGCGCAAGACTGCCCAGCAAATCACCAAGGGAGCACGCACCGACGTCGAAAAGGTCCATCGAATCTACGATTGGATCATCGTCAGCACGTACCGCGAGCCGAAGACCCGCGGATGTGGACTGGGAGATATCCGGTGGATGCTCGAAACAGGTGATTTAGGCGGAAAATGCGCCGATATCAATGGCCTGTTTGTGGGCCTATGTCGCGCGGCCGGCGTTCCTGCCCGCGATGCCTATGGCTTGCGGCTCTCGCCGAGCGCTTTCGGATATAAGGAGCTCGGTAGCAATTCGGCCAACTTGAAGGGCGCACAACACTGCCGTTCCGAGGTGCATTTGCGCGGCTACGGCTGGGTAGCGATGGACCCGGCTGATGTTGACAAGGTCATGCGTCAGGAAACCAGTGAGTGGATCAAGGACGCTGGCCATCCGCTCGTCGTCCCAGTACGAAAAGCCCTCTTCGGCGGTTGGGAGGGGAATTGGATGGCATACAGCAATGCAGTGGATGTGACGTTGCCGGGAGCCACGGGGAAGCCGCTGCCATTCCTCATGTATCCGCAAGCACAGAGTGGTGCGAAGCGATACGACCCCTACGACCCCGACAACTTCAAATACACGATTTCGGCCCACGAAATAAAAGCCACTTGATGGGCTAATCACCGTGCGCAGGGCACCCGTTACGTCAGACAACGCAGCGCTTCCACCGTTGGCTGCGGCAGCGATAGCCTCGCTGCTTGCTTCAGGTTGCTGTTTGCTTCCACTGGCCTTGGTTACATTGGGCCTCACCGGAGCGTGGATAGGTCGCCTGAGAGTGCTGCAGCCCTATTCCTCATTTTTCACTGGTGTTGCCGTCGTCGCGTTGGTGCTTGCTGGCCCAGCACTCTTCAAGCGCGGCAATAGTGGGGCTTCAGGTACCTTTTGCCGCATCAAACTCCGTGCGATATACAGGACTGCGTTTTGGATCACTGCCGGTCTGACACTGACCGTGCTCCTTTCACAGTGGGCAGCACCTTGGTTCTATTGAAAATAGCGGCAACCGCCGCGCTCGCATTGGCGCTTCCCGCCATTGCGGCGGCAGAGACCAAGACGGTACTGCTGACGATCCCCACAATGGACTGCGCGACGTGTCCCATCACCATCCGCCTGGCCCTCATGCACGTTGTCGGGGTGTCTAGAGCCAAGGTGAGCTACGACAGGCGTGAGGCGCGCGTGACTTACGAAGACACAAAAACAACCGTAGCGGCGCTGACGAAAGCGACCGCCGACGTAGGCTATCCCTCGTTCGCGAGCGACTCGCAACCCTGAGGCGGAGGGACCGCGCTCAGGTTCCGACGAGCGTCAGCCACGTATGGCGCCGACGCTGACCCTGCCCCTGCCCGTTTAGCCGACGCGCCAGCGCAGGGCACTCATCTCGCCCCACTGTCGTGCGAATTGTATACAAATGCCCCACAATAGGGCCATTTAATTCCCGATTTGCCTGAACTACAGGCCATATTGTATACAATCACCCCACGCCGCCCGCAATATAGGGGAGCAGCCCGGCGTTCGGCTCGCAAACAAAAACCGTCAGATCCAAAGGGAAGCCCGATGAAGCGTCATGCATTTCTCGAAGCGATCCTGATTACCGCGACTCTCGTGCCCGTTGCGCCGCTCGCGACAGCGGCGGCGCCAGCTACGACCGACTCCAATGACACCCTGGAAGAAATCGTGGTGTCCGCGCGGCAGCGCCAGGAAAAGCTCACCGATGTGCCCGCGACCGTGGAGGCATTCACGGCAACCGACATCAAGTTCGCCGGGATCGAGCGCCCGGGCGACTTCGTGGCACTGACACCCGGCCTGTCGCAAGTGCAGACGGCCGAAGTCGGCGACCTGCAGCTCAACATCCGGGGCATCAACACCGGCCGCGATGTCGAAACCAACTTCGCGCTGGTCATCGACGGGGTGCTGCAGACCAATCCGACTGCCTTCAACCAGGAACTGGCGAACATTCAGCAGATTGAAGTGCTGAAGGGCCCACAGGGCGCCATCTTCGGTCGCAACGCCCTGGCCGGCGCCATCATCATTTCGACCCGCAAGCCCACGGATCACTTCGAAGCCAACGCCACGATCGGCTATGGCAACAAGAACACTCAGAAGGCCAACGTCTACATCGCGGGCCCGCTGACCGAAGGGGTCAGCGCCAGCCTGGGCGCGTTCTATCGCAAGACCGACGGCTTCTTCGAAAACTCCTATCTGAACTGCAAGGACTGCGCCGACTACTATAAAGAATACGGCGCCACACCCCGGATTGTGTTCGATTTCGGCGGGGGCACCATTGACATCAAGGGCAAATACTCGAAGATCACGGCCGGTGCGATCAACTTCAATGCGTCCTTCTCGCTGCCTGCGTTCGCAGCGTTGAATCCTGACTTCTTCCAGGACGTCAACCAGCACAAGTTCGATTACATCAACAACATCGTCCCGGACAACGTCCAGGAGAACAAGCAGGTCTCCATCAAGGGCGACTGGAAGCTCGATAACATCGGCACCCTCACCGCCTGGGCCGCCTACAACGATCAGGCCAACTTCTTCCTGACGGACGGTACGAGCGGCGCGTTCGGGGTCTACGCACGTACGCCCTGGTGCCAGACAGATATCGCCAACCAGGTCGGCGGTCCCCTGCCCTCACCCACTTTCTACGCGGGCGCGCAGACCATATTGCCGCCGTACAGCCCGTCGCGCTGCGATGGTTACCAGTACCAACAGCGCGACCAGAAAGATGCGTCCGTGGAAGTCCGGCTCGCTTCTCCTGGCGACCAGCCATTTCGCTGGCTGGGTGGTGTTTACTATGCCGACATCAAGCGTCACGTCGTAGTTTCCCAGGGCGCCGACGAAGGGCTCGGTTTCCTCAAGCAGGCGTTCGTGCCTGCAACCGGACCGAATCCAACGGACCTGCTGTATGACGACAACTTCCACAGCAAAGTATCCGCGGCATTCGGCCAGATTGCGTACGACGTAGTACCCAACCTCGAGGCGGCGCTTGCGTTGCGTTACGACTCGGAAAAGCGCTCAGTCGACAACGAGGTGCCCACGGGCGCAAATTCCTTCGCGCAAACACCTGACTTTGGACCGGGTCCGGGCGTTCAGTACATCAATCCGGCGTACGCAACCAACCCAGCCTTGGCGACGACCGGCATTCCGTCGCGTTCGCGAACGTTCAGTGAGCTTCAACCGAAAGTCTCGCTCAACTGGAAGTTCGTGGACAACTGGTCAGCCTTCGCATCCTACGGCTACGGTTTCCGCAGTGGTGGATTCAACTCAACGGGCAGCAATGCCACCATTCAGCAATATCTGGGTGGCCTCAAGTACGTGAATCCCGACGGCACCGTTTCCAACACGCCGTCGCTGGTCACGCAAGGGGTCGACTACGACGACTACAAGAAGGAAGTCTCGAAAGCCGCCGAAATCGGCGTCAAGGGCGACCTGCTCGATCACATGCAGATCTTCAACTTCCTGGTCGGTCCGTTCGGACTGCTGCGCACGGTCATGAACATCGACGGGGCGACGCTGCAGGGCGTGGAAGGCTCCGTGAAATGGAAGGCCACCCGCTACGTGAGCCTGTTCGGCGGCTTCGGCTACATTCACAGCCGGATCGACTCATTCACCGACCGGCCCTACACCACGGGCAACAAGGTGCCGTACGCGCCCGATTACACTGCCGACGCCGGTGTCGAGCTGACGTTGCCGGTCACAACGCAATACTCGATGTTTGCGCGCTTCGATGCGTCATCCATTGGCCGTACGTGGTTCAGCCCCGTGCAAAACAACCAGGTACAAACCGAATTCGGCGCGCCCGGAGACTACTCGAAGACCAGCCGTGACCCGTATACGATCCTGAACGCGCGGTTGGGAATCACGGCGGACCACTGGAATGTCACCGGCTGGGTCCGCAACCTGGCCGACAAGCAGTACCTGGAGGAAGTGATTCCCGCACCGGAATTCGGCGGCGCCTTCGTCCACTCGGGTACCGGCCGGGCGTTTGGTGTCGACCTGAGTTACAACTTCTGAGTCGGCTCGGCAGCCGAGCGACGTGAACTACGGCGTGAACTACTATGGCCCGCGTGAATGTGACTTCGCATAACCGACGCCGCCCACTCCGGATCGCGCGCCTCGAGCGCGCTGACGATCTCGATGTGATGCGACGCGCTGCGCAGCAGATCACGCGGTTCATAGGTCGCGAACGTTCGCATCACCAACGGCGCCTCGATGAGAACCGGCATCAGTGTTGCGAGCCGCGCGTTGCCGGAGAAGCTCTGAATGAGCCGGTGAAACCGACTGTTGAGATCGCCGATACGCTCAATGAAGCCATCCGTGCGCCGCTCGGATTCTTCGTACTGCGCCTGCGCGAGCCGGCGCAGTTCCTCGACTCCTTCGGATGTGATGCGGTGGCACGCCCGCGCCGCCCCGTAGGGCTCGAGCAATGCACGCAACTCGAAAACATCGTCGGTGTCAGTTGCCGACCACTCGGTCACGATCGCGCCCTGATTGGCGATCACGGTGACAAAGCCTTCGGCCTGCAGGCGGCGCAAAGCCTCCCGAACGGGGGTACGGCTCACACCCGTTGCGTCGGCAATTTCCTGTTCGGTGATGCGCAAGGCAGCGGGGTAGTCGCCGCGCAGAATGCGCTCACGAACTGTGCGATAGGCTTTTTCCGCGGCTCGGGCCATAACATCATTGTATACGGATTGACATGACTCGCTCTATTGAACTGCTCGAAGTAGGACCACGCGACGGTCTGCAGATGGAATCAACCGTGGTACCTACCGCGGTCAAGGTCGAACTGATTGAGAGGCTATTGCGCGCGGGACTGAAGCGCGTCGAGGTGACGAGCTTTGTCAACCCGAAAAAGGTCCCGCAGATGGCGGATGCCGAAGAGTTGCTGAGCCGTCTGAAGCGGCCCGAGGGCGTCTGGTTTACCGGGCTGGTGCTGAATCGCAAGGGCCTCGATCGGGCCATCGCGGCCGGTTGCAATGAGATCGGGATGGTGGTTGTCGCCAGCGATACCTTCAATCGCCGCAACCAGGGTGTCAGCTCCGAGGAATCCATCTCCGCCTGGCTCGAAATCGCCCACGCCGCCCGCGCCGCGGGCATTCGCGCACAGGTCTCGGTCTCCGCAGCGTTCGGTTGTCCGTTCGAGGGCGAGGTACCGGTTAAAAGGGTCCTGGAAATCGCGAAGCGCGTCGCCGAGGCCGAGCCCTACGAAATCTGTTTTGCCGACACCATTGGGGCCGGCGTTCCCAGCCAGGTCACGGAGCTGCTGACGAAAGCACGAGAGGCGCTGCCCGGTGTCAGGCTGCGGTGTCATTTTCACAATACACGCAATACCGGTATTGCCAACGCGTTTGCAGCGGTGGAAGCCGGCGCCGTTGCCCTGGATGCCAGCATCGGCGGAGTCGGCGGGTGCCCGTTCGCACCCGCGGCAACCGGCAACATCTGCACGGAAGACCTGTTGTACATGCTCGATCGCAGCGGGATCGAAACCGGCGTCTCGCTGACAGCAATGATCGAAACCGCGCGCTGGCTGCAGGAGCAGCTCGGGCGGCCCATTCCCGGAATGTTGATGAAGGCCGGGCCCTTTCCCAAGGTCGCCGCCGGCGCAAACCAGTAGGAACCCCTCATGTCATATCGCCTGGGAGTCGACGTTGGCGGCACCTTTACCGATCTGCTGCTCGTGAATGAGAGCACGGGCGGGATCTGGTCCGCCAAGGTCCCGAGCACACCCGCCGACCAATCTATCGGTGTGTTGAATGGAATCGCTCGGGTGTGCGAGCGCGCGGGAATTGCGCCGAATCAGATCGACCATGTCATGCACGGCACGACGGTCGCAACCAACACGGTGCTGACGGGAACGGGAGCCCGGTGCGGCCTCGTGACTACGGTAGGTTATCGCCAGGTTCTACAGATCGCCCGTTCCTACGTCCCGGGCGGGCTGGGCGGCTGGGTCATCTACAACAAGAGCCTGCCGCTCGCACCTCTGTCCTGCACCGTGGAAGCCCACGAGCGGGTGAGCGCCAAAGGCGAGATCGTGCACCCGCTCGACGAAGCGAAGTTGCGCGACAGCCTGCGCGAGCTGCGCAAGAAGAACATCGAGGCACTGACGGTCTCGCTGATCAATTCGTTCGCGAACGACCAACACGAGAAGCGGATCAGGGAGATTGCCGCCACTGAGTTGCCCGGCATCCCGGTGTCGCTGTCGTCGGAAGTGGTTCCGGAGATGCAGGAATATGAGCGCACTGTCACGACTGTAGCCAACTCCTATGTGCGGCCCCGCGTCTCCCGCTACGTTCGCAATCTGACCACGAAGCTCCAGGAAGTCACTGACGAGATCAAACTGCACATCCTGCGTTCCGATGGTGGATTGGCCTCGGCGGCCTCTTCCGAAGAGTTCCCCGTCAACCTGCTGATGTCCGGTCCGGCCGGCGGCGTAACGGGCGCCCTCTGGGTTGCTCTTCAAGCAGGCTTCCCGAACCTTCTGACCCTCGACGTCGGTGGTACTTCCACTGACGTCGCGCTGATCCAGGACGGCGAACCGCGGCTCCGACGTGAAACAACCGTCGGCGATGTCACAGTGCGCGCGTCGTCTGTTGATATTCGAACCGTAGGAGCGGGCGGTGGCTCCATCGCACACGTTCCGCAACTCACCAAAGCGCTGCGCGTCGGCCCTCAAAGTGCCGGCGCCGATCCGGGGCCGGCTGCCTACGACAAGGGCGGTACGGAGCCCACCGTCACCGATGCCAACATCGTGCTCGGCTACATGCCCGAAATGCAGAAGTTGGGTGGCGAGATGACATTGGACCGCAACGCTGCGGCAACGGCCGTGCAGAAAATTGCCGATGCACTCGGACTCTCGCTCGAAGACGCGGCGCTGGGTATTTACAACATCGTCAACGAGAACATGACGGGCGCGCTCCGACTCGTGTCCGTGGAGCAAGGATACGACCCGCGCGACTATGCACTCATCGCGTTCGGTGGTGCCGGTCCGTTGCATGCCAACGCGCTGTCCCGATTGCTGGGCTCCTGGCCGTCGATCATCCCGCCCGGTCCGGGGGTCCTCTGCGCGCTCGGTGACGCAACGACAGCTATCCGCGACGAGCGCTCACGCACGTTTGTCCGTGCATTCAGCGCCACCTCTGCCGAAGAGATCGCACGCATCCTCGAAGATCTCGCCGCCGATGCTTCCAAGGGACTCAAGAAGGAAGACGTCGACGAGGCTGACATGCGTACAACTTACGAAGTTGACGTGCGGTATCGGGGACAGGGTTTGCGACTGAACGTCATCGTTGATGTCGAGGATTTGAAGCAGCGTGGATTAAAAGCAATCTCCGCAAAGTTCGATGCCGAGCACGAGAGGCTATTCACCTTCGCCCTGCCCCACGAGCACGAGATAGTGACCCTCCGGGCAGCCGTTCGTGGCAAAGGCATCACCGTCAGCCGCCCCAAAGTAGCCAAGGGCGACAAGAGCCCGAAAGCAGCTGCAGTGGGCACCCAGGCCTCTTACATGGAAGCGAAGAAGGTCACCGCTACTGTCTACGACCGAAGCAAGCTGGCCGCGGGAAACATCATCAGTGGTCCGGCCATTGTGATGGAAATGGACTCGACCACAGTCATTCTCCCCGCACACCACGGACTCGTGGACGACTTCGGCAACATTTTGATCTATCCGGAAGGACACCAGGCGCTGCGTCGCTGAGGCCCCAAAAGAGGAACGAGCTCTATGCCCGCAAAAATCATTCAACGCAACCAGACGCCCTACGAGACACTGGACGTCGATACCGTCACTATCGACATCATCGAGAGCGCCTTGCGCAATGCGCGCTTCGAGATGGACACTGTGTTGTTCCGGACCGCCATGTCACCCGGCATCCGCGAGCAGCATGACGAATTCCCGATGATTGCCAACGTGGAAGGCAAGATGGTCGTCGGCCAGTTCGGCTCGTTCATCTGGGGATTCATGCAAGGCTACGAAGGCACGATCGAGGAAGGCGACGTGTTCTTCACCAACGACCCGTACTCGGTCAACGGCGCGGTCAGCCATGCGAATGACTGGTTGATGTTGATGCCCATCTATAAGGATGGGCGACTCATGTCGTGGGCGGCCATGTTTGGCCACATGACCGACATCGGCGGCAAGGTGCCGGGGTCGCTGCCCACGGATGCCCGCCAGATCTACGAGGAAGGCTTCCTGGTGCCGCCCATCAAGATGTACAAGGGCGGTAAGCTGCAGGAGGATGTGCTGAAGATCATTCTGCACAACTGCCGGTTGCCGCACTGGAACCTGTCCGATTTCAACGCAATCGCCGCCGCCCTGCGCACGGCAAACCTGCGTTGTATCGAGATCGCGGCGCGCTTCGGCGACGATGTCTACTACTCGGCGCTCGCGGCGATGCTGGAGCGGAACAAACGCGCCATGCGCGAGCTCATCCGGCGCACAGTGCCGGAGAAGCGCCAGCACTTCGAAGATTACGTCTGCGATGACGGCCTGAACATGGGGCCGTACAAGATCGCCTGTGCGATGTGGAGAGAAGGCGACAAGTGCATCTTCGATTTCGCCGGAACCGATCCGCAATCCATTTCCTCCATCAACTTCCTGTTGAATGAAGAGATGTTCAAGATGTTTGCGGGCATCTACATGATCATGGTGTTCGATCCGCAGATCCTGTTCAATGACGGATTCTATGACCTCATGGAAGTGCGGATACCGCCTGGAACGCTGCTGAAGCCCCT
>Ga0307510_10006644_pt1 | contig 13798 bp, 16 predicted proteins | sample 12_EM_MG_FD_207224 | JGI IMG/M metagenome (GOLD analysis project Ga0307510, IMG submission 207224) | Populus trichocarpa ectomycorrhiza microbial communities from riparian zone in the Pacific Northwest, United States - 12_EM | ecosystem: Host-associated > Plants > Roots > Unclassified | place... | reverse complement strand
GTGAAGGTGTGTTGAAGGATGTGGACATTGATATCTGTGAATAGTGAGAGACTCTTGATGTCGTTTCTGGTGTCTGACGTGCTGCACCAACAGAGGACAAGTTTGGGGGGATAGATGGGGACGGGACAGCACGGGTAGGAGGCGGGAGCGACGTTCTCTTTGTCGAGGGTTGGCACCGTTGCAACGCCACATCTGGAGAATCTGGAGCAGGGATGGGTATCTCTCATGATGGTGGAAGAAGGAAAACCCCCTTCGGTGTGGGTACATGTTGTGTGGAGGTTAGTGGTGGGCTATCCAGCACCGTGGACACTGGAACAGTGCGAGCGGGCAGGGGTAAGGACGTTCTTTTCGGGACAGGCGGTGGGGAAGGGACGTTCATGCAAGGCTTGCACATCCTGCTGCGGGCAGGCGGGAACGGAGGTCGACTTGGGTCGACTTTGGGTCGTGGCTTGAGTCGAGTCAACAGCTAGAACAGCCGACTTTTTCACAGGACCAGCCCGGCCTGCTGAGTCGGAAAAATGACCGACTGCAGCTTGCGGGTCGGCTATTAGCCGAGCTGTGGCAACACTACTTCTGAGCATGCATGCAGGTGGGCTCGGCATCAACCTTACCCCGGCGGACACCATCGTGTTTTACGACCAGGATTGGGTGCGTAGTTTTTTTGCCTGCAGAATGGATTGAGAAGTGTCTGGTGCTGAAATGATGACAGGGTCAATGCAGAATCTGCAAATGGACTTGCAGGCCCAAGATCGGCCACATTGTATCGGGCAGACGAAACCCGTTCTCATCTTCCAGCTGGTCAGTAGACACACTATCAAGAGCAAGATTATGCAGCATGCGTCCGAGAAGTGTCAACTTGAACCCACCAACTCCTTTTTTGTCGGCCTCGCTGAGACATAATTTCCCCACCAGGCAAGTTCAAGGTGCCAATCAGCGGCAGCGCCAAAGCCGGCGAAGTGCAGCAGACGATCGCAGAAATGGCCATGCAGCTTCTCGAGTTCGAGGGCAAGCACATCGAAGTTGTGCAGGGCTCGGCCGTGGGCAAGCGGATGTAGGCAGGGACAGCAGCATGGGTGCAGATGCAGGCAGGGACAGTGGCGTGGGTGCGGATGCAGGCAGGGACAGTAGCGTGGACGCGGATGCAGGCAGGGACAGCGGCGTGGGCGTGGATGCAGGTAGGGACAGTTGTGCGGGTGCGGACACAGGTAGGGACAGCGGCGTGGCTTGGCCAACCAAGACATTGTTACTATAAACATTATTTCACATGTCACACTTCATAGTCCAGAACTGCTATATGGCCAGATGCACAATAACAGAATAAAAAAAAAGTTTAAAAAAAACGGCTCAAGTCGACTATGAGTCGCAACCAAAGTCGAGTCACGGCTAAAGAGTGAAAAGTCGTGACCAGTCAAGCCGTAACCGGAAAAAGTCGCGGCTTAGTAAGCCGACTCGTGACCAGCCGAGTTGCGGCATCACTAGACTGCTGTGGACGGATTCATGCAAGCGAAAGAACGTGCAGCGGAGCCAGCTGCTGCAGCGAAAGGGAACGCATGTTCGGGGGCAAGTACTGCAGCATGAATACACTGCCGTGCCTGGCGGTGCTGGGCCATTACCAAGAAAAATTGACTTAGACGATTTTTGGTGTACATGCCACCCACCCCGATATCAGGCTGTTTCATGCCACAAATATAATATTTTTTCTATTTTTAAAAATAAACAATATTTGTGGCATTAAATGGCCCGACCATCGGGGCGGGTGGCACGAACACCAAAAATTGTCTAAGTCAATTTTTCTCGGTAATGGCCCGGCACCGCCAGGCATGGCAGCATATTCACGCTGCAGTACTTGCCCCCAAACATGCGTCCCCTTTTGCTGCAGCAGCCAGCTCCACTGCGCGTTCTTTCGCTCACACGAATCCATCCATGGCGGTCCTGCTCAGCTATCCCGCTCCAGTGCTGCGCCTGGGCATACGTTTGTGCATTTTTCCGCCACTTCGCCTGCGCGTGCATTTGCGCCCCCTTCTGCCCCTGCTTCCGGAATCGCATATGCGGCGACCCCCCCAAGAAAGCATTCCAGGCTTAAATAATGCCCGGAAGTGCCCCCACACACGTGTATTTGCACGTTTTCCCACTACTTCGCCCCTGTGCACATTTGCGCCCCCTTCCGCCGCCACTCCCAGCATTGCATATGTGGCGGCCCCCCTAAGAAAACATTCCGGGCTGAAATAATGCCCAGGAACGCCCTCGCACGTGTGTGTTGCTCCCTGGCCCCCCCTCACCTTAGCAAGCAACACGCGCCACACGTGTTTTAGCGACACATGCATTTTTTTAGTGGCATGTGTTTCTAGGACACGTGTTTTATGTTTGTTTTCATTGATTAATACAAGATCTTTTTATTTTTCTGAGTACGAACTTCTGACAGCGGAACTAGAAAATCCAAAGTACTGGAATTGTTCCTGGCTTGCTCCTTTTTTGGGTCATGACTCGACACGTAATCATCTGCCGAAAATGCCCAACTTCTGGAGCCTGAAAACAGTCACATGAGTCCGGCAACGGCCGCAACGTTGGCGTGGAATTTTCACATGAGGGTCACCCAAATCCGCAGCCTGAAAACACAGTCACATGATCCAGCAATGGCCGCAACATTGGCACGGAATTTTCCCACACTGTTCCCCCAAAAAAACGGCATAATACCTCGTTCTCTAAAGAGAACTCGGAATGCAGTTCACAAAGTGCTATGTGGGGTTCTATACCCCGAGGTGCATAAAGATGGGTTCTAAAAAAACAAACTAACAAGCCGAGGGTTGGACATAGAGAAAATATATAACCCGGAATGATGAACAGTTTGTTATGCAACCTACCACTCCTTCGAGATGTGTCCTAGTCTTCAACCTGACTACTCCTGGGCCCTTCGTACACTACAAGGGGTCGACCTGTGCGCCGCCGTGCATCGACAAACGCCGAGATACCGTGAGTGTCCCATGCCCGAACTCGAATTTCGTTCATTCGGAGGAAGCGTAGCAGGGGCAACACCTCCCGGGACATTTCCCGCTTAGTGGACTCTTCTAGGGCACGCTCCATGTCAAAGACCGGACACCGGCCCCACGACTGGCACCACAAGTGGAGGTCTCGCACGCTCCTGAAAGCACCAAGTAGTTGCAGCCATCGCTCACTGTCCTCGGCATAATATGAAACTAGCCGTATATTTATCCATAGCTGTTCCACGCTGGAGGTGAACGGCGATAATTGTCCGCAGAGTTGGAGCACCTGAGACGCTATCCAGTCGCTCGCTGCCCAACGCTCTGTTATCGACAGTGTCAACGAGAACGACTTTCTGGGAGGTGGTAACTCCAAAGGCCTGAAATGGTGTTGGATAGTGAGCCCTTCGGTAGAAAACCCGATTGACGTTCGATGGGGCAGCGAGTCGAAGCGATTTGTCCGGGAAATAAACTGGGACAGTTGGGGGACATCGAAGACAGATTGACGGAAAGATACGACGAGCTCCCTGAGGATGGGCGCATCGATCCTCGAAACGAGGTCTTCCAGATACTCGCAAGGACCACCGAATTCGAACCTTGCAAGCGCACAGAGAACACTGCGGGTGGTGGTGGTGGTGATTGAGGACTGTTGTGCACTTCTCTGATCTGGGTAGGATGATGTCATGGGGTAGGATCGGACGGAAAGGCTCTCGAGCTGGTGCGTTTCGGAGACGGCGGCGGCGAGGGCTTCTGCTGAAAGCGATCCGGCACCGTGGTTAAGGCGGAGGAAAAGAGAGACGAGATCACGGTTGTGCTGAAGGAGCCAATGCGGTAGGGAGATGTTGCACAATACAATTTCGCGTAACCTGCGGGGGGGGCTATCAGACCCGCCCATCAAGAACGCGTTGGGCAGGACAATCGGTTCATGCGGTGATCTGAGGTGAAGGAATTCCAACACTGGGAAAGAATTCTCGACCCAGGCCGTTGATCTTGCTAACATCGAGGTTGAGATGTTGAGATTGATCTCGTGTATACGATTCGAGTGTTTGAGCGCGGTGACGACATCGTTGTCATCCTCAAGAGACAGGTCGTTGGCTGAGTCAGACCTAGACCATATGGAGATAGGAAAAGGCGGCCAGCATTCGAAGGTCGTCCGACGCAGCTTCCTGGTTATGACTAGTCGTAGTTTCAAGTGGTACGGCGATGCGAATATGACATGTCGCCATCTCCGGCAGACGTGCGCAAGCCTGTGCCATTTCCAGTATACCAAAAGTGGAGGATAGCTCGGAACGGAAAGTCGTCGATGGAAGGAGAAGATGAGAAGAAGGACATCGTCTGGGAGAACATTGATCGTGACGAGTGTGTCGACCATCTTGTTGGTTAATGGCCCTGGATGACACCCTGTGACCCCTGATTGAGAAATGCGTTGACGCCATGTGACTTAGTTCGATGTCATGTGGCTCACCAAAATCTGATTGGATAGCGTCATCATTGGGATTGGGAAGCGGACTGTGGCAACTCCAGCAAGTGTGCGCATTAGTTAACGCGGGAACAAAGAAAGCTTTGCTTCAAGTTTGTTCCCGCGTCCTGACCGGTATGACCTCTGACACAACATCTCCCGCCTCTCGTACGTACGCCCCTTGTGTGCTTCCATGGGTGCGTGCACCGACGGGTGCTGATTGGTTCATTTTAGGCCTATTTTCCGTATCAATTCGACAAGCACTTTTTATCGCACCGCGCTCGCACGCCTTCCCTTACAATGTCTTCGGCCACTGCTCGAGACGCACTACCCGGCATTCTTGTGTCCTCTTTGCCGCACCTTTGCGAACGTCGAAGGAGACGTCGAAGTTGACGCTGCTTCGATCGACTTTGAAGATGACACAGCCGAAAAGGAAGAACCTTGGGCTCCTGACACCGCACCGGAGGATGCTGAGATGCTCCTGTTATCCCCAAATATAGGCCGAGAACGCGACGGTACTGAGACCGAAGTCGAACCTGAGATGGGCTTTGGTAGCCTGCGACAGGTCCCCGTGTTGCCAAGTATTATCGACGTTGTCGAAGGGAGGGACGACGACAGGGATGCCGTGATGGTGGTGGATCCTCACCAGGACAACGAACCACCTCAAATCTCTGTTCGCAACTTTACCGACGCCTAGCCAGCCGCCTGCCTCAAGCCTTCCAAGCTCAGTCTCGTTGTTGCTGCCCTTGCTGCCGCCCTCGCTGCTGCCGCCCACACATCCAGTCCACGAACTTCCACCGACTCCATCTCCACCACCACACTGCTCAACCCAGCCCAAGCCACCGAAGCCAAAACAAAGAACCGCCGAGCACAAGAAGAGGCCAACGTCTCGAGTATAGGTAATGGCGACGCTAACGCAATAACGAAGTCCCTAGTGCAGGCCCCTAATAACAAAAACAGCCACGACAACCCCGACAACAACACCAAAGACAAGACAGCGCGCGACGACAGCACTCCAAGTCTCCAACAATGCTGCCAGCATCGCCAACACTTCCTGCGCCCTCCTCACCAGCAATCCCAACCTCGACACCAACATCACCAACAGCATACACCCCGACACTTTCAACAACAGCAACGGCAACGGTACCACTAGCATCGTCGACACCGCACGCGCCCTCAACACCAACGCCACCGATAACAACGCCAGCGGCAGCAACCTCGACCGCACATTCGACCCCAGGGACTTTAGCAACAGCGTGCACGATCCGGGCGGCAACAATATCAATACCAAGGATGGCTCAACGCGCAATGACGGCGATGGCAGCAGCAGCGGCAGTATGTCCTGCGCCACTGACTTCTACCACTGCATTGTTTTCCATTATCTGTGTGCTATCATTGATGGGTTATTTAGAAAAGTACTACCAGTGATAGAAGTACAGTTTGTTTCACAAGTAGCTGCTAGTCTCTGTAATATTGTGTGAAAAAAGTAAAGTTGTTATAGAAAAGTAAAAAAAAAAAAGTATGTGTGAAAAGTATAGGACTGGGCTTTTTCAGAGCAGTCAGTGCTTTCTTGATTTTTCTTATTTTGCTTGAGAAAAGTGATAAAAGCATGAAAAGCAGTAAAAAGCAAATGTGTGGTTTTCCTGATGACTCGGAGTACCTGTGAACAACCCTCAATAGAAACTATTAACGAATTACTGAATAATTCAGAATAAAGCACTTTCGAAAAAAAAGAAACTTCTCGTTTGCCCCTCTTCGTTGCCCCTCTTCCAGAGTCTTCCTCCTCCTGTTCAAGTCCGTTAGGGACATAGACAAGGCCGTCAATTCCTCTCCCATGGCTGACATGTCCAATCTGACTCTCAGCAGTCTTGATCTCTCCAATAGGCTAGCCACTCCTTCTCCTCCACCTGGTGTCTCTCCAATAGAGGCTAAGCATTACTACCACGGGCTGCCTTCTAAGCCGCGCCTGATAGCTCGCACGGGTACTCCTTGGTACCCTCCTTCGGGCCCCGAGCCATACCTCCGTTTCAAGGAGCTTAGAATCCCGGGGCAACACCAGCTCCTCGACTTATGGGAGGATAATCTTGCCCTCAATGTACATGACATCCTGGATCAGAATGAGGTCAACTGGTCAAGTACCGATATCGTCCGTATTGCCCACGTCGACGAGCCTTCCGGAAACCTCATCCTCTGGATTGGCGTTAGGCCCCATCCCACTCCCCTATCCTACGATGTCGGCATCAACGTAGCTCTCCAATGCAAGCGTCTTCTACTCGACTATCATATCACGGATGTCGACGTCGAACTGCGTGAGTCAGACATCATCCAAATGGTCGGTCCCCCCCTCCTTAAGCCCATCGACCTCGACCTCACGGCGATTCAACGAGAGCCCTTCACCACCGCCCTCGGCATCACGATATGTGCCCAAGACACACCCTGGGCTGAAGGGACGGCTGGGTTCTTCCTCGCAGTTCCTGGCATCAATAAGCTTTTCTTGGTCACAACCCGGCACGTTCTCTTCCCTCAGTCTGAGAACAAATCCTTCGAGTGCACCAACGAGAGTCAGGCCCGCCACAATGTGCTACTCCTCAGCGAATCGTCATTCCAGCAGCACCTCCTCTCCATTAAGAAAGAGATTGACAACCAGGACACCATCATCGCTGCCCAGGAGTGGCGTATAGAGAGGATAGTAGGTCACGCTCTGTCTAAGTTCATGCACAAGGATGCCAAATTTCGGGTGAAGGATGCGAGGGCGAGGGCGAGGGCTCTTACAGACTTCCACCAGGAGCTCTTAGCCAATTGGGCCACCGACGAGAGCCGTATTCTTGGCCATGTTGTTTATTCTCCCCCCATCGTCGTCGCTGCTGACACTGACCAGCAGCAGTACACACAGGACATCGCCGTCATCGAGATTGACCCCTCCAAGATCAACCCCAACGACTTTCCCGGAAACCTCATTGACCTTGGAACCAAGTACACATCCACAGAGCTCACCAAAAAGATGCATCTCAACCCGAGGAACCCTCGCAACTTCACCTTTTTGGAGGACAACCTTCTCAAACTCTGGGGTACCATCCCGGAGGAGGAAATGCGAGAGCCGAAGATGTTGGACAAGAACGGCGAGCCCTGTATCACTGTCCTGAAGAGGGGTAGGAGTACGGACTTGACTGTGGGTAGAGCAACGACCTTCGTCTCCTACAGTCGGAAGTATTTCAGCGAGAATGACACCACCGTGTCCAAAGAGTGGGCAATTATCCCCTTGGACAAAGAATCCGGCGATTTTTCCGCCGAAGGAGATTCTGGCTCTGTCGTAGTCGATGGCTTGGGACGAATTGTTGGTATGCTCACCTGCGGTAGTAGCGGGGCCAATGAGACCTCCGGGCCTGATGTGACGTTCGTGACACCGATTGGTTTCATCATGGAGACCATCCACAAGTACAAGCCCCTTGCCAAGGCCTACATTATGTCGGCCCCGTCCACCTAGGCGAGGTGGTGAGAGGGAGAGCGGTCTTGTTTCTTCTCGTTCCTCCCCTCCTTCTTCTGTGCACCTTCCCCTTCTCTCCCCCTCCTTGTCCTTCTCCTGCGACTTCTCTTCTTTCCTCTCTTGCGCTGGTTTATTTATGGGTTGGTTGCCGGTAGGAACGACAGCTTTGGCTGGTTGACTAGTTGACTTGCTGTTCAGGTTCGTCTCGTTTCATTATTATTCTCATCCTCCGCTTCAAGCACTAACGACCTTTGTCAACGTTTAGTCTATCGATGCAGGTATTCGACTAGCTTGTTACGATAGTCCGATGTTCTTTCAGACGCTTACAACCTACCTTTTCATCACTCCCCTTTACGATCACTTGTATACCTCAGTCGGAGTCGTTAGCTCACATTTGGTGTGATTCAGCACACTTTAGTCGTTCCTTAGTATATTTCATATTCCGGACCCTTACAGTCGCTTATATAGTCGTAGTTGACATTTTTGTGTCCTCAGTTCCCATGTTAACCCACGCGTTCTGAGGTGAGTAGCAGTATTCTTAATACACCATTAGTTCCCGTGTTAACCCACACGTTCTGAGGCCGACGCGTGCCCGGAACTCAGGCTCACATTTATGGCACACTCGCTTTCTACATGGCATAACTCGCATTATACTACCTCTGCGTCCTTCAGCGACTCGAGATATTTCGTGCGGGACAAACTGGCATCGGTCTCCGAACTGCGTGGGTGAGAAATATACTTCGGCTCGTCCTGAGACAGTCGGGAGGGTTACGACACGACACGACGCGTGTGAAAATAGTTACATACCTTGATAAAACGCTGAGCCTTGATCTGATTAAAGTTGTCAAGAGTGAAGCGGTGATAGATGCCAATGGGAATTATCAGGAAGTCTCCCGGAAGAACCTGAAAGCGGATCCACTCGTCCGTCGGATGCTCTGGGTATGCGCATTTCGTCCAGCGTTAATATTGGGGAAAATGGGTATGAGGTACAAAAAGCTTCACACACCGCGAATGTCCCAGTAGCCGGAACCAGATAGAATGTACCGAACCTCTTCGTGGCCATGCATATGCCTAAGGTCGCGCATACTTCAGTTAAACACGTCAGAGATGAGGGGATAGAACCACCACTGACTCCCCGAAAAACTTCTCGAGCATTGTGTCGAATTGGTCGCCCAGTCCCTCCTTTGTGATATCCATGAGGTCCGAGTCGTGACGTTTGCAACCTTGTTCCTCACAAATTTGATCAACTTCGGCCTCCCACACGCCCGAGTTGTCAAATGGGACGTGCCATAGGAGGATACCAAGCTTGCGTACAGTAGATAATCAAGGTCTACAGGTCTTCCTGAATCGTGGTCAAGACGCTGATCACCGGGGAGGTTGTCGTAGTAGTATGCGCGCATGCCAGTGATGTTCAGAACAAGGTGGTGGTATGCGAAAAGAGAGACAATATGTACTGATAGCATGATGGATTAGCAGCCTTTATAGTGGCCCACAACGGCCAGGGGTTTCCGGATGGAAAGTCTTGTGATACCTGGCTGAACGAAGTTCCGAGGCCTTACGGAACAACCTTCTGAAGTATTGCCATGACTCGGACTAGCAAAAAAGGGTGGATGAAACGGTTCGATACAGCAACCGGGAAACAATATCAAAAAAGAACACATTGCAAGAGGCGCCACGCTCGGCTGGGAGGTGTCATAGTCATCCTTTCTTTTACCTCCCTTTACGGCTAGAACATGGCTCTAGCGACTCGCAGAGCTGATTCTGCACTGCTTTGTCTAAAACATTTCCAGCGCACCTGCAGATAATTGGTGGGGAGCAATGGTCAAAGTGGAGAGCGTGATGAGGCGGCCTTGCTAAGAAGCTTCATCCGTAACGTCACTAATGGGGCGTGGGTGTGAAGTTGGGAACTGGCTGCCTCCGCTTCGCCGATCACCAGTTCGCAGATCAGCTGGTTCTGGTTCATGGTTCATGACAAGTACAGGATAAGGATACAATGTGAGCACCAGCCGCGCCTTTGGCTCCATTTTATTGTTATTTGAGTGTTGCCGCGGAGCAACGTAACTTTAATCGAACGTGGAGAAACTCTTCTGAAATTTATGATACCTCACGTTCAGTTCCAAATAACCGTATGATTAAGAACGTAATTGATCACCCGATTTTCCGCACTGCCGGATAGGCCACTATTGGAATGAACTTGAACTTGAAGGCCCTTCTACTATCCCAGGCCAATAAGGTACATTGAAACGTACATGCACCTGACGCACGGCGCCAAACTAGTCGCAAGATGGATTGAATAAACTTGACTTTAATATGCGTCAGACCGTGTTGGCACCAAGCCGTGGGGCCCATACAAAACATGGCGATCATAGTGCCTAGAGATAGGTCGGAATGGGCCCAAGGAGTACACCTAATTGATGGTAGGTAGCACTGGGGTTGGAAGACACGATACAGCGAGACGTGGCAGCAGGCAAAAACGGACATAATTTCGACAAGGTGCCGGTAAGAGGACCACGATCTCGAGCTGGCATTAGAGGTTGCACTAAATGGGGAGCTACCTAGGGACGTGCATTCGGGCTGTAACCATACGAATAGGAATCAATGACGAACACATCATGATTGGAGCCCATTCCTAACGGGAGAGAGGTGTGAGGTGTGAGCTATCTATACCCTCCCTCCATCGTATCATAGCCATTATGTTATGATGAATCAGAATTTACCTATAGGTTCTCTTCTGAGTCGTCTTCAATCATCTGTGCGAAATCCTCGTAGCTCGCGAACGTTGGCAAATCACGAAGCTTCTTTTTGTGGACTTGCATATCCTCTTTTCCGGGTCCTTTGCGCTTTCTCTTCTTACCGCCACCGAAAACGGGAGACTCCTGCGCAGCAGTGCCAGTCTGTCCACGTTGTATGATACCAACCGGAGTCTTGGCATCTAGGTTTACCAAGTCGTCTGTATCCGAAGCTTCGGCGGATGAGAATCCAACGTCGTCGAATCCCCCATCAAGGTTGCTATCGTGTTCAGACTCGGATAACCCTTCCCGATCCCCTTCGGTATCGGAAGAGGCATGCTCGTCAGATTCCGAATCAGGAATGGAATGTTCGATGTGCCCGTCGTCGTCGTCGCTATCGTCGTTCCCCTCGGCCCTCGGCATTGAGGCTTTCATTGCCTTACTCAACGTATCAGCCAAATTCGCATTATTCTTAGTGAGCCCACCTTCCAAATGACTGCTTCCTCTGAGTCGCTACCCTCATCACTGCCATCACCCTGCTCAAACCCCGCATCAGAGCCATGATACTTGGTCTTCCGCTTGTCAATTTTGGCTGCCCTTGCCTGCTCTTTCTCATGCTTCTGCGCAAAGTATCGCTGGAAAAATATCTACGATGGTCGGTCTGAGCGTCATGGTGTTCATATTTGATAGATGGCAACACACCTGATCCGCAGGCACGCTGCCCTCCCTACGTCGCCACCACCCTTCGATATTGAGAGGCTTTTCTTGAATGTCAGCTCTCACCCTCCTTACTCCATCGGGACCTCCAACAGGGGAAGGTTGCATGGCGCTTGTGCCTCTCGCTGCAGCTTTTTTTGGATTTTTGTAGACAAAACGATCCAAGAAATGAGTGAACGTGTAGAGTGTGAGATCTGGACTGCTCGTCAGCGGTTCATGAGATATGAGCTGACGCGCCAGAAGAGAAATCGTCGGGTGGGCGTGGTGAACTAGGGTTGTCTATCCTCGCGTAAGCGTCAGGGAGGGTGGTAGATGGCATAAATAAAAGGGAAAAAAACGCACCAGCTCCCAGAGAGCCGATGATTGCGCACATGTATATTGAGGTTCGCGCTTATACGGGTCGTATTCTGCACCTTCTATTCCTGATTCAGGGGTCTCGTCGATGAGAGAACGTAAGCCTGGGGATGCGCTGAATAGCTGAGATACTTAAAATGAGGTGTCCTGAAATGGCAGCTGGTTATTAACGACACACCTCGCCGAGGAGCCACAGCCCACCCGCTATGAATTCGGATCCACCAAACCCATTCACGAGAACCTGACAGAAGCGCTTCACGAAAGCCTTTATTCGGGGCTGATGGGAGTCGGCTTTGAGACTTTTGAACAGTAAATTTAAGAAAAGTGCTTGATTGCGAGTCATATGCAGGCGCGAATCCAGCAAGGTTGCATACAGTGCACGGTAATACCGCGAGAGCATTGGCGAGGAAGGTGGAAATGAAGCCACGACTTGTTGAATTAGAGTAAGCGCTCGTAGGGTGATGTTGAACGTCGAAGTGTGCACAAGAAGGAAGAGCGTATCCATATGCTTGTCGAGTCTTACAAGGGTCGTTCGACTTCCATCAACAGCGAAGGGTTGGTGCAATGGAACACTCACTGTGCATTTTCTCCCTTAAACTGAGCGTAGGGTAGCGCACGGTTGATTCCCGTAAGTATCGCACCGAGCAGTTTTGCATTTGAGTCCTGCACCTCTGCAAATCCGGCGGCGCCACGAACTTGTTTGTTTTTACCTGAATGAGCCCGATGTTCCTTGGGGTCTTTCTTTGTTCGCATGACTTTGGTACCTTCAGCCATAGGAACTACGTCATCAACGGATCCAGGCTGTTGTTCGTCAACAACCTCGCGGAAGAGTTGGAAGTAGACGTCTATTAACGTGCGCGCCGCACCACGATCAGCTTCGGATGTAGATAGGACGATCTGATTGAACGTGATCGCTGCGTAGTACTGTGCATGCGCACGCCACGCGTTCTTTTCACGCTTTGTTTCAGACTTTGAATCGCTGGGGAACCGTATGTGGATATTAGGTTGGGGAGTAGAGAGAGACAGCAGCGGACTTGGCCGCATTATTAGTGCAGTCATTTCTCGAATGATGACAGTCTTCATAGCCGGGTGTTCTTGTAGAATATAAAGAAGGTGGTGAGATGTTCGGGCACAGATTGCGCTTTCTGTATCACCCTATGATTACGCATGTCAGCGAGCGAGATTAGGGATAGGAAAACGGGCCCGCGCACAAGCTTGTTTACCAGCAAGCGTAGCAAATTTTGCTCTTGCTCCGGATTAGAGCGAAGTAGGGTCGCTATTAAAGCCAGGGACTGCATGCGGACGTATGGCAAGGGATCCGAGGAGAAGGCCTAGAAGAAAGATGAGCCAGAGGTAAGAAAGCAAAGGGTTTGATGTGACACCTCGAGTATTTGAAGGTAGGAGAAGAAGTACTTCTTCAACCAGTCTTCGAAGTACCAAACGATGAGGTGTTGATCGGTTACATTTGGATGTAACAGCGGCTGGTCGCGGAAGTATCTGCACCGTGATGGTGTAACGCATAAGACAGTCGGCAAAAATCGATGAGACACACCTAAGCTTTCGATTCGGGGCACCGCCTCCAACCCACCAATCCATAATCGCTCTTGCAGCTTTGAGCCTATCCTCTCTCCCCGTTGCTTTGCCTTTACCCTTCTCTCCCTCCTGCGATACACTGCCCACCCCTCGCCCCCTTTCAGTCAAGCTCTTCAAGGCCTCTAGAGCTCGAACGTTATGCAAAGGTGCACCCTGAACCATGAGGGTAAGCGCACTGAGCCGATCGCTCAAAGTGCCACCGGAAAGAATATTGCGCAGGAAAGCCCGATCTGACGCGGAGCCACCTGCCGCGTTGGATAGAGAGAAGGTGGAGAGCTCAGATGCATGTAATGAAGACGCGCGGTTGAGTAAGAGGGCGAGTTGGGATGCCGATACCACGGATGTAGAGGTGGCGGGGAGGAAAGGAAGAAAATTGAACCAGCCCGGGGTGGCTGGAATGAGTAGCTTAGCTTTGGATGACGGTGCTTCGGGTGGCATACGATTGGAAGTTGGAAGAAGGAAGAAGGAAGAAAGATTTCTTAGG
>Ga0307510_10006639_pt1 | contig 13802 bp, 12 predicted proteins | sample 12_EM_MG_FD_207224 | JGI IMG/M metagenome (GOLD analysis project Ga0307510, IMG submission 207224) | Populus trichocarpa ectomycorrhiza microbial communities from riparian zone in the Pacific Northwest, United States - 12_EM | ecosystem: Host-associated > Plants > Roots > Unclassified | place... | reverse complement strand
GGCGGCAGTCTGGATTGCTTCGCTGCGCTCGCAATGACGAGGGGAGGCACGACCTATCGAAGCAAACGCTATGATGACATCCTGCTCCTGTTTTGCCCGACGTGTCAAACGCCCGTCGGGATCGCAGTTGAGCGATGACGCGTTTGGGAAGAGCCTGAAATCCTTAGTAACTTCTACTGTGCATGGGGTTGTTTTCGCGTTTTTTGTTTTGAGGGCCGCTTACTCCGCCGCTTTCTCGCGCAGCCGCTGCGCATAGACGTTGATGATCAGCGCCGCCAGCAGGATCAGGCCGCGGATCAGGATCTTCAAAAAGCTGTCGATGTTGACGTGGTCGAGGCCGTTGTTGAGGACGCCGAGCACGAACAGCCCGACGATGGTGTTGCCGATGCCGCCGCGGCCGCCGAACAGGCTGGTGCCGCCGACCACGACAGCGGCGATGGAGTCGAGCAGATAGGTGTCGAACTCGTTCTGCTGCGCGCTGCCGAAATGGGCGACGCCCAGCATGCCGCCGATGCCCGAGCACACCGCCGAGATCACCATCACGGCGCCGAGGATGAGCTTGACGTTGAGGCCGGAATATTCGGCCGCCTCGCGGTTGCCGCCCACCATGTAGACGTAGCGGCCGAAGCGCGTGTAGGTCAGCACCAGATGGCCGCCGAGCAGCATGATGGCCGCGACGATCACGATCCAGGGGATGCCGCCGATCGAGCCGGAGCCGAGCGTCGTGATCAGGCCGGGCACCTTGTAGGCGATCTGGCCACGTACCAAGAGCGCCGAGATGCCGGCCGCGATCTGCATCATCGCCAGCGTCATGATGAAGGAGGGGATGCCGATCACGGTCAGCCCCAGCGCGTTGACGAGGCCGAGCAGCGCGCAGAGCAGGATCGACATGATGATCGCGACCGCGCCGGGCAGCGGGATGTTGGCGATGTTGACGTAGGACTCCTGCAGCGTGAAATAGGCGACTGCAATGCCGGTCACGTTGGCGATGCTGGCGACCGAGAGGTCGATCTCCGCGCAGAGGATCACGAAGGTGAGGCCGACGGCGATGATGCCGGTGACCGACACCTGGGTCAGGATGTTGCCGAGATTGTCGAGCGTCGCGAAGGAGGGGCTGGCGAGCGCGAAGAAGCCGGACAGGAAGATCAGCGTCAGGAATGGTGCGATGTTGCGCATCTGCGAGCGGAGGAACGGCGCAAGGCCCCGCGCCCGCGCACCCGCCGCCAAAGCTGTCTCACTGCTCGCCATCATGCTTCTCCGTCACGCCGCTTCCAGCAGGCGGTCCTTGCTGACCGGCTCGTTCGAAAATTCCCGCACCATCGCGCCGCGCTTGAGCACGAGAATGCGGTCGGCCAGCGACAGCACCGTCTCCGGCTCGGTCGACAGCACGATGATCGCAAGCCCCCTGGCGCGGAGGTCGCGGACGATGTTGATGACGTCATTCTTGGCGCCGACGTCCATGCCGCGAGTCGGCTCGCACAGCACCAGCAGCTTCGGCGGATAGGTGAGCCATTTTGCGAGGGCGACCTTCTGCTGGTTGCCGCCGGAGAGCATGCCGAGATCGAGGCCGACCACCGGCGGCCTGATCTGCAACTGCTCGACCTGGCGCTGCGCGATATCGCGCTCCTGCGCCGGCTTGAGCAGCAGCGACGAGATGCGGTCCAAAATGCTGATCGAGATGTTCTTGTAGACCGGCTCCTGGTGGAACAGCATGGCGCGCCGGCTCTCCGGCACCAGCGCCACACCCGCGCGCCGCGCGGCCGCCGTGCTGGCGAAGGTCCTTGGCTTGCCCTCGACGGCGAGCGTACCGCCGTCCGGCTTCAGCTTGCCGAACAGGATGCGCGACAGCTCCTGCTGGCCGCAGCCCATGAAACCGTAGATGCCGAGCACCTCGCCCGCGCGCGCCTCGAAGGAGATGTCCTTCAGGCTGCGCGCCAGCGAAAGCTGGTCGACCTTCAGCACGACTGAACTGTCGCTCGGCTGGGGCAGCATCAGATCGTCGCTGTAGCTGTGCTCGAGCGCTTCGCCGCCGCGGCCGATCATGGCCTCGATCAGCGCGCCCTTGCTGGTCGCAGCAGCTGCTGTCTCGGCGACCTTCCGCCCGTTGCGGAACACGGTCACCGTGTCGGACACGCGAAGAATGTCCTCGATGAAATGCGAGATGAAGACGATGGCAGTGCCTTCCTCGCGCAGGCGCCGGAGCGTCGCGAACAGACGCTCGACCTCCGGCGGGGAGAGGGCGGAGGTGGGCTCGTCCAGGATGACGATGCGCGCGCCGGAGAACAGCACGCGGGCGATCTCGATCAGCTGCTGCAGCCCGATCGGGAGGTCGCCAAGCCTGCTCATCGGATCGACGTCGATGCCGAAGCGGGCAAGCTGCTCGCCGGCCTCGCGCGCCATGCGCCGCCATTGCACCAGGCCAAGCCGGTTGGTCGGCTGGTTGCCGAGGAATACGTTCTCGGCAACCGTGAGGTCGGGCGCGACGCTGAGCTCCTGATGCACCATGGCGATGCCGGCCGCCCGCGCGTCGCGCGTCGAGCGGAAATGCGTCGCCTTGCCGTCGATCAGGAAGCGGCCGGAAAATTCGGTGTGCACGCCGGCGATGATCTTCATCAGCGTGCTTTTGCCGGCGCCGTTCTCGCCGACGAGACCGTGGATCTCGCCGGGAGAGAGCGCGAAGTCGACACCACGAAGCGCTTCGACGCCGCCGAAGCTCTTCGTGATGCCCTGCAGTTCCAGGATGGGCGAACGATCCTCTGGCATGGAGGCTCAGATCAGGAAGTGATCCTGCATCCACTGCATCCCGGCGGCGTTGGCCTTGGTCACGACCGGGCCGTCGGTGACGACGTTCTTGGGGATTCCCTGTCCGCTCTTCTCGCCGCCGACCACGGCGGAAACACCGGCGATGATCGCGCCGCCATGGATACGGCAGGACGGATTGCGGACGGTCGCGAACATGCGGCCTTCGCTGACGGCCTGGATCGCCGGCGGCATCGCATCGACGCCGCCGATCAGGATGTTGGTGCGGCCGCGCGCCTTCATGATGTTGGCCGCCGCAAGCGCCATGTCGTCATTGTGGAAGAACGCCGCGTCGATCTGCGGATATTTTGTCAGGTAGGTTTCCCAGAGGCGCGCGGTCTTTGACACGTCCCAGTCGGCCGGCTGGGTGTCGAGCACCTCGATCCCAGGGAATTGCTTGACGACGTTGGTAAAACCCTTGGCGCGGCCCTGCGCGCCGGTGTGGCCGAGCGCGCCTTGCGTCATGATGATCTTGCCCTTGCCGCCCATCGCGTTGCACAGCGCCTGCGTCACCGAGGCGCCCATGAACTCGTTGTCGGGGGCGAGGAAGGAGTGGACGTTGATCTGGTCGAGCGGCGCAATCAGCGTGTCCATGTCGATCACGGGCGTGCCGGCGTCGATCATCTTCTGCACGGGCTGGGTGAGGGTGCCGATGCCGAAAGCCTGGATCGCGACGAAATCCCATTTCTGCGAGGCCATGTTGTCGATCGCGGCGCGCTGCTTCACGGCGTCGAGCTGGCCGTCGAACCAGGTGACTTCGACATTGAACAGCTTGCCCCAGAATTCCGCGGCCTGCTTGCCCTGTGCGCACCACGTCGCCTGAAGACCTGCGTTGGAGAACGCCGCCTTCAGCGGCTTCTCTGATCGTCCGACTTCGGCTGCTAGCGCTGGATTTATGCCCATGCTGCCGAGGATGGCAGTTGCGGCGCCGGCGGTCGCTGCCGCCTGAAGAAGATCGCGCCTCGTCGTCGAGAAATCTTTCGTCCCGGACATCGCTCGCTCCCATGTATTTTATCGTCGGCGCGTCATTGCTTGCGCGACCGATCTTCGAAAGTCTCTCACAAGAGTTGTTGCCACTCAATCTGCAATCGACCGCGAGATCGCCGCAGCCGGTGTTGGTGCAGCGCGAAGCGTTACGCTGCGATGCCAGCGAAGGCGTCGATCTCGACGAGCAGTTGATCCCATGCGCGCGCAATGTCCGGCGACCATTCATCGCCGAGCAGTTCGCGCAGCGTATCCCTGATGATGCCGAAGAACGTGATGAACAGCTGCCGCGGCGTGCCATAGCCGTCATGCGAGACGACCTCACAGGCAATCAGCCGGAAATGCCCACGGCGCTCGCCGGCAAAATCGAGGATCGCCTCGATCGTCAGCGCGAGCATCGAACCTTTCACGAGCTCGCTGCCCTGCGTGCGGAACATGGTCCGCGTTTCCGGATGCTGCTCGAACAGGCGCTGATAGACCAGCGGTGTGAGATCGTCGCAGCGCGCAGCCGCAAGTTCAAAGCTGGTTTCGATGGGATTAGAGGAAGCATTCATTGGCGCTTCAGCCCGGCAGACAAAAAAAGAGCGGGGCCCTAGCCCCGCTCGAAAATTGTGTCGACCCTATTATCCCCGATTCTAAGATTTGCTCTTGATTGACGGGGCGACGCTGCGTTTTGCGCGCCAGGGGCTCCTCCCGAGACTTGGACCACCAGACTTTGACCTCGCGGCTAGCCTGAGCAAGAGGGATGCTAGATCAACTTTTCTCACTTGTCATCATTTTCGGCAACGATTGTTCAAAATAAGAGCAGTTGACGAAATGATCGGGCTTTTGACCATGTAAGCATATGACAAATATAAGAAATCTGTGGAGGGGCAGTCTTGCCAGACTGCCTCAAATGCCGGACGTCCCACTCCCGTGGGGCGGCGGGACCACAGTTTTCGAGAAATTTGCGCTGGGCCAAGCGGGAGACGGAACTGACCTCGACTCAGGTCCCGGCGAGGTGTTTAGTTAGCGCACGAACGAATGGTTCGGCGGATGCGCTCACGGCTGCAAAAATTCCTACCCTTGGTCCTGCTCGCTCTGGCGATGCAGGTGCTGGCGCCGATTGCCGCCTGTCTAGCGGCCGGCCAGGCCGTGGCCGATCCGTTGTCCGCCGCTGTCATCTGCCACAGCGCGAGTGAGCAGGGTGGCCTGAACGATCAGACCGGCACGCCGACCGCACATGGTGCTGCGTGCGCGCTTTGTTGTCTGGCGCAGGCGAACGCCTCGCTCGATTCGCCCCCGCACGTTGCGCTCGCGATTCCCTTCCGCCACGCCGAGCGCGTGGTGTGGCGCACGGCGGATGCATCCACCGTTCCCGCCCAGAGGGGCTCAAACGCGCAAGCACGCGCGCCGCCTCACTTTTCCTGACGACCCTCGTGATCGCCGCGGCCCATCCGCAGGCGATTGAAGCTGTCGAATGGCCGGAGAGAAAGCCCGGCGTCAGGAATGCCCCATGTTACGTTGTCATGCCCGCCGTGGCGTGAGCGTCGTTGCCGTCCAGGCCGCGCTGCTTGCGTCGTCGAGTGGAGCCTTTGCCCAAAGCAGCAATACTGCGCTTCCCCCGGTGACAGTCGAGGCGCCGCAGTCCGCCCGTCCCAAGCCGATAGCCCGGCCAGTGCGCCAGCGCTCCGCTGCGGCAAGCCGACCGACGAGGCCCGTTGCAGGGAACGTGAGCGCCAGCGCGCCGACCCAAAACAGGGGGGTGACTGCCGGCGCAGCGCGAGATGGCCTCAATCAAGCGCCGGCCGGCCAGACCGCGACGACCATCGATCGCAGCCAGTTCGACAACCGGCCCGCGTTTTCGGTCGGCGACGTGTTGCGGGACAGTCCGGGCATCTCGATCAAGCAGGGCAACGGTCCGCGCGATTTCGGCATCTCGATTCGCGGATCCAACGCCCGGAACGGCTTTGGTATCCGCAATCTCGTGATCTTCGACGACGGCTTCCCGGTGACGCAGCCGGACGGCCTGTCGCGGAGCGACCTGATCGATCCGCATGCCTACGGGGCGATCGACGTCGTCCGAGGACCTTCGTCGGCGCTCTATGGGAACTACGCGACCGGCGGCGCGCTCAATTTCAGGACACGGCCGGGCGGCACGATCGACGGCGTCGAATATGGCGTCGACGGCGGCAGCTACGGCTACCTCAACAACTATCTGGCGGCCGGCAAGAAAGTCGGGAATTTCGAGGGCTCGCTGTTCGCAAGCGATACGCGGGGCGACGGTTACATCGGCAATAGCTGGTTCAATACGCAGACCGTCAATTTCCTCGGCACGCTCAAGGCGACGCCGGATGACCGTTTCACGGTCAAGATCATCAACAACGACCTCAGCGCGCGGCTGCCGATCCGGCAGTCGTTGAACCAGTATTATCAAAATCCCTTCCAGCAGGGCTGCGCGACAGGCGTCTCGGCGGCAGCTGGATGCGGCACGGTCTTGTTGAACAACAACGGCTTCAACGCAACCGCAGGAACCGACAGGGAGACGGCTGTGCAGGCTGGGCTCGGCCGCAACGACCGCCGCACGATTGTGGGTGGGCGATGGGAGCGTGATTTCGACAACACGACGACGTGGCGAAATCAGTTTACCTTCGACGACAGGAACATCAGCCAGCCGACGGGGACGACCAGCGCGATCGGCGATTTTCCGTCGTACAATTACATGAGCGATTTGACCAAGCGCGGTGAGATTCTGGGGATGGAATCGACCGCGTTCTTCGGCGCCTTCTACAATACGCTAACGGCGTCGAGCGACACGCGAAACGTGATGCCGGGGGGCAATGCGACGCTCGGCAGGCTCTCGAGCAATCTCTACAGCGAAACGACCAATTATGGTGTTCGCGCCAGGGAAGAGCTCAAGCTCACATCGTCGCTGACAGCCGTTGCCGGCATCGGCTGGGAGGCGACCCTCTTAAAGGGCATCAACACGGCGTATGGATACGCCGGCCCTACTGGCATCACCACGACGACGCTCACGACCTCAGATCGGCAGTTTCAGAATGCCGCACCTGAGGTCGCGCTCCTCTACAATCTCAATAACGAGTGGCTGTTCAGGGGACGGGTTGCCACGGGATACGGCACTCCGCAGGTCTCGAATCTCTTCATTCTTCCGACAGGGTTGTCGGGTAACAATACCCAGCTCCAGACTCAGAAGAATCTTGGCTACGACCTCGGTTTTGATTGGACGCCGAACAACACGCTCAAGCTGAGCGCGACGGGCTTCTACGAATTCTTCCGCAACGAGATCGTCAGTCAGGCAACTCCGATCAACGGCATTTCCTACACGTTCAATGCGCCGCGCTCGGAGCATCGGGGCATCGAGCTTGCGGCCGATTGGAAGTTCTATCCGGGCTGGCGGTTCATGGCGGCCTACACCTACCTCGACGAGGTCTACACGGAGTATGTCGAGAACATCACCAATGGTGCGGTCTTCAGCTTCAACCGGGCCGGCAACAAGATCCCCGGCATTTCGCCGAACGAACTGACGGCCCGGATCGGCTACGACGAGTTTGCCGGGCCACTGGCAGGTCTCGGTGGCTTCGTGGAAGTCCAGTGGAAGGACTCCTTCTACATGGACAATGCAAATCTGCTGAAAGCGCCGGGTTATGAGCTGGTCAATTTGAACGTCCACTACAAGACCGACCTCGTGTCCGACACCTTCAGATCTCTAAACCTGTTCCTTGAGGTCAGAAACGTGTTCGACCGCACTTATGTCGCGTCGGCGAACAATATCGCCAACACGGTCACGGCAGCCGGCCTTCAAAATCCTGCGAGCGCGCTCGCAAATACGACGGGATCGATCTACGCAGGCTCGCCGCGGCTGTTCGTTGCGGGTATGAAGGTCGCGTTCAAATGATCCGCCCTCTCGAAGGGACTAAAGCCATGGTCCGAAGTGGGTTGCTTGGCATAGCCGCTCTCGCGTTCCTGCAAGGTGCGGCGCTCGCGCAGATGCACGGTCAGCATGCGTCCGAAGCGGCGTGTGAAGAGCCGACGCTGCGCTGCGCAACCAAGGCGACGCCTGCATTCGGTCCTGACGGAACGCTGTGGCTGGCCTGGATGGCGGGAGGGCAGGTCTCGGTTGCACATTCGCAGGATGCGGGGCGCAGCTTCTCGGCGCCCACCCAGGTCACGACGAAGCGGCTGAACCTTGATTGGGGGCCGGACGCCCGGCCGAAGATCGTGGTCGATCGCAAGGGCGGCATCGCCCTCGCTTTCTCGATCTTCAGGGATGAAGCGTTCAACGGGCAGGTGCTCTACTCACGATCCAGCGATGGCGGGAAGAGTTTTGCGGAGCTGAAGCCCATCACGACAAACAACGAGAGCCAGCGGTTTGAGGCGCTGGCGCTCGATCAGGACGGAACGGTCTTCGCGGCGTGGCTCGACAAGCGCAATCGCGTTCCCGCGAAGGAAGCGGGGCGGAAATACGAGGGAGCAGGGCTGTTCTTTGCCTCGTCGCGCGACGGCGGCGCCACCTACGCGGAGGCCGGTCTCGCGCGTGACAACACCTGCGAATGTTGCCGATTGGGGCTGACGTTCGTGGCGCCCGGGCGGCCGGCGGTGATCTTCAGAAACATTTTTGACGGCGGCGTGCGTGATCATGCGGTCATGACGTTCACCGATGTCTCGACGCCGGGCGAAATCCATCGGGTCAGCAACGACGACTGGCAGATCAATGCCTGTCCGCACCACGGGCCGAGCCTCACGGTTGCGCCGAACGGGACTTACCACGTCGCCTGGTATACGAACGGGAAGGCACGCAAGGGATTGTTCTACGCGCACTCGCGCGACGAAGGCCGGACCTTCTCTGCGCCCATGGCGATCGGGCAGCCGGGTCGCAACCCGACGCGACCCTTCGTGCTTGCGGGCGGGACGGGAACGGTGATGGTGTGGAAGGAGTTCGATGGCGAGAAGACTTCGGTCCAGATGACGATTTCGCGTGACGATGGCGAGACGTGGTCGCCGCCGAAGACGATATCGAGCACGACCGATACCTCCGACCATCCCTTGCTGGTCTCCAATGGCCGACAGACCTACCTGTCATGGATGACGAAGGCGGATGGCTATCGCCTCACAGCGATCGAGGACCAACCATGAAACGTCGATTTGCAGGCATGCTGGGTCTGTCTATCCTGATCGCATCGGCGTCTGCGCTTGGAGCGCCGCCGGCCCTCAAACCGTTCGAACGCGGCACCTGGCAAAGCGTGCTGAAGGGCCATGCAGGCCGCCCGACCCTCGTGCATTTCTGGGGCGTGACTTGCGGGCCCTGCAAGGTCGAGCTGCCGCTGCTTGGGCAGTTTGCAAAGGAGCATCCCGGGATCGACGTCGTTACGATCAGCGCCGATCTCGTGCCGAACCTGCCGGCGGCGACGCAGTCAATGCTCGACAAGGCGGGGCTGTCGTCGACGGAAAACTTCATCTTCGGCGACGGCTTTGTCGAGCGCTTGAGATTCGAGATCGATCCGGCATGGCAGGGCGACATTCCCCGGACAATGCTCATCTCCCGGGACGGGACCATCACGACGATCGAAGGCTCGGCCGAGATGGACGATCTCGAAAAATGGTCGGGCCAACAGCTCGCCACACACTGAAATTCAATCTGCAAACGGGAATACCGATATGAAGACCATGTTGAAAGATCTGCTGCTCGCAGCGTTCGCTCTCGCGCTCTGCGCAGCACCAGCGGCGGCCGAGGACGTCAAGGCCGGCGATCTCGTCGTCTCGCAGGCGTGGAGCCGGGCGACGCCGGGTGGCGCCAAGGTCGCGGGCGGCTATCTGACGATCGAGAACAAGGGCACGACGGCCGACAAGCTGGTCAGCGTGTCCGCCGACATCGCGGGCAAGGCCGAGGTCCACGAGATGGCGATGGACAATGGCGTGATGAAGATGCGCCCGCTCGACAAGGGCCTCGTGATCGATCCCGGCAAGACCGTGAAGCTTGCGCCCGGCGGCTATCATCTGATGCTGCAGGAACTGAAGGGGCCATTCAAGGAGGGCGAGAAGGTGCCGGTGACGCTGGAGTTCGAGAAGGCCGGGAAGGTTGCAGTGTCGCTCGATGTCCAGGGCGTCGGCGCCCAGGCGCCCGGTGGCGGAAGCATGATGATGAAGAAAATGCCGGATCATTCGGGAATGAAAAACTGATGAGCGCTATTAATATCGATATGAGGATGCGTCGAGCCATCTACGGAATTGCGTTCGGAACAGCGGCATTGCTCTCGATCGCTGCGACACCGCTTGCGGCGGCGACTGACGACGACAGCTTCTTCACCCATCTGCACACCGACAAGGCGATGGCCAATGTCACGATCTCGCCGGGCAGCGCCGGTCCGGTCGAGATCGCGATCCAGCTCGAGACGACGGACGAGACGCCGCTCAAGGCCAAAGCCGTGTCGGTGACGCTCGTGGATACGCAGACCGGCCGGAAGCTGGCGCCGGTGGAAGCTTCGCGCGACGGCGAGGATGGCTGGCGCGTGAGGGTGGCGCAATTGACGCCCGGACGCTGGATGCTGGGCCTCGGGATTTCGATCTCCGAGGCCGATCATGTCAGCGTCGAATCGCCGATCCTGATCAAATGATTCCGCTCAAGAGGCTGAACATGTCGAAGCGATCCTGCCTGATCCTGATTACCGCGCTCGCCGCATCGCCCGCTGCGGCGCATATCACGCTCGAGACCAAGCAGGCGACGGTTGGCTCGTACTACAAGGCCGTCTTCGCCGTGCCGCACGGCTGCAAGGGCTCACCCACGGTGAAAATCCGGGTGCAGATTCCGGAAGGCGTGATCGCGGTGAAGCCGATGCCGAAGGCTGGCTGGAGCGTTGACGTCGTGGAAGGCAAATACGCCGGCGAATACGACTATCACGGCAACAAGCTTTCCTCCGGCGTCAAGGAGGTGGCCTGGTCCGGCGGCAAGCTGCCGGACCACAATTACGACGAGTTCGTCATCAGCAGCTTCCTCACGAGCAGCCTGAAGCCAAACACGACCCTCTATTTCCCCGTCGTTCAGGAATGCGAGACCGGCGTCAGCCGCTGGATCGAAATTCCGGCCGAAGGGGCGGGACATTCGCATGAGGGCAATTCGCCGGCGCCGGGCGTGAAGCTGTTGCCAAAGCCCTGATGCGCCTGCTCGCCGTACTCGCGACGCTGCTTCTCGTTGTCGGCTTCGCGACCGGTGCCTCGGCGCATGCCGCGCTCGTCTCGGTCGAGCCGGCAAGCGGCAGCATGCTTGCGAACGCACCGAAGGCTGTGGAGCTGCGCTTCAACGAGGTGGTGACACCGGGTGCGATTCTGCTGATCGATGGCGCGGGCAGGGCGCGGGACGATGCGCGCGTCACCGCATCGGGCGAGGCGATTTCGGTCGCGATGCCGCCGGACCTGCCGCAGGGAACGGCCGTGGTCAGCTATCGCGTGATTTCCGAGGACGGCCACCCGGTCTCGGGGGCAGTGGTCTTCTCGATCGGCATGCCGACTGCGACAAAAGCTCCGGTCACGGCGGATGGCGGGTTGAACGCGCTGATCTGGCTGGCGCGGATCGGTCTTTATGTCGGGCTGTTCGTCGGCGTCGGCGGCGTGTTCTTTGCGCGCTGGATTGCATGGTCGATGATCGGGATGACCGTTCCGCGCGTGGCGCTCGCCATCGGTGTTTTGGGCGCCGCGGCGTCCCTTGGCGCGTTGGGTCTCGATCTCCTCGGGCTGCCGCCAGCGGCTCTCGCGACGGCTGCCCCCTGGAAGGTCGCGTTCGCGACGAGCGCCGGCCCCGCGGTGCTGGTTGCGATCGCTGCGATGCTGCTCGCGTTGATGGCGCTGCGCAGCGCATGGTATGCGCGCGCTCTTGCGATCATCGCGCTCGTCGGCGTCGGTCTGTCGCTCGCCATGACCGGGCACGCTGCAACGGCCCCGCCGGAGGCGTTAACCCGGCCGGCGATCTTTCTCCACGGCCTCGGCGTCACCATCTGGATCGGCGCTCTCGCGCCGCTGGTCGCGCTGGTGTCGAAGCCGACGAGCGCGACGCTCCCCGTCGTGAACCGCTTTTCCCGCATCGCTGCGCTGGCGGTCGGCGTGCTGGCCTTGACCGGCCTCGCGCTCGCGATAGTCCAGCTCGAAAAACCGGTAGCGCTGGTCGAGACCCGCTACGGACTCATCCTGTCGATCAAGCTTGCATTGGTCACAGGATTGCTGGCGCTTGCGGCGCTCAATCGATTCCGGCTGACACCGGCCCTGGCGCGGGAGCAGGAAGGGACGCCCGCGCTCAAGCGCTCCATCCTGCTGGAAGGCGCGATTGCACTTGCGATCCTTGCCGTCGTCGCCGGCTGGCGCTTCACGCCGCCACCGCGGACGATCGTTCCCGAAACGCCGCTGGCGATCCACATCCACACCGACAAGGCGATGTTCCAGGTCCTGGTCTCGCCCGGCAAGGCGGGCGTCGATGACTTCGTGCTCCAACTCATGACCGGTGAGGCGACGCCGCTCACGGCCAAGGAGGTGACGCTGATCCTGAGCCTGCCCGAGCGCGGCATCGAGCCGATGGAGCGGGACGCTTCGCTCGGGCCTGACGGCTACTGGCATGTGCGCAAGGTCGAGCTGCCCTTCGCCGGCCGCTGGCATGTGCGGATCGATGCGCTGGTGACCGATTTCGAGAAGATCACGCTCGAGGACGAGCTGGAAGTGGCGCCGCCTTAAGGCGAACACGGTTCAAGTCGAACCTGAAGGCAACGGAAAAATGACAGGAATTTCGCCGCCTTAGCGGCTTTTCCTCATTCCCGGTCTTGTGTTTTCGCTCCCAATCCGGTTTCACTGCGGGCCATCACTGATTCCTTGAGTATTGCCATGCGGTTGTCGCGGTTCTTTCTGCCCATCCTGAAGGAAAATCCGAAAGAGGCGGAGATCGTCTCGCATCGGCTGATGCTGCGCGCCGGCATGATCCGGCAGGAAGCGGCCGGCATCTACGCCTGGCTGCCGCTCGGCTTCCGCGTGCTGAAGAAGATCGAGCAGATCGTGCGCGAGGAGCAGGACCGCTCCGGCGCGCTTGAATTGTTGATGCCGACGCTCCAGCTCGCCGACCTCTGGCGCGAGAGCGGCCGCTACGACGCCTACGGCCCGGAGATGCTGCGCATTGCCGACCGCCACAAGCGCGAGCTGCTGTACGGACCGACCAACGAGGAAATGATCACCGAGATCTTCCGCGCCTACGTGAAGTCCTACAAGAGCCTGCCGCTCAATCTCTATCATATTCAATGGAAATTCCGCGACGAGCAGCGTCCGCGTTTCGGCGTGATGCGCGGTCGCGAGTTCCTGATGAAGGACGCCTATTCCTTCGATCTCAACGAAGCCGCAGCGCGCGTTGCCTACAACAAGATGTTCGTCGCCTATTTGCGCACCTTCGCGCGGATGGGGCTGAAGGCGATCCCGATGCGCGCCGAGACCGGCCCGATCGGCGGCGATCTCAGCCATGAGTTCATCGTGCTCGCCGAAACCGGTGAATCCGGCGTGTTCATCAATCGCGACGTGCTGGACCTGCCGGTGCCGGGCGAGGATGTCGACTACAACGGCGACCTGACGCCGATCATCAAGCAATGGACCTCGGTCTACGCCGCCACTGAAGACGTTCACGACGCCGCACGGTTCGAGCAGGAAGTGCCGGAGGAGAAGCGGGTGAACACCCGCGGCATCGAGGTCGGCCAGATCTTCTATTTCGGCACCAAATATTCCGACGCGATGAAGGCGCTGGTGGCGGGGCCTGACGGCGTCGATGTGCCGATCCATGGTGGCTCCTACGGCGTCGGCGTCTCGCGCCTGCTCGGCGCCATCATCGAGGCCTGCCATGACGATGCCGGCATCAAATGGCCGGAAGCCGTGGCCCCGTTCCGCGCCGTGGTGCTCAACCTCAAGCAGGGCGATGCCGCGGTCGATGCGGCCTGCGAGAAACTCTATGCCGAGCTCCAGGCCAAGGGCGTGGACACGCTCTACGACGACACCGACCAGCGCGC
>Ga0307510_10006636_pt1 | contig 13804 bp, 16 predicted proteins | sample 12_EM_MG_FD_207224 | JGI IMG/M metagenome (GOLD analysis project Ga0307510, IMG submission 207224) | Populus trichocarpa ectomycorrhiza microbial communities from riparian zone in the Pacific Northwest, United States - 12_EM | ecosystem: Host-associated > Plants > Roots > Unclassified | place... | reverse complement strand
ATAATCAGCACAATCAGTATAAAACCCGTGTATGTATTCTTATCCATTTTTGTCGTTATCGAAAATTAATTACTTCTTGCGGGCATATGCCAGCGAAGCGGCGACAAAGTTAACAAAAAGTGGGTGAGGATTAGCAACTGTTGATTTTAATTCCGGGTGAAATTGTCCGCCTATAAAAAAGGGATGATTCTTTAGCTCCACGATCTCTACCAGGCCGTTATCCGGATTGATACCAGACGGCGTCATTCCGGCGTCTTCATACTGTTTCAGGTACTTGTTATTGAACTCGAAACGATGACGGTGGCGCTCGGTAATATGCGTTTTTCCATATATGAAAGCTGCTTTTGATCCTTTTTTGATATCACAAGGATAAGCACCCAAACGCATGGTTCCGCCTTTGTTCTTGATTTTCTTCTGCTCCTCCATCATCGCGATCACCGGGTGCGGCGTGTGTTCATTCATTTCGGTGCTGTTGGCATTTTTTAGACCCAAAACATTGCGGCCAAACTCCACAACAGCGCATTGCATACCTAAACAGATACCAAAGAATGGAATATTATTCTCGCGTACATACCTTATGGCTTCAATTTTACCTTCAAAACCGCGCTCACCAAAACCCGGTGCAACCAATACACCATGCAGGCCTTTCAGGCGTTCAATAGCGTTTTCAGGAGTCAGTTGCTCCGATGGGATATATTCCACTTTTACCTTACACTCGTTTTTAGCGCCCGCATGAATAAATGACTCGCTAATAGATTTATAAGCATCAGGCAGCTCAACATATTTACCCACCAGGCCTATGCGGACTTCGGAAGTAGGATTTTTCAAACGACCCAGGAAATCTTTCCAGCTTTCGAGCCCGGGTTCATTTTTATGTGAAAGTTTAAGCTTGGTTAATACCGTTTTGTCCAGTTGCTCTTTCAGCATAAGCAGTGGCACATCGTAAATAGTAGAAGCATCTATCGATTCAATTACCGCGTTGATGTTTACGTTACAGAAAAGCGCGATCTTTTTACGGATCTCCATATTGATATGATGCTCAGTACGGCAAACCAGGATATCCGGTTGGATACCATACTCCAGCAGCATTTTAACTGAGTGCTGGGTTGGTTTGGTTTTTAACTCACCGGCTGCAGCAAGGAAAGGGATCAATGTTAAGTGGATAACCAGGGAATTGCCCGAACCTATTTCCCACCTGAACTGCCTTACTGCTTCAATATAGGGCAGAGATTCAATATCGCCTACGGTACCACCTAGTTCGGTGATCACGATATCATAGTCGCCACTTTCACCTAATAAGCGAATGTTTCTTTTAATCTCGTCGGTAATGTGCGGAACTACCTGAACGGTTTTACCCAAAAATGCACCTTCGCGTTCCATGTTGATCACATTCTGGTAAATGCGGCCGGTAGTAATATTATTGGCTTGCGAGGTTGGCGTATTCAAAAAACGCTCGTAATGGCCCAGGTCAAGATCGGTTTCGGCGCCGTCTTCGGTTACATAGCATTCACCATGTTCGTAGGGGTTAAGTGTTCCGGGATCGATGTTGATATAGGGGTCGAACTTTTGGATCGTAACGCGGTATCCGCGTGATTGGAGAAGTTTGGCCAGTGAGGCAGAAATAATGCCTTTCCCTAACGACGAGGTCACGCCGCCCGTAACAAAGATGTATTTAGTCATGATGATCTGTGTATTTGGCACCGGTTTTTACGCCTGTACCGATTGTTTGTGTACGGGATACAAAAGTAGCAAAAATTTCAGACTTTGCTCACTGAAATCACAAATGTTGAAAAGGATTGGAGTTGTGGATAAGGTGACTTAATTGTTACTTGTTATTTACGTGACGGGCATCAAGGTGTAACACATCTTTATTGTACTGATGTACATAATATTGCAACCGTTTGATGCTAAAGTCATTATCTGCTTTAAACTGTTCCATTAATGTTGGGTCGTCTGCTATCATATCCGCAAACATGTTTTTGCGATCTTTACGGCTGCCATCAGTAAATATAGTAGTAGCTTTTAGTTGTTTCAAAAGGTTTCCATCCTTATTTATGTACCAATAAAAAGTAGTAGTACTGCCGTATTGGCTATAGCTGGTTACTATTTTTTCATACATGTTAATCTTTCCGCGTTCCAGCAAGGTTAAAAATTCGGGTTCAGTACTATTTGGTAGTACGGCAGCTACATTAAGAGTTGAATCTTTTACGGTATAATATTCTATTATCTCGTCAGTTGTGACCTTTATAAAGCTGTTCGCACCGATTGGCTGATACCTTAATCTCCCCAGCAATGGTTTTTTGAAATCGCACCTGATCGTGTCACCTTTCTTGTTGATCACATAATTAAACGTGAGTTTTTGAGCTAAAAGTTCACTACAGAATAATATCAGAAAAGCAGCCGGAAGGATTATTTTAATAAATTTCATTGTTAAGGTTTAATGGCGAAAGATAATTATTTATATAAGCTTTTTCAAATCCCCCGGTGTATCAATGGCGATAGTTTCAATTTCAGTTTCAGCTACTTTGATCTTATAACCGTTTTCTATCCAGCGCAATTGCTCCAGGCTTTCGGCCTTTTCTAATGAGGACACTGATAATTTGGTGATCTGCTGTAAAATATCTACCCGGTAGCCGTATATGCCAATGTGCTTAAAATAAGTAAAATGCTGTAGCCAGTTTTGAGGCTCCTGCCCGCGGATATGCGGCAGGGGTGAGCGTGAAAAATAAATAGCCTCTGAATATTTATTAACAATAACTTTTGGCGAATTGGTATTATGCAGTTCCTCGTTAGTCGATACTTTTTTTATTAAGGTAGCAATCTGTGTTCCTGCATCATTAAAACAACTTATGAGTTTGCTGATCTGCTCCGGATCGATATAAGGCTCATCGCCCTGGATGTTAACGATTACATCATATTCGGGGTATTTTTCGGCTACTTCGGCACAGCGGTCTGTACCACTTTGGTGATCCGGGGAGGTCATTACAGCCTTTCCGCCAAAATGATGTACATGCTCAAAAATGCGGTCGTCATCCGTCGCAATGATCACCTCGGATAAATGGATACACTTTTTGGCTTGCTCATATACCCGCTGTATCATGCTTTTACCTGCAATATCAACTAATGGCTTTCCTGGGAAGCGTGTAGAAGCGAAACGGGCGGGGATGATACCGAGGGTTTTCATGTTGTGCGTTGCACGTATTAGGTTATGCGTTTTTTATTAAACTGATTAAGGATAGTGCAAATACTAAAGGTTAATAAATTTAACTGTTAATGTGTTTCAAAGTGTTACACCCGTTCCATGGAACACCCCCACCGCACTAAAATAGTCCGTTTATCTCCCTTTCAATCTTCTCCACTATAGTCGCCATATCATCGGTATTATTGGCAAAGTCGAGTTTGTCTTTGTCCAGGATCAGTAATTTACCCAGCTTGTAGTTGTTTATCCATTTCTGGTATTTTTCGTTCAGCTTGGACAGGTAGTCCAACCGGATACCGATCTCATATTCGCGGCCGCGGCGCTGGATATTGTTTACCAGTGTCGGCACCGATGCTTTTAAATAAACCAGCAGGTCGGGTGGTTTGATAAAGGCGGTGATATTGTCAAAAATTGCACGGTAGTTCTCGTAGTCGCGCGTGGTCATCAGCCCCATATCGTGCAGGTTTTCGGCAAATATGTAGGCATCTTCATATATGGTACGGTCCTGTATAATGTTCTTTTTTCCCTCCTGGATATCCATGATCTGCCTGAAGCGGCTGTTCAGAAAGTAGATCTGCAGGTTAAAGCTCCAGCGTTTCATGTCGCTGTAAAAATCTTCGAGGTAAGGATTATTGTCTGCTGCCTCGTAAAGGGGCTCAAAACCATAGTTTTTGGCTAATAATTCAGTAAGCGTGGTTTTCCCGGCGCCGATGTTTCCTACAATAGCTATGTGCATGCTTTGCTTTAGTTCATGGTTTATGGTTGATGGTTCATAGCTCTTCTCATCGAAGTATAAAAACCACAGTTAACTACGTCCGACTAATATACAGTATGAACAATGAACTATCAACAGCGAACTAATTAAAAACTCCTGAAGCCGATAATTTCTCTTACTTCACGGATAGTTTTGGCTGCGCTTTCCCGTGCTTTAATGGCTCCATGACGGGCAACCTGGCGCAAATAAGATGAATCCTTGTTGATGTCGTTTATTTTTTCGCGGATAGGTGCTGTCGCAATGATCATATCCTCGGCCAGTTGCTTCTTCAGATCGCCATAACGTATCTGGCAGCTATTGTATAGTTTATCAAAGTGTTCGTAAGTGTCAGGAGTTGAAACCACTTTCATCAGATCGAACAGATTTTGTATCTCAATGGGCTTTTCCTGGTTCTCTGCAGTCGGGCCGCTGTCCGTTACTGCACGCATTACCTTTTTGCGGATCACTTCCGGGGTATCTGACAAAAAAACTGCATTGCCTTCCCCTTCCGATTTGCCCATTTTACCTTTGCCGTCAAGTCCTGGTATTCTTACCAGGTTATCATCAAAGTTGAACGCATAAGGCTCAGGGAAGTAGTCGTGGTTATACAGGCGGTTAAAACGGTTGGCAAAGGTGCGGGACATTTCCAGGTGTTGTTCCTGGTCCTTACCAACAGGTACTTTAGTAGCTCTATGAAGGATAATATCAGCAGCCATCAAAACAGGATAAGTTAACAAACCGGCATTTACGTTATCTGGTTGGGCTCGTATTTTATCCTTAAACGAGGTACTGCGTTCCAGTTCGCCAACATAGGCATTCATATTCAGGTACAGGTATAATTCGGTGGTTTCCGGTACGTCCGATTGAACGTATAATGTCGATTTTTCAGGATCAAGGCCTGCGGCAAGATATTCCACCAACACCTGCTTTACATTTCCATGCAGGTCAGACGGGGTAGGGTGCGTCGTCAACGAATGCAGATCGGCAATAAAAAAATAACAGTTATACTCATCCTGCATTTTTACGAAGTTTTGGATAGCTCCGTAATAATTTCCCAAATGCAGTTTCCCGGTAGAACGTATGCCACTAACAACAGTTTCCATGGGGCGAAAGTAAGTAATTTTTATATTTTTGATACCGATGAAATTGATATTGAAGAAAGCACACAGTTACCTGTATGTGATCAGTGTGACGCTCTTCTACTTTTTGCTTTACCCCTTTCTCTGGTATTACTCCCGCAAGCCCGCCAACTATAAGCATATGAACAAACTGCGGCGTTTTTGGGGATTTTTAAGCTCAGCCTGTGTTGGGATTTTTTACAAGTTTACTTACGAAGTTCCTATTGACCGTACGAAAACCTATATCATTTGCCCAAACCATGCCTCAAACCTTGACATTTCGGCCATGTCCATACTCGTAAAAAGTGATTGCAGCTTTATGGGGAAGGAGGAACTAACCGAGGGGATTGTAACCGGGCTGTTTTTCAGAACGGTGGATATACCGGTGAACCGTGAGAGCAAGATGTCATCCTTCAGAGCGTTTAAAAAGGCAATGGAAAGGCTGCAAGATGGCGGTACAATGATCATCTTTCCGGAAGGAAAGATTGCTGATGATTATCCTCCAAAATTGCATTCTTTTAAGAACGGGCCATTCCGTTTAGCTATTGAAGCCGGAGTACCAATTGTCCCCGTTACCTCGATAAACACCTGGAAAATTCTTTGGGATACCGGCACAAAACATGGCAGCAAGCCCGGTATCTGCAATATTTTCGTACACAAACCTATCGAAACAAGTCATTTAACTGTGGATGATGCAGATGGTTTGAGAGATGAGGTGTATCGAATTATGCAGCAAAAGTTTGAAGAACAATAGCTTATTCCCGGAGTTTATTATACAACTTGATTTGTGAATTTTCATGATGGTTCTTTATTTTTGGAAGCGATGATACTCCCCTTGAAAAAAATCCATCGTGCATTTTACCGGTATAGCCTGGCCTTTATTTTTTATTTGCTCTGGCCCTTTATCTATTATGCGTCCCGTAAGCCTTCACGTTATCACATGATGAATGTTTTGCGAAAAATGTGTGCAGCCTTCAGCTCGTCGGTGTCAGGCATTTTTTATAAAGTACAACAGGAGCAGCCTGTTGATTGGTCGCGCACTTATATAGTATGCCCTAATCATACATCCAACCTGGATATTATGTCGGTGAGTTCGGCGCTGAAAAACACGTTTTGCTATATGGGCAAACATGAGTTATTGGATAATCCGCTTTTAGGTATTTTTTTCAGGTCAATAGATATACCGGTAAACCGCGATAGCAAAATATCATCCTACAAAGCATTTAAACAAACCGGGGAACGCCTGGAGCAAGGGATGAGTGTCGTGATATTTCCGGAAGGAACTATTTCCAAGTATTATCCTCCGCAAGTACAGGAGTTTAAGAATGGCCCGTTCCGGCTGGCCATCGAATTAAAAATACCAATTTTGCCCATTACTTCGCTGGATACATGGAAGGTAATGTGGGATGATGGACGCGTACATGGCAGCAGACCGGGGATTTGTCATATATTTGTGCACAAACCCATTGAGACAGCGGATATGACTGTAGAAAATGCTGACCTGCTGAAAGATGAGGTTTACAGGGTGATTAAACAGAAATTGGACGAAAATGACCATAGATAAAGAAACCGTAGAGAAAGTAGCTCATTTAGCAAGACTGGAACTTGTTGAGGATGAAAAGGAAAAGATGATTGAAGATATGAGCAAGATACTGGACTTTATGGCCAAACTGAACGAGATCGATACTTCAGGTATAGAGCCCCTGGTGTATATGACTAATGAAATCAATGTAGTCCGGGAAGATGTGGTAAAACAGGAGATTACCCACGAAGAAGCGTTATTGAATGCCCCCAAGCATGATGAGGATTACTTTTTAGTAGCTAAGGTGATCGAAAAATGATTTTGGATTTAGATTTCGGATTTAGATTTTAGGCCTTAGAATTTTATTTTCCTGTAACAATTCATAGGCTCTTATAGTCAAACTAAGAAAAACGAATGGAGCCATTAATTACTATTAAAGATATCGGGCGTAAATATGTGATCGGTGCTGAAACTATTCATGCACTAAAATCGGTATCCTTAACTATAAATAAAGGCGAATTCGTAGCCCTGATGGGGCCTTCCGGCTCGGGCAAATCAACCCTGATGAACATTCTTGGATGCCTTGATACGCCTACAAAAGGCACATATATCCTTAATGGCATTGACGTAAGTCATATGACGGATAATGAACTGGCTGAGGTTCGTAATACAGAGATCGGGTTCGTATTCCAGACATTCAACCTGCTTCCGCGTAATACAGCTTTGGATAATGTGGCTTTACCGCTGATTTATGCAGGTATCAATAAAGAGGGCAGGCAGGAGCGGGCTAAAAAAGCGTTACAGAATGTTGGTCTGGGGAATCGCATAGACCATAAACCCAACGAACTTTCGGGTGGTCAGCGCCAGCGTGTGGCCGTTGCCCGTGCATTAATAAATAATCCATCCATCATCCTTGCTGACGAACCTACAGGTAACCTGGATACCAAAACCTCTATCGAGATAATGGGCCTGATAGAAGATATACACGCTAAAGGCAACACCATTATTTTAGTAACCCACGAAGAAGATATTGCCAAACATGCTCACCGCATTGTGCGTATGCGTGATGGCCTGATTGAAAATGATTTTTCCAATACAGACATACATAAGGTAGATAGGAGCAAAATCGTCGATGACGCTGAAATTCCAACTAAGTAAACTCAGCAGTTAGAAGCTATCCTGGCTACAAATTCAGCTAAGTATTCAGCATTCTCGGGAGATACTGACTTGCGATTACCAATAATCAATGTGTGGTTAATGATCTCGATCACGAAATCTCGTTCCCTAACATCCATAACGACCTTTCTGAAATTACTATCTATCGCGACTTCTGCCTTTTGACGATCATTTACTAATACATAGAATGTATTGCTAAAAGCCTTGTCATCGGCAAAATCCAGTTCAATAGGATGAATGAGCTCCAGTATTTTATCTGTAAGTGTTTCAGGTCTGATCAATACTCGTCCAAAATTCTTTTTTAAATAAGCCAAGGCCCACGTTTGGCAGTCATTGTAAAGTCCATAGTTGCCCCGTTCACCTACAGACCCATAGCGAACATCTAAAAAAAAGATGTAACAATCATTGCCCGCTTTTTTGATAACATACGAACCTCGAATGGTAACAGACTGACAATGCTTGAATGATTCAAAGTCTTCTAAATTGAAATTAATATAACCCGTAGATTCAATGCCAAATTTGTTTTTTAGAGTTTTATAAGTTTCTGTAAAATTTTCAATGACTTCATCGTCAAGACCAATAGAATCGAAAGGATAGTCCATTCACAAGTATAAAAAATTATTCGTTTGTCTGAACCATGATTTACACGATTTAATTATTTTTTATTGTGTTCAAGAGAGCTACACAATCAAAGGATTTTCATGACCTTCTCCTTGACACTTCAACAATCAATCACTAAATCATTAATTCAGTCATTCAATAATTATTTATATGCTGCCATATTCCCGCATGAGCAAACACAATTTGGGTCCGTTACACCTAATTTTTTCAGGAAATACTGGTAAAAACCAATGCGGTCATTCATGCTGTAGATATTTTCTCCTTGCCCGCATTCCACCGCACCATTAATGATATTGATGGTCATCCCAAACCCCGGCATGCGGTTTTTGGCTTTGTCATCAGGCTTAGGTTGCCATTTGCCGATCAGGACATCATGGGCCGATGGTTTGTAAGTTTGTGGCGTCATCCAGAAATAAATGGCTACTTTGAAAGCAATCACCGGGTCGGTTTCTACCAATTCCGGATTATTTAGCAGGACAGTTTTATCGCCGAAAATACAATCGGAAGCATAGCCGTAATTGCCATTATAGCTTAATTGCACCGGTCCGCGGCCATAATATTTTTTGCCGGCAACTGCGGAGTAGTTATCGTTTTCGGCGACATAAGGTAATGAGGTGTTGCTTTCATGTATGAACATCAACCCGTCGTTGTATTTGCCATTTTCGCCGTGGCGGGTCTCATGGGCAATGTTGGCAAAAAAGGCGGCCAATTCTTTTTTATCGGTTTGCAGGTCTTTTTCACTGCAGAAATTGACATAATCGACGGTGTACGAGCTATCTGGTTTCTTTTTCGCCCAGTCTTCGTTCCAATCCTCATCCTGGCGCACAACTACTGATTTATCTGTGGTTTTATCCGTCCGGGTAATCTGATACACCGAAACTGCACGTTTAACCACTTTTACCCGGATATTGCTCATTTGGCGGATAGCTTTTATAAAGGCGTTATAACTATAGAATTTATCGTGCTGAGGGAAGAAATCATTAAACTGTTTTTCACTAAGGAAACTGCTTACCTGTATATTGTTTGGTACGATGGTTTTTACATTAGTGCCGCCGCATTTAAAGCTGAATAACAGGAATGATGACAGTATAAGACTAAGTTTGATTGGCAAAAAAGTATATCTCATAGGGCAAAGATTATCCCAAAACGGAATTTAGGGTCATAAATTATCGGATCAAATCTAATAACATTCCCGGTAGCTAAGAGTTTGACTGCCGGAATCAAAATAATTAATCTTACTGTTTACAATCCCAAATCAAAACAATAAATTCGAAAACGAATGAAGATATATACTAAGACAGGCGATAAGGGTTATACCTCTTTAATTGGGGGTACGCGGGTGCCAAAACACGATCTTCGGATAGAAAGTTACGGTACGGTAGATGAGTTAAACTCTTACATAGGTTTGATACGCGATCAGGACATTGACGGACATGATAAACTGGTACTAAAAGAGATACAGGATCGGTTATTTACCATCGGTTCGTCGCTGGCGTCTGATCCGGAGAAGTCAAAAATGATCATACCAGACCTGCATGATGAAGATATTACATTGCTCGAAAAAGAAATGGATGCGATGAATGAAAATTTGCCTGAATTGCGTCATTTTATCTTACCGGGAGGCAATAATGCCATTTCATTTTGCCATATTGCAAGGTGCGTATGCAGGAGGGCAGAACGGTTGTCCGTACACTTGTCAGAAGAAAGCCGGGTAGAAGAAAAGGTAAATATTTACCTCAACAGGCTTAGCGATTATCTTTTTGTATTGGCCAGAAAGATAGGAAATGACCTGAAAATTCCTGAAAATCAGTGGATACCCCGTGTTTAAAAAAATGAAAAAAATATTTGATAATCGATTTAAAAATATTATACTTTTGCGAGAATTTAAATTTACCTTAAATTAGATAGTAATATATGTATTGGACACTTGAATTAGCATCACACCTGGAGGATGCGCCATGGCCCGCAACAAAAGATGAATTAATCGATTATGCTATTCGCTCAGGAGCCCCTGTTGAGGTTATTGAAAACCTGCAGGCCCTTGAAGATGATGGTGAGCCGTATGAAAATATAGAAGAAATATGGCCTGATTACCCTACAAAAGACGACTTCTTCTTTAACGAAGACGAATATTAGCCATAGCTTTAGATATTGAAAACCCTGTATTTGCAGGGTTTTTTATTTTAGAACCTTTTGGAATGATTTTAGTTATGGATAAATAACATTTACCAATTTAAAACATTCACAAGATGAGAGGTTTATTGTACATTATTGCAGTCATCCTGATAATAGGATGGGCAATCGGGTTCTTTGCTTATTCAGCAGGCTCCATTATTCATATTCTTCTGGTAATTGCCATAATAGCATTGCTTTTAGGAGTGATAAGAAGGGCTTGATGGGATTTGCAGAATTTAAAAACAAAAGCCATTTTTTTATAGGGAATGGCTTTTGTTTTTTAGAAGGAATTCGGCGATAGCGATATCTTCCGGGAATGTGATCTTGATATTCTGGTAGCTGCCGCCGATCAGGTTGATATTTACGCCGGTTTGTTCCACTACGCTTGCATCATCAGTAAAAGAGGTCTGGTACGGCTGCAAATAGGCTTCCCTTAATTGTGTCAACTGGAAAGTTTGAGGGGTTTGTATCAGGTATATTTCATCGCGAACCAGGCTTACCGACCGGTTATCTTTGATCTGCCTTACCGAGTCCCGGCTTTTTATGGCTACAATGGCATTGCCGTATTGGGTGGCGCATTCAAACGATTCATCAATGATCTCGCAATTGATCAGTGGTCTTACGGCATCATGTACAGCAACTATGGCATTGTCGTCTTCTATTAACGCCAGGCCATTTTTAACAGAATGGAAGCGTGTTTCGCCGCCGCTAACTAATTGATGAGAGATCTCGAAATGATGTACTCTGCAAAGTTTATTCCAGTAATCATGCGAGTCAATGGGAAGAACCACAATGATTTCCGGCTTTGTTTTGCAATGATAAAAAGCATTGATGGTGTGCATCAACACAGGAAGGTCGTTCAATAATAGAAATTGCTTTGGAACCGCTGAGTGCATCCTGCTGCCCGAACCCCCTGCTACTATGATGACGTAGTGTTTCATGTTATGTTGTACGTTGTACGTAATACGTTTTACGTAATATACCATCAAAGGTATGAAAACGTATTACGCACAACATCAAACGTATCACGTTAAATGATCAGCATGGCATCACCATAGCTGTAAAAGCGGTATTTTTCTTTTACAGCTACTTCATAGGCGTTCATTATGTGCTCGTATCCGCCAAAGGCACTTACCATCATCAACAGGGTCGACTCAGGCGTATGGAAGTTGGTAACCATCGAATTAGCTATGCTGAAATCGTATGGAGGAAAAATGAACTTACTGGTCCAGTCGTTAGCGGATTTTAAAGTTTTGCTGGCAGAAACTGCAGATTCAATAGCACGCATAGAAGTGGTACCTACAGCACAAATACGGCTCTTTCTTTCTATACCACGGTTTACAATATCAGCTTGTTTTTGCTCGATAATAAACTGCTCCGAATCCATTTTGTGTTTGGTCAGATCTTCAACCTCAACCGGGCGGAAAGTACCTAAGCCAACGTGCAACGTTACTTCTGCAAACTCAACACCTTTTAATTCGAGGCGTTTCATAAGCTCGCGGCTGAAGTGTAAACCAGCGGTAGGAGCTGCAACAGCACCTTCGTGTTTTGCAAAGATGGTTTGATAGCGTTCCTTATCTTCCTGGGTAGCTTTGCGTTTGATATATTTTGGAAGTGGGGTTTCGCCTAAAATTTCTACGTTGCGTCTGAATTCTTCGTCAGTACCATCAAACAGGAAACGGATAGTACGGCCACGGGAAGTGGTATTGTCTACAACCTCAGCGATTAACAAATCATCATCGCCAAAGTATAATTTATTGCCTACACGTATTTTACGTGCCGGATCAACCAGTACATCCCAAAGACGAAGTTCTTTATTAAGTTCCCTCAGCAAAAAAACCTCAATAGTAGCACCGGTTTTTTCCTTGTTGCCATACATACGGGCAGGAAATACTTTGGTATTGTTAAGGATCATAACATCCTTATCATCAAAGTAGTCCAGTATGTCTTTAAATATTTTATGCTCAATTTTGCCTGAGTCTTTGTGCAAAACCATTAATCGTGATTCGTCACGGGTAGTTGCTGGAGTATGTGCAATAAGTGATTCGGGCAGGTTGAATTTAAATTGAGATAATTTCATGTTAAAACAAATGAATTTTTAGGGCGCAAAGATACGAATATTTTTTGTTTAATTGGACGATTTCCTTATGGGTGTAAAAAAGGTTAATTGGTAAACACAATATATTAAAAATAGTGTGACTTAAAATGTAACTTAATTGATATATGTTCGTCTTACTAAATATCGGCTACGAATCACATAACCGGTGTAAATTCAATTGCAGTCGGTGTAATCATCTTATATGCTATTTTTAAAACTATTTCGCGAGAGTTTTTTGTTTGCTTTTGATGCCTTGAGGCAAAATAAGCTTCGTACCATGCTGTCGTTGCTTGGGGTTACTATTGGTATTTTTACCATAATAGCAGTGCTTTCTGCTGTGGCTACCTTGCGAAATAATTTACAGAAAAGCGTAAATAAGCTGGGCAGCAATAGTATTTACATTCAGAAATGGCCCTGGATAGGTGGCGAAGATTTCCCATGGTGGAAATACCTGCAGCGACCGGTGCCGCGTCTGCATGATTTTGACGAGGTTCAGAGGCGTTCCCAAACCGCTGAGGCCGTATCGTACGAAATAGGTATTGATAACCGTGTTATAAAATATCAGAGTAACACGGTTGAAGGAGCACAAATTGATGCCGTTTCGCAGGAGCATAACAAGACCTGGAACTTTGATTTTAAAGAGGGCCGCTATTTTACCGAAATCGAATCAAGAACTGGCGCACCGGTAACCATTATCGGGTATGATATTGCCGACAATCTTTTCCCCGGTGGAAACGCTATTGGCAAGCAGATCAAAGTAATGGGCCGTTATGTTACCATAATCGGCGTATTTGCGAAAGAGGGGCAGGACATTTTAGGTATTTCTGATGATAAAGAAGTGCTATTACCGTTGAATTTCGCTAAGAATATTGTGGATATTCAGAATGAAAAATATAACCCGCAGATAGTGGTAAAAGGTAAAGACGGTCTGACGGATGGCGATGTGGAAGCAGAAATGGAACAGTTGATGCGCTCTATCAGAAGATTGAGGCCAAACCAGGAGGATAATTTTTCATTGAATAAGACTACTTTGCTCACCAACCAGTTAGATATTGTATTTCGTGTATTTAATTGGGTGGGTTTAATCATAGGTGGTTTTTCGGTTGTGGTGGGCGGATTTGGCATAGCCAATATTATGTTC
>Ga0307510_10006635_pt1 | contig 13806 bp, 11 predicted proteins | sample 12_EM_MG_FD_207224 | JGI IMG/M metagenome (GOLD analysis project Ga0307510, IMG submission 207224) | Populus trichocarpa ectomycorrhiza microbial communities from riparian zone in the Pacific Northwest, United States - 12_EM | ecosystem: Host-associated > Plants > Roots > Unclassified | place... | reverse complement strand
CAACCAACATAGATGGCGTTTTTAACGTGGACCGTAAAGTCTTAAACAGGTGGCGGTCTCCTGCAAATCCGGGTGACGGCGTAACACCTACCACCAATGGCGGCAGGGTGCTTTACAGGGATGTAAACTCAGGCTGGGTAGAAGATGCCAGTTTCCTGCGCATACAAAACGTTACCCTTGGGTATAATTTCAAGCAAAATTTTATTGCCAATTCAAAAATCTTTAAAAGTCTGAGATTATACGGCAGCATACAAAACCTGGTCACTTTCACCAAGTACAGCGGGGGCAACCCTGAAGCGCTGACCAATGGTTCAAGCGTGCTCACACCGGGCCGCGATTTTGTGGGTTACCCCTTGCCAAGAACAATGATTATTGGCCTAAACATGACTTTTTAAATTATAAATGCATAAAACAATGAGAAATCAAATAAGATATTCAATCCTGTTCATTTTTTGTCTCGGGCTTTTTGCATCGGGATGTAAAAAGGACTTTTTAAACCAGGCACCCGAAGCAACGTTAACGGGCGCCAATTTCTGGAAAACGGAATCTGATCTGAAGCAGGGCGTCGTGGGCGCCTACAGGACCCTGCAGGATATGGGTAATTTTAATTACTGGATGTTTGGTGAAATGAGGTCGGACAACACGACATTCGAGTACAATGTGGCCCAGCGCGGCCAGGAAAACAGGGAGTTTGTGGATGAATTCCTGGTGATTTCCACCAATACCTTGCTGCAGGGCTATTGGCAGCAAAGTTACATTGGCATCGCCAGGTGTAATGACGTGTTAGGGCATGAGGCCAAAATAAGCATGACCGACCAGGCTAGAAATCAGGCCATCGGGGAAGTTAAACTGCTGCGGGCCTTTCATTATTTCAATCTGGTGAGGCAATTTGGCGGGGTACCGCTCCAGCTGGAAACGGTTACCTCTCCCGACCAGGCCAAATCTAAAGGCCGCGCGAGCGCGGACCAGGTATACGCTCAGATCATTTCGGATCTGACCGATGCTGCGGCTAAACTGCCTGCAAGCTATGGGGCAGCAGATAAGGGCCGTGTAACCAGCGGGACGGCCAACGCCCTGCTTGGCGAGGTGTACCTGACCCAAAAGAAATATGCGGAAGCACTGACTGCATTAAGGAAAGTAACCGGCTATAGCCTGGTACCGAATTATGCGAATATTTTCGGTCCGGACAATAAAAACAATTCAGAATCAATCTTTGAGATCCAATACCTGGGATCGGATCCGACCCTGGCAAGCAATTTCATGTACCAGTTTGCGCCATTCGATTCAGGTTCGAGCGTAACCAACGATCCGAGCACAAATTTAAGCTATGGCAGCGGATGGAACACACCGACTACGGACCTTATCAATTCGTATGAAGCAGGCGATCTGAGAAAAGCGGCCTCTTTATCGGTAGGATTTACGATCGGCGGTCAATTGACAAATGTTCCCTATATCACAAAATACAACCATGGCTTTATTCAGCCCGGGCAAACTGATGTCAATTTTCCGATCATCCGGTATGCTGATGTGCTGCTGGAGATAGCTGAATGCCTGAACGAACAGGGCTTTGCAGCCGGTGGCGAGGCATTTAACCTGCTAAACCAGATCAGGGCGAGGGCTGGCCTGGCACCAAAAACCGCAGGCAATGCTACTCCTGCACTAAATGTTGCAAGCCAGGCAGCATTCAGGGACGCCATCCTGCAGGAACGTAAAGTTGAGCTGGCCTTTGAAAATCATCGCTGGTATGACCTGGTTCGGACAGGTACCGCAATAGCGGTCATGACGGCGCACGGACAGAAAGAGATCGCCAAGGATCCGACCCGGTATCCTTCAGGTTCGTATGCAATAACTCAGAATAAGTTATTGCTGCCAATACCGGAGCGGGAAGTGACACTTGATCACCTGGTTCAAAATCCGCAATGATATTGCCGGACCGGCTCTAAATAAACCCTGGTAATAAACTGCTGACGGAGAAATATTTCCGTCAGCAGTTTATGTTTTACAGCAATCTGAATTTCCGGGGCGAATAAAGGTTATTTCCGGATGACCAAAACTACCCGAAATTCACTCCGGCAATTTTGTTAGCTTTTCTTCTTCGAGATCCAGTTGTGTAAAATGTTTCCTGATGATCTCTTCCTCGAATTCCGCGTTTTTATTCATATGCAGCAGCATGGATCTTTGTTTGTCGATGATCTGCCTGTAAACAACATGATAATGATCAATCCGGTTGCTGATTTCATTTGCCGGCTGATGATGGTCGCTTTTCAAATAAGCGAGTTCACTTTCCAGGCGGGACTGTAAGATTTGTAACAGTTCATTGTGGTGTACTTCGTCCTGAAATTCACCTTTTAATAAAGCCAGGGCCGCATTTTTTAACGCTTTCCCGATGATGGCGTCCTGCCTGTGCCTTGGCAGGATATAATCTTTTTCCGGTTCACGCATCCGGCGGAGCCTGCCTGCCAGCATGACCAAAAACACTACAATTAGCAGTAATAAGATGTAAAATGATAAACTCTGCTCCATTAGTAAGTTAACCGGGATAGGGGGAATTGTTTATTGAAGATAATCACCATCAAACAGGCAGGCTAAGCCCGTCTCAATCGCTCCATCTGACATAAAGGAGCATGGCCCTGCAATGGCTTTCGGTCCAGAGATCAACTCCCTTCATGGGACCATTCAGCCAGCGGCCCTGTACTTCTTTGGCTGCCGCATTGGTAACTTCCTCAATAAGCCTTTTAATACCTGCCTGCTCATTGTCACGTTCTTCTGCAAGCAGGCTGGCCAAATCTACGCCGCCATGGATGCGTTTAACGGTTTCATACACATCAAATACATATTCCTTGGTTAATTCAAGGTCTCTGCGATGGGCGATATCTGCCGTATGTCCCGAGATGAATGAATTAAAATCGTAAGAAAGTATCCGGTCAAATGCGCTCAGGTAAAGAAACATATTTCCGGTGATGTCAAAGTCTAACAAGGGCACCCAGCCGGGCGCTATGATATCAATAGCGACCATTACCTTTTCATCCGGCAGGAAAATGATAAGATCACCTTCAGGGGAATGGAACTCGTCACGTTTAAGAAATATAGTCCTGGACCCTATAGTCAACGTGGTTTCTTCTTTAAAGGTCTGGGTTGGCGGCAATCTTTGCCCGTCGTGCTTTTGACCGATGAAATCAGCCACCCGTTCTTCGGCGATAATATTTAATCCCGGACGGCCGAGCAGATAAGCCCCGCCAATATGATCGGAGTGCCCATGGGAATAGATCAGCGTGGTAATAGGCTCCCCTGTCACTTCAGAAACAGCTCTTTCGATGAACTGCATCAATGGCTTCGGCGCATCGATCAGCACCACCCCCTTACCGGTCGTGATGAACACCGACTGGTAGTTGCCATTGGTCAGCATAAATATTCCCGGCTCAACCTCCCGGGTCAAGAATCCATCGGCCAGATCGGTTACGCCGTCCGGCTCTACATGCATGCAATGCCGGCAAACGTCTTCATTTTTACCAGCGTGTCCTACCTTAACTACAGTTGTTTTTTCCATGATGTTTTTACGGATTGAAATCGTTGATTTATAGTTAAAACTCTTTTATCAAATATGCAGCACAAGGCTATGCTCAAAGTATAGATATCATGCCATTTATTACACATATCATTTTTCCGGCACAGGGATGTAACCTGCGGTTTGCTTGACATTTGTCATGTAAAATTTGGGACAAATGTCAATTTACAGCCATGCTGCGTCCGGTAACTTTGGGATAATTAACGATACCACAACTATGAAAAGATTAGAAAACAAAGTCGCCATCATTACCGGGGCAGCCGGTGGCATGGGGGCCGCTGAAGCCAGATTATTTGCAATTGAAGGTGCCCGGGTCATGATCACCGATGTTCAGGAAGAGAAACTGAAAGGCGTGGTCAGCGAAATAGTGGCCGCAGGCGGAACAGCCGGTTATATGGTGCATGACGTCAGTTCTGAAAATAGCTGGGCGGCTGTGGTCCAAAAAACGGCTGAGCTATACGGTAAAATTGATATCCTGGTCAATAATGCAGGCATAACCGGCAACCTGATGGCCCCGCTTGCCGAAAGAACGGTGGAAGAGTTCAACAAAGTTATTGCCGTTAATTTATTGGGACAGTTTATCGGCGTAAAGGCGGTTGTTCCTCATTTGCTTAAAAATAAAGGCGGATCGATTGTCAATATCTCTTCCATCGGCGGTATCACCGGTTCGGCCGGGGGCACGGCTTATACCGCTTCAAAAGGCGGCTCGCGGCTAATTACAAAAGGTTTGGCGGGGGAGCTGGCAAAAGACAACATACGGGTTAACTCCGTTCATCCGGGTTTTGTTGCCACGCCGATGACCCAGAATATGCCGCATGCAAAGGAATTTGAAGCCATGGCCGTTGGGGGCACGCCGCTCGGCAGAGGAGCGACGCTGAATGAGGTCGCTTATGGGGTATTATATCTCGCTTCAGATGAATCAACCTTTACAACCGGGACTGAACTGATCATTGACGGCGGAAATACGGCGCTGTAAAAATCCTGGGACTTTAACGATGAATGCCTGGCGAATTGCAGATGCTTCAAAAGCCGGCGCTACCCCGGAAATTGAAATAAGACAATAATTAAATAATCAATAAAATGAGAAAATTATTTGTTAAACCTCCACTCATCATCCTTTTACTTCTTTGCACAATGACAGCGAATGCCCAGAAAAACAGAAACCTGAAACAGGAAGACGCCAACAAAAAGCTGGTCGAACATTTCTTTTATACTTTTTATAATGATAAGGATGTCGAAAAATCCAGGGCGATGATGCTGCCGGACTTTATCAATCACCACCCTGGTTCGGGTACAGGGGCAGAGGCGACATTGAAAGCGGTTAACACCCATCTTTTTGGAAAATACCCTCAGTTCAAGGTCTTTATCAAACGTATCGCAGCCGAAGGCGACCTGGTCTGGATACAATGCTATACGCAAAATACGCCGGATGACCGGGGGAATATGTCTATGGATATATTTCGTGTCCGGGACGGGAAAATTGCCGAGCACTGGGATATTATCGAAGCGGTACCGGATGGAATTGATCCGGCTTCCATGTATAACTGATTATTTACCAGCGTGAGGCAGAACTAAAAACCAGCCTTTGAATTAACCCGCGAAAAACTGTTCATTGTTATCTTTCCTATGAAAAATAAATTGTCTAAAGGAAAAGGGATTTCTTCGGCGCTGAACTTTGAGCTGACCATGGATCCGGCTGTCAGGCAGGCTTTAAAAAATAACGGGATGGACCGGTTAGATACCTCCTCATTCCCTGATTTGGAAACCTGGCGGGAAGAGGTCCGGCAATACGGGTTTGCTGTTGCCGCAGCCCCCACGCCTTATGATGGGCAGGTTACTATTAACGATCAAATGATGACCACCTCTGACGGTTCGGCTATCCGCCTAAGGGTTTACCGGCCCACGGGAACCAATAGCGGTTCGCCGGCGCTGTGCTGGATGCACGGTGGTGGCCTGATGGGAGGCACTCCGGAGCAGGATGATGCCCAAATGAAACAGATTGCTGCAGCGACAGGAGCGACCATCATCTCAGTCGATTATCGCCTGGCTCCCGAATTTCCTTATCCTGTACCGGTTAACGATTGTTACGATGGGCTGATGTGGGTGGCAGACAATGCTGTGGTTTTGGGTATTGATACCCGCAGGATCGCAGTAGGAGGCGCAAGCGCAGGCGGTGGTCTGGCGGCGGCCCTGACTTTAATGGTTAAGGAAAAGGGCGGCCCAAAGCTTATTCACCAATCCCTCACCTATCCCATGCTGGATGACAGGAACAGCACGAATTCCAGCTACCAGATCAACGCGACAGGCGTCTGGGACAGGGCTTACAATATATACGGATGGTCCGCTTACCTGGGTAAAAAAATGAACCCTGGAAAAATCCCGCCCACTGCTGCCGCTGCCCGTGAAAAAGACCTTTCAGGCCTGCCTCCCGCTTTTATCGCTGTGGGCTCGCTTGACCTCTTCCGGGATGAAGATATTGAATATGCCCTTCACCTGATGGAAGCAGGAGTGTCGGTGGAGCTGCATTTTTACCACGGCGCCGTACATGGTTTTGACTGGCATGTACCCGGCTCCGCGATGACAGCCTCGCTCCTTGGCAAAAGGATAAATGCACTGAACCTCGCCTTTAAATATTAACCGGCAGTTTTTCTGCCATTTCGCGGGATTTATCCGAATTCGGTTTTAATAATTAATTTTTGAGGGTTTGTCTTATAATCAAACTGGTATTTTCACCCCTGGATGGGGCAATGGATTAACCGGCGGCTTACGGTGCCACCACGTTGCCAGTATGGAACCGGTAATATTCATGAGCGGCCCAAATATTGCCGGGGCAAGCCCCACCGTCGCCATTTTGCCCATTTCTTTAGCCAGCCCGGATGCCAGTCCTCCGTTTTGCATACCCACCTCAATAGCAATGGTACGGCAATCGCGTTCGCTCATTTTAAACAACCGGCCCGACCAATAGCCGAACAAATAGCCTGATATATTATGTATCAGCACCAACAGTATCAGCAGCGGGCCAATGGTTAGCAAACTGGTACGCCCGGCAGCTGTGATAATAACAATGATAAAAGCAATGCCCGCCATCGATACCAATGGCATAGCCTTATCCAGCCATTTTGCTTTGCCGCTTAAAAATTTATTGAATAGCAACCCGGCAGCAATAGGCAGGATTACCATTTTGGTGATATCCCACATCATATCCAGCACATCGATATGTACAAACGCACCGGCAAAAAGCTTCATCAATAGAGGTGTAATAATAGGCGCCAATAGCGTTGATACCGCGGTAATGGTAATAGATAATGCGAGGTTTGCTTTGGCCAGGTAAGATATTACATTGGATGCCATGCCATTTGGCGAGCAGCCAATTAAGATGATACCTGCAGCAATTTCGGGCGGGAACCCGCTAAGGCTTGCCAGGGTATAACCTATTAACGGCATTATTAAAAAATGGCTAAACACCCCAATGAATACGCCTTTGGGCATTTTTACTACCCCTACAAAATCATTTAAGCTCATGGAGGTGCCCATGCCAAACATAATAAGTTGTATCAGCGGTGTAATAAGCTTGGAAAATTTGAAGCCGTTGTACTCCACAAAATAGTGCGGATAGTACAGGGCAGTGGCCACGGCTGCAAAAATGCAAAGTGTGTAGGCAAAGCCTTTTAACAGGTCGGACCGGCGGAACCCGATAGCCAAAAGGACAAAAAAACCAATATATAACAGGCCTGCATTTTCTATATGACCGGCGAACGACAGTGCCAAAGCCACCCAAATGCACAAGGCAGCCAGCGCTAACGCTAATTTGTATAATTTATCCTTCATAAGTAATTGCGCTCTTTAAATAATCATCCGGTTACACAGGAAATACGGCGCTATATTTATCCCCGTATATTCTTTTTTGGGTCATGGCATGCTAGGCCTGCCATCAGTAAAGCATTTAGCTCTTCGAGTTGGCAGTAAACGTTTTAATATACCCGGGCTGTGCACCATTTTGCCGGGCTTTTGCCGCGAAGGCGCCAGGTATCGATAAGATAGAAGGTGTAAATTTCATGTTCGTTTTTTATAGTTAAAAGATTATTTAAATTTCCCGGCAGGGGTTCTTAAGCCCGGCTTACCGCGTCCATTAAGCCGCGCATGTAGCCTATGGCGTACAAGGTAGCAATGGTGCTGTAACCGGGGTGCTCGTTACTGTCGCCTGCCATTGTGGGCACATGATCCGGCCGGATGGCGCCTTTAAAGCCAATTTTATAATAAGCTTCCATAGCTTGATACATATCGATCTGCCCTTCGTCATGAAAGGTTTCTTCGAACCTGAATTTACCGCCCCTTACATTTCGAAAATGCACAAAGTGGATTTTTTCTTTGCCAAAATGATTTATTGTGTCAGGGATATCAACCCCCATCAGCGAGAAATTACCCTGGCACATGGTAATGCCATTGTTAGGGCTGGGGTATAGTTTCAGCATTTTGTCGAAATTGGGCACGGTTGTCATGATCCGCGATATGCCCCTTACACTGTCTACCTGCGGATCATCAGGATGCATGGCCAGTTTAATGCCTGCCCTTTCGGCCTCGGGCACTACAGCTTTTAAAAAGTATTCGAGGTTTTTCCATAGCGTTTCCTTTGATACCTCCCCATATTTAGTATGCGGGGCGTTCCTGATGTCCTCATAATCAAAAGCCGTAACCAGAGCACCGCCCCGGCCGGGTTTATCATTGCTGGTACGCAACCAGCCAATAACCGGCATCCAGTTATAGCAAATGGTATCAATGCCCGCCTTTGAAAGGTTTTTCATGAAAGTGATGAAGTTGGCTATCTCCTCATCGCGGCCGGCCAGGCCTAATTTGGTCTTTTCACCGAGGCTGGCAGGGCCTTCAATCACCTTCAGCTTTAGTCCGGCATCTTCCCATGCCTTTACGTTAGCCATAATGGTATTGTACTCCCAGGGTTTGGCATTGTGCCCTGCAAGCGCAGCCTGTATGCCGGCCACGGCCCCTAAAACATTCATTTGTTTGGTTAAAGCTATCTTTTGCTTATTCATCCCAAAAAAGTACGCTTCGCAAAACTGCATGCCTGCATCGCGCAAATCAGCTGCCTGTTGTTTGGCAATTTGAAACTCCTTTTGGTATGCCGTTGAATGCGCTACAGAAGCAGCCGGCCTACCAAGCGATAGGACGGCTGCCAGGGAAGCGCCTTTTTTTATAAAATCCCTGCGGTTATCCTTCATTATATCTCCTTAATATTTAAGGGGTATTAGTTTTTATAGTGGACCTGTTTATTTATCCCACCAGATACGGGTGGTAAATAAATCAGCGCCTTGCCTGCTGATTGCTACATTTACATTTGGATTTACGCCAAATTCGCCTGGTGAATACTTTAAACGGCGTGGAATAACGCCATTGGTTTCGTTACCGACATAGTTAACCGGCGTTAATACCGGGAAACCGCTCCTTCTCCAGTCAGACCACGCTTCTGCACCGTTAAGGGTAACAGCATTCAGCAGGTACAGCTCGGTATGTATGGCGTTCATTTTCGTATCAAGCGTGCCAAGGGCCGGATAAATATTCGCAGCAGCATAGATAGCAACGTCACCTGCAGCTGGTTTAACCGTACCATAAACCTCGTTCAGGGCAGATGATTGTCCATCAGCAAATACGCTTGCCGCAGAGCCGGATACATAACCGCGCTCAATGGCTTCTGCTTGCAGTAAGCGTGCTTCGGCATAGGTCATGTAGATCCAGGGGTTGCTGTTTTTATACATTGCCGCAGCCGGGCGCGAGTACAGGTCGAGATTTGACGGAGTTAACGTAGCCAGTGTATTTGTGTTTGTGCCATTGGGCAAGCCAGCCTGGTTGGCAATAGTGTTGTCGCCATTTTTTAAAGCTGCAATTAGCGGCAGGCGCGGATCCTGCCTGCTTTTCATCATATCAATTAAAGTTTTGCCCCACAGTACGCCGTTGATGGCCGCGATATTACGCGAGCCGGTTGGTCCCAGGACCCAGGAGTTCGGGTTTGAGCTGATCTGCGCTACGCCATCAAAGTTAATAGCTATGTTCTCGCCGGCGCTGGTGATCAGCCCGCCTGCTATGGCTTTAGCAGCCCAGGTCTTCGCCATACCGGCGTCAACCTTTTGCAGGCGCATGGCTAAACGCAGCATAAGGGTGTTGGCTGCACGTTTCCATTTTGCAAGGTCGCCGCTGTAGATATAGTCGGCCTTTGCAGGGATGTATGCCGTCGCGTCGAATGCCGCAGCCGCTTTTTCCAGTTCGCTCAGCAGATCAGCATAGATGTCCTTTTGCGCATCATAAGTTGGGGTGAAGTTTGCATCAAGGTAGCCCCGGCCAGCCTGGGAGTAGGGTACATCGCCGTACATATCTGTCATGATAGCCATATCCATCACTTTTAAAATGCGCGCCATTGAGGTAATGTTTACGTACTTGGCATCCCGGGATGAAAGGCTGATGAGGTTTACTTCATTTTTTATCGAGTTTGTGTAGGCATCCTCAAAGTAGGCCGAAAAGCTGTTTTGAGTAGAGGTATAAAAGCTACCGCCATAAAAACTGATATCTGTAGATGACATCTGCTGCACCAGGCATGCGGTATACCCAAAGTTATTTCTCCACGATTTTGAATCGGGATTATGCGAACCGGCAAGCTGTACCATCGATTCGGCAAGCAAATAATCATTAGGTACCGCCGTAGGCACATTTGGGTTGGTATTTATGGTTTGAAAGTCTTTGGTGCACGATGCAAACAAGACTGCGATAGATGCGATGATTGATATTTTACGTATCATTTTAATACTTTTTAAATGTTTTAAAATTTGATATTAAGATTAACACCGATGTTCCTGGTGGTTGGAGCGCTACCATATTCTAAACCCTGTGCGTTACTGTTATTGTAATTCGATTCAGGATCGAGGTTGCCTGTTTTCTTCATTAAAATAGCTACGTTGCGGGCAACCAAACCAATGGTAGCGCTTTTAACGTTTATTCTGCTGAGTAATGAAGTTGGGATCTGGTAGTTCAGGATGATCTGTCTTAGCTTAATAAAATCTGATTTAAATACGGAGAGTGTTGCTACGTTACTGTGTACGCTGCCCCAGTAGTTCTGTGCAGTTGAGTTAACCGTATTAGGGGTGCCCTGCTCGTTTACGCCAACGCCTACGATACCGCCCTCACGGCCGGGAAGAGTTTCGGGCGCTAAACCAAAACGGTAGGAAAAAGCCTTTGAACCCGAGTAGATGTAGCCGCCAAACTTACCGTCTATCAGTGTGCTTAACGAGATACGTTTGTAGGTAAATGTATTGGTGAAGCCCAATGCATAAGGGGCAACGCCCGAACCGTAATCTATGAGTTTGCCTTTTTGAGGTGCCCCGCCCGAACTGTAAACGATATTGCCGCTTGCATCTCTTTTGTAATCGAACCCGGTTATTTGCCCGTACGGCATGCCTACAATCTGGTCGATAAACGAGGTGCCGTAACGGCTTTGGTCTACACGCAGGGTGGTAAGGTTTTGGTAAAGACTGATCACCTTGCTTTGGTTATAGGCGACGTTAAAAGAGGTATTCCAGCTGAAAGATTTGGTTTTAAAAGGCGTGCCCCCGATCAATAACTCAATACCTTTATTGCTGATTGCGCCTACGTTGTAAAGTGCGGTGTTATAACCGGATGCAAGCGAAACGGTGGCCGCTACGATGTCATTGCGCGTTTTGCGATTGTACAGCGTTAGGTCCATATTAAACCTGTCATTGAACATCCTGGTCTCTACACCGATTTCTGATGTGGTTGAGGTTAAAGGCTGTAAGTTAACGTTAGGGATATTGGTATTGTTGATCTGCCCAAGCGGCGCGCCTAAGTTGCTTCCGTTCAGCGCATAGTTAAGCGATAAGTTATACGGGTCGGTATCGCCGCCAGCCCGGGCCCAGGCGGCCCTCACTTTTAAATAATTAAAGGCAGCGGGAAGTTTCAACGCTTCCGAAGCAACAAAACTTAAACCAACGGATGGGTAAAGGATGCTGTTTTTACCCGGCGCCAGGGTAGAGAACCAATCGTTACGGGCTGATGCGTTCAAATACAAATAGCTTTTGTATGATACTTCCGCAGTACCGTATACCGAATTTATCCTCTTTTCTATATGAGCGTCACTGTAGCTACGGTTAGCCGCATCGATGTTCGAGAGGTCGTAAAAGAATGGTATGTTAAATGAGTTGGACGCGAAGAAATCATTGCCATCGGTAACCTGTTTCAAAAAGTTTGACCCGACGATGCCGTTCACATTAATATCGTTGGTGATATTTTTGTTAGCCCCTATCATGAACTCGGTGTTTTGCTCATTATACGTTCGGTTGTGTATAGTTAAACCGCCCCTAAGCTGGTAAGCCGTGCCATAAGGTATAATTTCGTTTTCGCTGTAATTAAAATAGTTTAAGCCAAACCTTGCCTTGGTGTACAACCAGTCGGTGATTTGCAGTTTAGGCTCTATGGCGCCAATAATGCTGTTTTTATGGTCGTTCTCTTTAAAATCCTCAACGCCATAGTATGGGTTTACGGTAAATAGGTTGTCGTTCCATGGGTTATCGTAACCATTTATATCATATTTCTCTTTTTTTAATACCGAAAGCGGGATAGTTGATGGCAATGCCAAAATACCGAAGGTAGAGCTGCCCGCCTCACCCAATACGCGCGGCCGGTTGTGGTTCTTTTCGGATATATACTTGGTGTTAATTAAAATAGATAGTTTTTTGCCCAGGTTGCTGTTTAAATTCAGGGAAAAGTTGTTGCGGTCGGTAGTGTTGGTGGGCAGTACGCCGTTGTAATTAACATTACTGTACGAGAAACGGTATCTGATGCTCTCGGTAGCGCCGGTTAAGGCAACGTTACTGGTTATGTCTTTACCTGTTTGGTAAAAATGGCCGTAGTTGTTGTCCTGTGCAACATAAGGGCGCGTTATTCCATCATAAAACATTGCATCAGAGCCATCCAGCTTGCCACCCCAGCTAAATCGCCCTGCTTTTGCCTGTGCCACGGTTGTCGGTTTAACGCCGCCTGTACCATGGCCGTATTGCGTTTGGTAGCCCAGGTCGGGTATCAATAAGGTTTCCATTGCGGCGTTCAAGCCCAGTTCTACCCCTATTCCCTGCCCGGCTTTGGCAGATTTGGATGTGATCAGGATTGCGCCGTTTGACGCCCTCGACCCGTATAAGGCCGCCGCGGTAGCGCCTTTCAGCACGCTTACGGTCTCAATTTCATCAGGATTCAACTGTGAGATTCCATCCCCTTTATCATATCCCTGAAAGTCGCCATGACTAATTGAAGGATTGGGACCCAGGCGGCTTGAATTATTGTCTATCGGAACACCGTCAACCACAATTAGAGGTTGATTGTCCCCGGAAATAGATCCACTGCCACGGATGGTAATACGGGTCGCCCCGTTGGCGCCTGTGGCCGGCGGCGAAATATTCAAACCGGCCACTTTACCTTCAAGCCCATTGGCCACGTTTACGCTGCGCGCTTCGGTTAGCTCGCTGCCTTTTACCTCGGTTACCGAGTAGCCTAATGATTTTTTTTCCTTTTTAATACCCAGCGCTGTTACGACAACTTCGTTAAGCGAGCTGTTGCCCGGGACAAGTGTAATTTTTATGCCGGCGTTTTCACCCTCTTTTAGCTGGTACTCCTGTGTTTTATAGCCAATATAGCTTACCACCAATATGGCGCTTGCGGGTACGGTGATGCTGAAAGCACCTTTGACATCGGTACTGGTTGCGTTCTTGACGGCCGATTTGACATAAACCGAAGCGCCTATCAAAGGGCTGCCGTCGTCGCCGGACACCACGCCCGAAACTTTGTTGTTTTGGGCAAATGCCACGTTCAGGAAAATAAGGCCTGATAAGGCCAGGGTAATAATTTTTTTCATAAACAACTGATTGTTGAGTTAATAAAGGTTTATAAATAGTTGTTGTAAGGAAATGAAGCGGGGTTAACCGGCAATTGCTTCTCATATTGCCATATTAATCGTCCATTTCGTCTTTGTTGCGTGTTCCGCGCACTTCCGCAAGCGGAAATATGGGGTAGCATTAATAGGGTTGATGTATAGATTTTCTCATTTTTTAATTTGGGTTTGCCTGGTTCTTATCTAAAATAATTACCGCTTAGTTGGTTCACGGCCATCAACTATGGCCGTCAGCCAGGATTTGCTTTTCTCATCATTTTATTAATTAAGGTTGGTTTATAAA